>Ga0193753_10000181_pt1 | contig 60351 bp, 45 predicted proteins | sample H1c2metaG_FD_144925 | JGI IMG/M metagenome (GOLD analysis project Ga0193753, IMG submission 144925) | Soil microbial communities from a riparian zone of the East river system, Colorado, United States - H1c2 | ecosystem: Environmental > Terrestrial > Soil > Riparian zone | place: USA: East...
GTTGTCGTATTCCCCGCTGTTCGAGCCGTCGCCGCTGTTCGAGCCGTCGCCGCTGTTCGAGCCGTCGCCGCTGTTCGAGCCGTCGCCGCTGTTCGAGCCGTCGCCGCGGTTCGACCCGTCGCCGCTGTTCGAGCCATCGCCGCCGTTCGAGCCGTCTCCGCCGTTCGAGCCGTCTCCGCCGTTCGAGCCGTCTCCGCCGTTGGAGTCGTCCCCGCCGTTGGAGTCGTCCCCGCCGTTCGAGTCGTCCCCGCCGTTCGAACTCTCACCACCCCGGATTCTGCCCCAGCTTCGGGTTGACCGCTAAGTCCGTCGCCGAAATGGGATTGAGATAGAGCTTGTCGTCCCACGCGCGCTGGATGTTCATCAACCATTCCAGATCGCCGTGGTCGCCGCCTTGGAGACTGCGCTGCTGCGTCCCTCCGCTCACGTTGATGTACAACACACCCGCGGTCTGCGACGCAGGCGCGGTGCCCACATAGAAATAGACGTCGGGCGTACCGTCCTGGTTCAGGTCGAGCGACTGATTCGCCGACGGGACGTAGAAGCCCCGCCACGGCATGGCCATCAGCTCACCGTGCTTCCAGCGGACCAGATCCTGAAATCGCAGCCCTTCCAACTGCAACTCGATTCCGCGCTCGCGACGGACTTCGAGAATGACCGGGTTCGAGATGTCCGGGAAGTACGTGGTCTTGAGATACGCGTCGACCTGCGTCGGCAACGCCGTCAGTCCGCCGGTGATCCCCGCACGCGCGCGAAGCGCACCCACTGTCTTTGTCCAGTCGGCCGCCGTCATGGTCCCGAGCTCCGCCTTGGCCTCGGCGAGGTTGAGGAGCACTTCTGCATATCGGAAGATCGGAACGTCATTCGTGTTGGTCGCGCCGGCGTCGTAGCTGAAGTCGTCGACCGTCCACTTGATCGGCATGTAGCCGGTCAGCGTCTGCGAGAAGGCCGGCGGCGCGGGAACGAGCACTCCGGCGTTGAGTCTTTTGTAATCTCCCATGCGGATCGTCTGCTGGAGCCGCTTGTCCCGGCCCTTCACCTCCGTCATGAAGGCGAGCGTATCGTAGCCGGGAGTGTCGGTGAACGGTGTGCCATCGATCTTCAGGTACGTGTTGATGAATTGCTTGAGGAAGCTCGCCCCGACGCCGGTGGTGGCGCTGGTATAGATCCAGTTCCCGTCGTGTCGCACGCCTTGGTTCACATCCTCGGAATACACGAGCATCGTCTCGGATGCCGGCGCGGTTTCGCTGTTGAACAATTGACGATAGGAATTGTCCGGACCGCCGCCCGTGTACAGGGTGAAGTGGGCGCGATCCATCACCTTCTGCGCTGCGTCCGCGGCCTGCTGGAGTAACGCGTTGGCGGTGCCGCCGAGTCCAGTCGCGAGACCGTTCGCATGATACTTCCGAAAAGTTCCTTCGAAGAGTGCGACGCGGGACTTGTACGCCAACGCCACATCCTTCGTGATCGTGGTGTGCGACGCGTCGGTCTCTGTTCGGATGTAAGCGACGGCGGAGTCCAGGTCTTCCAGCACGTGACTCATGACGACATCGCGCTTGTTCCGGCCGGCGAAAAGCGCCGAGTCGTTGACGTCGAGCGCGTGGTCGATCCACGGCACGTCGCCGTACTGCTTCACCTTGTTGAAGTAGAACATCGCGCGATAAAAGCGAGCGATGCCGTTGTAGTGATTCCGGACCTCTGGGGCCAACCCGTCGCCTTTGTTGCTGGCCAGGAAAAAGTTGATGTTTCGGAGCGCAGTCCACGACCAGGAGCCGATGGACGTCGGGGTATAGACTCCGGGGCGGACGAAGTTGGACGGGCTTCGCACGGCGAGGTAGTCCGACATGTCGTCGCCGGCCATGACTCCGTCGACGGACGGCAGGTTTTCCGTGAAGGAATTGGTGTACAGCTGGAGCCCCGCCTCCGTCCCGAAGACCGCCTCGGCATTGGTGGCCGAGACGGGGGTCTGTTCCAGGTCGCAACTCGCGGCGAGGATGGCGAGGCATCCGATGGCGGCGACCCGAGGCAATATGCGTGTCATCATGATAGTTCTTAGAAGGTCAGTTTGAGACCGGTGACGAACGTCTTCATCATCGGATAGTTGAGACCATCGCCGCTCGTTCCGCTCGTGAGGATCAGGTCCGATCCCGCGCTGATGCTTTCCACGTCCACGTCCTTCACGTACTTGTAGAGCGGGGAATACGTCCACAGGTTCTCGGCGCTCACGTACACCGTGGCTTGGCGCGAGCCGAGGCGGGACAGGAACTTCGTCGGCAGGTCATAGCCGACTTGAAGGTTCTTGAGGCGCACGTACGCGATGTTCATCATGTACTTGGTCTGGACCGCTCCGACGGATCTGTTGCTGCCGTTGGCCGAGTAGCCCAACAGTCGCGGCAGGAAGGCATCCTGGTTCGGATTGTCTGGTGTCCACATGACCCCTGGCTTCAGCTGCCAGGTGGGGATGAGGTCATATGGCCGGTTGTACTGGCCCCAGAAGTAGTCGGCTTCGGTTGACGGGTGCCACTGTTGCTTGCCGACGCCCTGGAAGAAGCTCGAGATGCTGAGGCCGCGCCAACCGCCATTCAGGTTGACGGCGAATGCGTATCGCGGCGTGGTGTTGCCGATGATCTGGAGATCGCCGTGGTTGGCCAGGGTGCTTTGGCCAGGGTCGATCTTTCCGTCGCCATTCAAGTCCTTGAATTTGAGATCTCCTGCCTTGTACCCGCAGCAGCCGTTCGAGAGGTAGCTCTGATTGGCATGGCTGGCGACGTCCGCCGAGTCCTTGAACAAGCCCTCGGTGACGAAGCCCCAGGTCTCACCGATCTGCTGTCCGACGCGGTAATCACTGAGCAGCCCGTTAGGATTGTTGTACTTGAGGATGTTCGCATGATTGTCGGAGAGCGAGACGCGGATGCCGTACGTCGCCGGCTTGCGGGCGAGTTGGAATCCATCCTGCCATCCCAGCGACAACTCCCATCCCTTCGTCGCGAGATCGGCGTAGTTGCCCCTTGGCGGCGCGGCGCCGAACACTGCCGGCGGCGTGAGAGCAGCCGTGTACATGTTCGTCGTCTTGCGGGTGTACACGTCGCCGCTGAAGGTGAGGCGATTGTCGAGCATGTCGAAGTCGAGGCCGACGTTCGTCGTCGCCGCGGTTTCCCACGTCAGTCCATTGGGCAGCACCGCCGGAGCGCGCGTCTGGTTCGGCTTCGTCCCGTTCACGATCATCCCCGACTGCGAGATGCCGAAGGTTTGCTGGAACTGGTATGCGCCAACGTTCCCGTTGCCCATCGTGCCCCAGGAGGCGCGGAGCCGAAGATCATTGACGAGCTTGGGGGACACCTTCCAGAACGGCTCTTGCGATACGCGCCACGCGCCAGACACAGAGGGGAAGAAGGCGAAGCGCTGATCCTGCGGGAACTTCGACGAGCCGTCGTAGCGGCCGGTGAACTCGAGCAGGTAGCGGTCATCGTACGAATAGTTGAGCCGCGTAAAGCTGCCCAGAACGTTCCAGCGCTCGTAGCCGCCGGTGATTGTCGACGCCGTTCCGAGCGCGAGGTTGAGGTCGGAGGCATCGGGGAAGATCAAGCCGTTGCGCTGTGCGAGGAGACGATCCCAGGTGTGCTCCTCGTAGTTCACGCCCGCCATCGCGCGGACCGAATGCTTGTTGGCGAGCGTCGTGTTGTACTCCCCGTACAAGTTCGTGGCGATGTAGTTGGTGTTCTGGTCGTCGTTCTGGAGGTCGTTGGTCGCGGCGCCGAGATACGCGACCGTTCCGGGGCGCGTGCTGTAGGGGACTGGCACGCGGCGTTGCTGATTGTTGTCCGTCTGCTTCTGGAAGGTGAAGTCGCTGGTGATCTGGAGACGCTTGCCGAAGAAGTCCCCGACCGCTCCGGTGGTGCTCCGGTATACGTCGCGGTCGTAGTCGATCCCGTTCTTGCCGTACGCGAGATCGCCGACCGAGTACGCCGCCGACGCCGTCAGCGTCCCGTCGGGATTGTAGAGCGCCGATAGCGGCTGCGTGTTGTCCTCGAGGTTACGCCAGACTCCGCCGCCCTCACCAACGTTTAGCGGATTGTGATACTTGCGGTTCGAGTAATCGAAGCTGCTGCGGACGTTCAACCAGCTCGCCATCTGGATCGCGCCGTTGGCGCGCAGGTTCTTCTGCGTGAAGTCGTCGGAGTTGTATCGAAAGAGGCCGTCCTGTCCGAGATACCGGCCGGAGACCATGAACTGCGCGTTGTCGGTGGCGCGGGCAACGGAGAAGTTCTGGTCGACGGATGGCACACGGTCTTTGTAGAGTAGCTTCATCCAGTCGGTGTTTCCGTAGTAGACGTAGTTTCCGTCCGCACCCACTTGCACCGACGACGGCATGCCGGCCGCCGACCGCGCCTTGAGCGAGTCGAGGAAAGCCTGGTTGAAGACCATCGTCTTGTTGAAGTTCTGCGCGGCGAATCCCTGCCAATCCTGGAACGCCTGCGCGAACATCTTCGCATAGGTGTATCCGTCCGTGACAAAATCCGGAACGGCCGTCGGCTGCTTGAGGCCGTACGTCATGCCGTAGTTGATCAGGAGCTGGTTCGCCTTGGGCCGCTTCGTAGTAATGAGCAATACGCCGAACGCGCCGCGTGCGCCGTAGACGGCGGCCGATGACGCGTCTTTGAGAACTGTGATCGACTCGACGTCGTTGGGGTTGATCGACGCGGGATCACCCTCGACGCCGTCGACCAGCACCAGCGCACTGCCGCCGGTTCCGATCGATGTCATGCCACGAATGTTGATCACGGGCGATTGGATCGGTTTTCCATCCATTGGCCGGATGTTGACGTTGGGCAGCATGCCCTCGAGGCCCTGCGTCAGGTTAGCCACCGGGCGGGTCGCGAGCTCTTCGCCGTTCACCTGTTCGACGGCGCTCGTGAGGTTCCGGCGGTCCGCGGTGCCGTAGCCGATCGTGACGACTTGGTCGAGCGCCAGCGGCGCACGCGTCAGTTGAAATGAGACGGTGGCTGCTCCACCGCCGGCGACCGTGACCTGAGATTGGCCCATCACATAGCCAAGGCGCTGGGCAACGACGGTCGCTGTTCCGGCGGGAACGTTGTTGAGGACGAACCGTCCCTGTTCGTCAGTGATCGCAGTGACGTTCAGCCCTTGCACTCGCACTTGGGCCGAGGGAATCGGCATGGATGCTTGGTGGTCGGTGACGGTTCCGCTGATTCTTCCTTGCTGGGCGTGGGCGTTCCTGGCGGACAGCGCCAAGAGCAGCGTCAGACCGGGAATGAGTAGACGGAGTGTTCGCATTTGGCTCGGGGGAAAGTTGGGGGGAACTACCACTGCCATGCAGGCGAACAGACTAGACGGCCATTGGGTCGCGACGCATTGCGGGTCCGTTTCGAGCGTGTCACGAAGCCGCGACGAGACGTATTCGTCGGACTCAACAGGCCGAAACCGAGTGGAAACGGCGAGTGGAAACGGCGAGTGGAAACGGCGAGTGGAAACGGCGAGTGGAAACGGCGAGTGGAAACGGCGAGTGGAAACGGCGAGTGGAAACGGCGGTTCTTCCAATCGCTCTTTCCAATCGCCCTTTCCAATCGCCCTATCCAATCGCTCTTTCCATTCGCCGTTCTTTCTGGTTTGCCCCGAAGAACCCTATATGTCGCGCGTCGCGTTCGCCGTAAGTTGAAGTCGGTGGAGTCGACCCCTACATCGAGCGGACGATGACCGACTTTCTTCAGGACATCAAATACGCCCTTCGCACGTTCAGGCGAACGGCCGGCCTGACCATCGTGATCGTGGTGTCGCTGGCGATTGGAATCGGCGCGAACAGCGCGGTGTTCAGCGTCGTGAACGCGCTCTTGCTCAAGCCCCTCCCATATCCGGACCCTGATCGATTGGCCGTGCTGTGGCTCCGGTCTCCAGGCATCAACATCCCGCAGGATTGGCCGTCGCCCGGGCAATTCATCGACGTCAAGAACGAGAATCGATCGTTCGCCGAGCTCTCGATATCGCAGGGTCGCACCGGAACGCTGATTGGCCGTGGCGGAGAGACGCCGTTTGCCGAGCCACAGCGCGTCGAGGCGCTCCGCACCTCGTCGAGCCTCTTCCACCTCCTCGGTGCGAAGGCTCTGTACGGCCGACTCTTGCTGCCGGACGAAGACGTGCCGGGCAAGGCTCCCGTCGTCGTGCTCAGCAACGCGTTTTGGAAGCGCGCGTTTAATGAAGATCCGACCATCGTCGGCAAGATGATCGTGCTCAACGGATTCTCGAATCAACGGGATAGTATCCATCAATTCGAAGTCGTCGGCGTCCTTGACGCCAACTTCTTATTGAACGCCGAGATTATGCCGACGGTGGCGAGCACGCAGCAGATGGACATGTTTCTCCCGCTGTCGCTCGGCGCCGATGCAGTGAATCGCCGCGGCGATGAGAACTACAACCTCATGGCCCGGCTGAAGCCGGGTGTGACGATGCCGCAGGCGCACGCAGACGTCGCCGCCATTGCCGCGCGGATTCGCGAGAAGGACAAGCGCGACCGGACCTTCACGATCGACGTCGTGCCGCTCGTCGAATCCGTCGTCGGCAATGTGCGACGCGCGGTGTTGGTGGTGATGGGCTCAGTGACGCTCGTCTTGCTCATCGCCTGTGCGAACGTCGCGAACTTGCTGCTCACCCGGGCAACCGCGCGGCAAAAGGAAATTGCCGTCCGCGTCGCACTTGGGGCAGGGTGGCAGCGGATCGTGCGCCAACTCCTCACCGAAACTGCGCTGCTCGGTCTCATGGGAGGCGCTGCCGGTTTGCTCGTCGCCGCGCTCGCGCTCGGCGCGATTCGCGCTATCCATCCTGGCAACATTCCGCGACTCGAGGCGATCAGTCTCGACGGACGGGTGCTCGCATTCACGTTTGCCGTGTCGATCCTTACCGGCATCCTGTTCGGCTTAGCCCCCGCGTTGCGCGCGGCGCGCGTCGACCTCAACACGACGCTCAAATCGGGCGGCAGAAATACGCAGGGCGACGGAGGGCTCGGCGGATCGCGGCGTCGCTTGCGAAGTCTCCTGGTCGTGGCAGAAATGGCGATCTCGATGGTGTTGCTCGTCGGCGCGGGGCTGCTCATTCGCAGCTTCGTGCGATTGCAGAGCGTCTCTCCCGGCTTTGATCCCCAAGGCGTCGTGTCGATGCGGCTCGGTGTATCGGCGCGTCAGTTCGAGAATCGCGACGCTGCCGTCGCGTATTTCGCCGGATTCGGAGAGCAACTGGCGAGCGTGCCTGGCGTGAAAGAGCGAGGCGCAGTGACAGCGCTTCCGTTCACGTCATCCGTCGGCTGGGGCCAGATCAACGTCGAAGGATGGATTCCAGAGCCGGGGCAGGAACTACAAGTCGATCAACGGGGCGCGACGGAGAAGTACTTCAGCACGATGCGGATTCCGCTCATTGCCGGACGCGCCTTCACTGACGCCGACCTGCCGCAGAACGCGGAGCCGGTCGTCATCATCGACAACAAATTCGCGCAACGGTTCTGGCCGCGCGGGGATGCGATCGACAAGCACGTGTGGTTCGATCCGGCGAGAAAGCTCAGGATCGTCGGCGTCGTCGGCACCGTGAAGCAGTATGGCCTCGACGTGGATGGGCGGATCGTGGTCTACATGCCGTCGCCGAATGCCGGCTATCAGGTGGCGAGAACGACAGGCGACCCGGCCGTCGTCGCGCGGGCGATGGTGAAGAAGATGCACGAGCTGGATCCGTCGCTCACGGTGTTCGATGTGCAGTCGATGTCCGATCGCATGAGCGGCTCGATGGCACGGCAACGATTCGCGACGACGATGCTCGGCGTGTTCGCCGCGTTTGCGCTGGTGCTTGCCGTCGTCGGCATCTACGGTGTGATGTCACACCTCGTGGCGCAGGGCTCGCACGACATCGGCATCCGTATGGCGCTCGGCGCCGAACGGCGTGGCATCCTGCTGATGGTACTGCGGCAGGGAACGGAGCTCACCGCCGCGGGGATCGTCGCCGGAATCCTCGGCGCCGTCGCGCTGACACGCGTGATGGCGAGCCTGCTGTTCGGCGTCAGCACAACGGATGTGATGACGTTTTCGGTCGTTCCAATCATCCTCATCGTGACCGCGATGCTTGCAACGTACATCCCCGCGCTGCGTGCGACGCGCGTAGATCCAACCGTCGCGCTGCGCGAGGAGTAAGAATCGACCAGCGACGGCAAAGGGCGATTGGAAATGGCGATTGGAAACAGCGATTGGAAACACCGATTGGAAACGTCGAGGCGCCCTTTCCACTCGATCCTTCCAATCGCCGTCTCCAATCGCCGTCTCCAATCGCCGTCTCCAATCGCCGTCTCCAATCGCCGTCTCCAATCGCCGTCTCCAATCGCCGTCTCCAATCGCTGTTGACTGACTGGCCCTCGCCTCAGTCTCGCATATAGTGACACGTATATCCGCCAGGATTCTTCTTTAAATAATCCTGATGATACCCCTCGGCAGAATACCACGTGCCGGGCGCTTCGATCGACGTCGTGACTTTCCCGCGCCATTTCCCCGACGCGTTGACGCGAGCGATCACGCGCTCGGCTGTCTCGCGCTGCGCGTCATTCTGCGGAAAGATCGCCGAGCGGTACTGCGTGCCGACGTCGTTCCCCTGGCGGTTGAGCGTCGTCGGATCGTGGAGCTTGAAGAACCAATCCTCGAGGAGCGACTCGTAGCTCACAACCCGCGGATCGAACTCGATGCGCACGGATTCGGCATGGCCGGACTTGCTTTCGTGGGTGTCGTGGTACGTCGGATTTTCGAGCCAGCCGCCGGTATAGCCGACGTCGGTGTCGAGGACGCCGGGGACGGCGCGGAGAATATCCTCGACGCCCCAGAAGCAGCCGCCGGCGAGAACCGCGACTTCGGTGTGTTTGTCGGGTGTCATGAGAGTGTGATCGTTGCTGGTGTCATAGCGCCTCGGGACGCTCTAACAAATGAAACACGAATGTGAACGAATGATACGAATCTGACGAATCGTTCTTTCGACGGGGACGCGTCGAATCGCGATGACCGCCCTGGCGGGTCTCGTCTTTTTTTGTTGATGCGTCCCACATCCGAGGCGCGGCGCATCTTGTTCGAGCCAAGCCGGTTGCGTCGGCTTACCGATCGGCTGACGCGAGGCGGTGGCACCGGATACCTTTTTTGTGGATCCTTCACACCACCGCGTTCCGAGACTTTCATGTCCCCTCTAGTCCTCCGCGCCTCGCTCATTGCCGCGCTCGTTGCCCCCCTCGTTCTTCCGGCCAATACCGCACGCGCGCAGCATCTCGTCAACACCACCCTGATCACCAATCTGCCTGCACCGGTGCTTCTCGACACCACCGGCATGTTCCAGGCGAAGTTCGCTCGGCTCGGCGACGACATCTTCATCGGTGGGCAGCCCACCGCGAAAGCACTGCATGAGCTGAAGGCGCAGGGCGTGACGGTCGTCGTCAACCTGCGCACGCCCGAAGAGATGAAGAGCGCGGTGAAGTTCGACGAACCGGCGCTGATTCAAGAGCTCGGAATGCGTTACGTCTACATCCCGATGCGCGGCAACGCTGAATTTCCCTATTCACCGGACGCCGTGGCGAAATTCGCCGAGGCGGTGCGGTCGGCCAACGGGAAGGTGCTCCTCCATTGCACGATCGCATGGCGCGCGAGCCATCTCTGGGCGGCGTATCTCATCAAGGAGCGCGGTGTCCCGGTCGAAACGGCGCTGGGCAATGCGCGCGCCATCAATCTCATGGACACGATGCGCATGGGAACTTCAGGACGACAGCCCGTGGAGGCCTTCCTGAACCAGTCGTTGCCGGCGGTCGGTCACCCACCGACATCGCCATGAGAAAGCTCAAGCTGCAGATGGACATGACCATCGATGGATTCGTCGCGGGCCCCGAAGGACAGATGGATTGGATGATTGATATGAACAAGGACGACACGGCTCTCGCGTTGGTGAACCGCCTGATCGACACGAGCGACACGCTCCTGCTCGGCCGGAAGATGATCGACGGATTCATCAGCTACTGGGAAGGCGTGAAACGGGACAGTCCAGAGTATGAGTTTGCGGGAAAGATGATCCGCACACCAAAGATCGTGTTCAGCAAAACACTGAAGAGCGTCAAGGGTCAGAATGTGCGCGTGGAAAACGGTCCGCTGGTCGAGACGGTCACCCAGCTCAAGACTCAGCCGGGGAAAGACATCCTCGTGTACGGCGGCGCGACGTTCGTTTCGTCGCTCCTCGAGCATCGGCTCATCGACGAGCTGAACTTGTACGTCCATCCGGTGGCGATCGGGAAAGGCATGCAGATCTTCGCGCAGCGCACGCCGCTGTCGCTGGCCAACTCCGTTGGGTGCCCCAGCGGCGTCGTGTTCAATACCTACACGTGATGGTTCGGCGAACCGGTCGGTCAATCGCCCTTGTCAGTGGCTTTTACGGCACCACTTTATTCGGATACGGCGGCCGTGTCGGTTTGACGGGCGGATTCTTCTTGAGATCCGCCATCAACACCTCGATCGCCTTTTCGAGCTGCGGATCGTGCCCAGCGATCACCGCCGCCGGTGACATCTCCACCTCGATGTCCGGGGCGACGCCGACGTTCTCCACCACCCAACCTTGCTCCGGCGTCCAAATCGCAAAGTTCGGCGCCGTGATGGTGCCGCCGTCCATCAGCACCGGGAAGCCGAGGATGCCGACCAGGCCGCCCCACGTCCGCTTCCCGATGAGAGGACCCATCTTCAAGTTCTGGAACATCCACGGCAGCATGTCGCCGCCGGAGCCGGCCGTCTCGTCGATCAACATTGCCTTGGGACCCTGGATGCTCGCGGTCGGCGTCTTCATGTCGTCGCCGTACCGCATGGCCCAGTAACTGATCGCGGGACGGCGCAGAATGTCGATGTAGTAGTCGGCGTAACTGCCGCCGCCGTTGAAGCGCTCGTCGACGATGACCGCATCCTTCTGCGCCTGCGGATAGAAATAGCGTTTGAAGTAGTCGTGTCCTTGATTGCCGGTGTCGGGCACGTAGACGTAGGCGATGGTCCCACCACTGGCGGAATCCACTTTCGCGAGATTGCCCTCGACCCATGCGCGATTCCTGAGCGCGCCCTCGTTCGCAATGGGGACGACCTGCACCGTGCGCGCTCCCGTTCCCTCGGGATTCGGCGCGAGCGTCAACTCGACGATCTTGCCGGCGGTGTTCTCGAACGGTGCATAGATGTTCGTCGGCGCGCGGACATCCACTCCATTCACGGCGATGATGTACTCGCCCACCTTTGCATTCACGCCGGGTTCGGTCAGCGGCGAGCGAAGATTCGGGGTCCAGTTGAGACCACCATATACCCTCGCGATTCGATAGCGCTGGCGATCAACGGTGTAATCGGCGCCGAGTAGTCCGCCGGGGACAACGGTGCCGGGGTTGAGACGGTCGCCGCCGCCGCCGCGATGGTGGCCGACGCTCAGGTCACTCATCATCCACTGGATGATGCGGTTGACGTCGCCCTTGGTGGACGCGTCGGGAAGGAACTGTGCGTACTTCTTCCGGTTCGCTTCCCAATTCACGCCGTGCATGTTGGGCGCGTAGAAATAGTCGCGATTGATCCGCCACGCCTCGTTGAAGATCTGCGTCCATTCGGCGGACGGATCGATCTTCACTTCGACGTCTGCGATGGCGAGACGGCCCTCGCCGGCGTTGACCTTGGCGATTGGGGAGACGAAGAAAGCGTTACCGACGTTGTACAGCACCTTTTTCGTGTCAGCAGAGATCTCATACGCATTGAGCAGCGGGATGAGGACCTCGTCCTTTCGTTTGCTCAGATCGTAGTGATGCAACGCGTTGCGGTTGTCGATGCGTTGCTCGTAATAGATCTGCCCCGCGTCGCCGGTGCTGAGCGCCGAGAGATCGGAGGCGCCAATGGGAAGGGCGAGAATTCGATTCTCGATGCCCTCGAGGTCGATGCGCGTCGCCGTGCTTCCGCCACGCGGCGGTGCCGGCGGCGTCAGGCGAGCGCCGCCGCCACCGCCCCCTCGCGTCGAATCGGACGACGTGGAATCACGAGTGACGACGACCTTCTCCTCATCGCTCTCTCTGGCGAGCGGGTTGCCGGTGGTGTTCGCCAGCACGATCGCGTAGATGCTGCGCGTGCGGCGATAGTCGACCGTCGCGAGCGAGAACCAATCCTGCACGGGTCCGGCGTCGGTGGACGCGAAGATGTAGAGGTATTTGCCGCTCTTGTCGAACGCCGGCGTACTCACGTCGCTCAGTCCGTCGGTGACGCGATGCGACTTGTCCTCCGCGACATTGTAGACGGAGAGCTGGGTGACGAGCGACTTGATGTTCGCGGTGTACGCGAGCCACTTGGAGTCGGGCGACCAGGCGTGCGTCATGTCGGCCGAGGCGACGCCGTACACCTTGTTGCTGCCCACGAGCTTGGCGATACCAGTTTTCACATCGATGACGTACGTGCTCATCGAGTTATCGGCGTAGGCGATGTGACTGCCGTCGGGCGACCAGGTGAGATCCTGGTAGTAGCCGTGCCCCATGAGCTTGAGGGTCTTCGCCGTGCCGCGTCCGTCCTGCGGCTCGATCTTGAGCTCGTATTCGCCGCTCGCGTCGGAGATGTAGGCGATCTGCGAACCGTCCGGCGACCACGCGGGTGAGCGTTCGTTGGCGCCTGTCGTGTTGGTGAGATTGCGCGCGTCGCCCTTCTCGACGGGCACGGTGACGATCTCCCCGCGGTACTCGAACGCGGCGCGCACGCCGGTGGGCGAGATGGCAGCGTTTCGCACGTAGCGATCGCCCTTCACGAAGCGTGACCGAGTTTCGCGCAGGTCGGCGGCGACGCCGATGGCGAGCTTGTGTCCGTTGCCAGGCGTTCCCGATGTCGATGGATCGAGCAGGTGGAGATAGCCGGCCTGCTCATAGACGATCTTGCCGGCGCCTACCCCCAAGTTGAGCACGGGGAAATCGGCGTGCGTCGTGAGACGCTTCACCTTCTTCGTGCCGCCGTCGTAGGCGTACAGATTGAACTCTCCGTCGCGATCGCTCCGGAAGTAAACCGTGTTACCGATCCACTGTGCGTCCACGTCGTTGCTGCGCCCCGCGGGCTGCGGGACTTTCTCGACGGCGTGTGTGGCAACGTCATACAACCAGATCGTCGACGTTCGCCCGCCTCGGTAGTGCTTCCATTCGTCGAAGGCACTCGAGATCGGATTGTACGCGATGCGCTTTCCGTCGGGCGAGTACGATGCGCGAGCGGCATTGGGGATGGGAAGCTTTGTCTCCGGGCCGCCATCAATAGATACGGTGAAGAGCTGCGTGTACCGATTGGTATAGGACGAACGGCCGCTCGTGAAGAGGACGTTCTTTCCGTCGGGAGTAAAGCCCTGAACGATGTCGGCGTCGGGGTGCCAGGTCAGACGCTTCGGTGCGCCGCCTGTCGTCGCGATGACGTAGACGTCGGTGTTGCCGTCGTAGTTGGCGCTGAACGCGATGCGAGTTCCGTCGGGAGAGAAGACGGGACTCTGTTCGTCGCCGTCGGCGGTGGTGAGCCGTCGGACGTCGGTGCCGTCAATGCGTGACGTCCAGAGATCGCCCGCGTAGATGAAGGCGATGTTGGTCGCGCTCACGGCGGGTTGGGCGAGGAGGCGCGTGTCGGTGATGCTTTGGGCGGCGAGTCTGGACGTGCTCGCGGCGACGATGAGGCAGAGAGAGAAGGTTCGCATGCGTTTACAGTACGCGTCCCGAGGCCGGTCGGCCAGAATCGGCGTGGAAAACGCTTCTCACATCTCGCGGTTCGCTTCGTCCTCGAATTGGCAACCCTCCCTGATCGTCGAACGACGCTGACAAAAGACCTTCCAACCTTTCGCCACATCGTAGTGTCTTATAGCTAAGACGCTTACCTATAGGCCGATGACTCGCCCTTCGCTCGATCTGCTCCACGGCACCCTGGATCTCTTGGTGTTGCGCACGCTCGCCTGGGAGCCGATGCATGGCTACGCCATCGCCCAATTCGTGAAAGCGCGCACCGACGGCGCCATCGCCATCGAGAGCGCGGCGCTGTATCAAGCGCTCCACCGCCTCGAGAGGCGCAAGCTGGTCCGCGCCGCATGGGGCATGAGCGAGACCAACCGGCGCGCCCGATTCTACGAGCTCACGACGGCCGGTCGCGCCGCGCTCAAGGCGCAGTCGGCCGACCTGCGTGCCTACGTAACCGCGCTCTACCGCGTGCTCGGCGCGCGCTAGCTCATCAGGAAAGGCTCATGCGACGCATTGTACGCCTCCTTCCGCTGCCGCGCTCCGCCGCGCGCATCCGGGCCGACATCGACGACGAGATTCGCTTCGACATCGACATGCGCGCCCGAGATCTCGTACGGCAGGGCATAGACGACGGCGAAGCCCAAGCGCGCGCCGCTCGCGAATTCGGAGATCTCAACGCCACCCGCCGCTACTGTGAGGACACGGATATGCAGATCGAAGCTGACGCGCGCCGCAGCAACTTCCTCGAGGACGTACGCGCCGATCTCGCGATCGCGCTCCGCGCCATGCGCCGCACGCCAATGTTCGCCGCCGTCGTCCTCCTCACGCTCGCCCTCGGCATAGGCGCCAACACCGCGGTCTTCTCCGTCGTGCGCCGCGTGCTCATCACGCCGCTGCCCTTCCGCGCGCCGGAGCAGCTCTATCGACTCTACACCACACCGTCGGCCACGGACGGCGACAACGACAAGCTGTCGCTCGCCGAGCTCAAGGAACTCGGCGACGAGAGCCGATCGCTCGCGGGCCTCACGCTCTTCGGCAACTACCAGGGCTTCACGTACTCCGATGATCGCATGGACGATTCCTGGCAGTCAGTCTCCGTCGCGCCGAACTTCTTCAGCGTCCTTGGCGTCCAACCTGTGCTGGGCCGCGTCTTTCGCACAGAAGACTTCCAGCCAGGCGCGCCGAAGGTGTTGATCATCACGTATCAGATCTGGCAACGTGTGTTCGGCGGGGACCGCGGCGTCGTCGGCCGCACCGTGCAGATCAACCCGCGGTCGTTCATGGTGATCGGCGTAATGCCCGAATATTTCGTCGGGCCGACGTTCAACGCTGACATGCTGCTCGCGCTCAACGTCGATGCCGCGTCGACGAATCCGCGGTATGCGGCGTCGCGCGCTTGGCGTTCGGTGGCGCGCCTCAGGCCCGGCGTCTCGCTCGAGCAGTGGCGCGCGGAGCTCGCTACGCTGCGGCAGCGCATTCAGGCCGCGCATCCGGAGATCAAGAACGCGGGCGTGGTGCTGCCCACGCCGCTGCACGAAGCGATCGAGACGCCGGGCGGGCCGGTGCTGTGGCTGGTCATGGGCGGCGCGCTGATCGTGCTCCTCGCCACGTGCGTGAACATCGCCGGCCTCTTTCTCTCACGCGCAGCGGCGCGCCGTCGAGAGCTCGGAATCCGGTCGGCTCTTGGCGCGGGACGCGGGCGGCTCATCCGAGCCATTCTCGCCGAAACGCTTCTGTATGGCCTCGTCGGTGGCGCGTTCGGGGTTGTGCTCGGCGTGGCGCTCAAGGCGGCGCTCCTACATAAGATTGGCCCAATGCTGCCCAATCTCGGCGACGTGCGAATCGACGCCGGCGTGCTGCTCTTTGCGCTCGCCGCATCGATTGTCTCGGGGATCATCTTCGGCACGATGCCAGCGGTGGCCGCGACGCGGGTCGACGTGCGCGACGCGCTCGGCGATAGCGGTGCGCGCGCCGCGTCACGCGGTGCGGCGACGGCGCGTGCGTCTCGTCTGCTCGTCTCGGCACAGGTGGCGTTCGCGCTGGTGCTGGTGGTCGGCGCGAATCTGTTCGTACGCACATTTAAGACGTTGCTCGACACAGATCTCGGTTATCAGACCACGAATCACCAGGCGACGTTCTTCCTCAGTCCCGGCGCTCGCTATCGTGATCCCGCAACGCAGAGCGCCTTCGTCGAATCGTTCATGGAACGTGTGCGCGCGATACCCGGCGTGACGGCGGTCGGTTACACCGTGACGAATCCGTGGAATGGCTCGTGGATCTCGCCGCACTTTCAGATCGACGGCCGACCGTCCGATGGCGGGGGCAGGCCGAGCGCGGTGCTGGCGACGGCGTCGGCGGAGTACTTCCAAGCGATGGGAATGCCCGTGCGTGTGGGCCGCGGGTTCAACGCGGGCGACGTACGGGGCAGTGCACCGGTCGTTGTGATCAGCTCGGGTCTGGCGAAGCGCTACTGGCCGAATTCGAATCCGATCGGTGCGCGCATCCGACTCATGGACTTTTACGCCCGAGACCCGGGCGACACACTGCTGCTGCGCGAAGTCGTCGGTGTGGTCGGCGACGTAAGACAAGACGCGATGTCCGAGGCATCGCCCACCATCTATGTCTCGGCCGAGCAGGCGCAGATCGGCGGCGCTTCGTTCGTCGTGCGCACGACTGGCGATGCATCAGTATTGCTGCCGCTCATCAAGGACGCGGTGCACGCGCTCGACCCGAAGGTGCCGGTGGTCTCCCCGCGCACGCTGCGCGACGTGCTTTCGAACATCGTTCGGCGTCAGAACGTCGCGATGACACTCACGGGCCTCTTCGCCATCCTCGCGTTGCTGCTCGCCGGGCTGGGTGTGTACGGGATGATGGCGTACAACGTGCTCGCCCGCACGCGCGAATTCGGCATTCGCTCGGCGCTCGGCGCCTCGCGAGCGGCGGTGCTCGGACTGGTGCTGCGCGACGGCTTGGCGACGACAGCGCTCGGGCTCGTCGTGGGGCTTGTGCTTGCGGCGGTGCTATTGCGCTTCGCGGCGTCGCTGCTCGTCGGGGCAACGGCGCATGATCCAGCGTCGTACGTGGCGGCGATGGTCATTCTTGGCGTCGTGGCACTGGCGGCGTGCGCGGTGCCGGCGCGGGCGGCGACGAAGGTTGAGCCGGTAGAGGCGTTACGGTTGGAGTGAAGGTCAGCGTATTCGCTACAGCGATCGCCAGGGCTGCGAATGCGGCATAGAACACTTCGTCCGGGACGAGCTCCGGCGTCAGGAATCTCTGAAACAGCAAGCCTTCCGTGAGCGCGTGCACCACGCGCACCAAGATCTCCGGTGCCATAGGTAATTCGCTTTCGTCGGCGACGGCGCGCACCCACGCCGCGCCCGCAGCGAAATCTCTGGCTGTGACGTCGTGCACCTTCGCTCGCATCTCCTCGTGCGTGAGCGCGTAGGCCATGCCTGTCAAACGTCCCACCGCCGCCATCCGCCGTTCAGGAATTGCCGCAACGGTCGCCTCAGCCAACGCTCGCATCTTCTCGGCGAAGCTCGAGCCGGGCGTGAACGCAGGCTTAATGGGCGCCCAGTACACCTCGGCCAGGGCGATGAAAAGGTCATCGCGATTCCGGAAGTTTCCGTAGATCGCTCCGCTTGTCATTCCCGCGCGCTCAGCCACCTCCTGCAGGGTTGTGCTCTCGAACCCCTTTTCCCGGATCAGCTCGCGGGCTGCCTCGAGAAGCGTGGCCCGAGTACGGGCGCGCTTGTCCCCTTTGGGCCGGCCTCGGGGACTCGTAGTCATGCCGGTTGTCTCGTCTTCAGAATGCCCATTGCCATTTAATATGAAGATTATTTTATTGAGGGAGAATATGATAACACTTGTGGAATAGCGATGACTAGAGAAGATCCGATCACCGCCGCGCTCGAATTGGTCGTCCGACGCGGCGCACTCGCGGGGCTCGCAACGTTGGTGAGCAGAAACGGACAAATCGTTCACACAACGGCAGTTGGATGTCGAGATATCAAGGAAAATATACCGGTCGAGCGAGACACGTTGTTTCGCATCGCGTCGATGACGAAACCGATCACGACGACCGCGGCGCTCATGCTGCTAGAGGAGGGCCGCTTCGCGCTCGACGATCCGATTGCTCGCTGGGCGCCGGAGTTTTCCGAGATGCGGGTCCTGCGCTCGCTCGCCAGCCCGCTTCACGAAACGGACGCGGCCGCGCGCCAGATCACCTTTGAGGATCTGCTGACCCACCGGTCAGGCATTACGTACGGGGCCTTCCACCCAGGTCCGATGGCGCAGGCATTCGCGGAGGCGTTGGGGGGCGACATCGATAGCACCGTCGTGCCGGATGACTGGATCGCTCGGCTTGCTGTCTTGCCCCTGATCGACCAACCCGGCGGCGCATTGCACTACGGTCATTCGACCGACCTCCTGGGCTTGCTCATCGCACGCATCGAGGGCGCGCCGCTTGGCGACGTACTGCAGCGGCGAATTTTCGGCCCACTCGGAATGCGCGACACAGGCTTTACGGTCCCGAGCGAGAAGAGAGGGAGACGCGCCGGTCTGTATGGATTCGACCAAGAGGGAACGCTGACGGCGCTTGCGGCCGGTCCGGGGGGTTCGACCCTGCCTGAGCGGCCGGCCGATATGACTTTTGTCTCCGGCGGCCAGGGGCTGTGGTCGACCGTGGACGACTACGCCACCTTCGCTCGCATGTTCGTGGGCGCGGGCGCCGTGGACGGCGTGCGGTTGTTGCGACCGGAGACGCTCGCGCTGATGACCGCCAATCGCCTGACCGCGAGCGAGCGCTCCATCACGATAGTCGCGGGCATCCCGCTTTTCGCCGCGGGCCATGGCTTTGGAATGAGCGTCGCAGTGGTGCTCGAGCCGGAAAAGGCGATGCCGGCGCTCTGTGGCGGCGGCGTAGGCGCGGTGGGTTGGCCAGGCGCCTTCGGCGGTTGGTGGCAAGCCGATCCCAATGACAATTCGGTGATGGTCTTTCTCACGCACAATCTGGTTGAGCGGGAGCAATTCGAAAATGGCGTCGGTTTCGGAGTGTACGGCGCCATCACGCAGTTCCAAAGATTGGCCTCAGGACGGTAGTGGGTCAGTTTGGGCTTCTTGGCCATCAATCCGCTGTCCAAGGATAGACGCCCAGTCGATTCGCCACCTCGTGCGCCAGACTCCACAGCGCAGAGCCGGTCGCCGAAAGGCTGAGAACGAGCCACGTGCTCCAAGTGCGGAATTTTCTAGGCATTGTCACAACCTACGCGTGTCCGGACGCCACGCAATTTTGTCACGGCTCATACTAACCCACTACCCTCCGGACGGCTTTCCGAATGACGCGGAGGAACTATCGCGTGACGCGCTCGAACTCCTGACCCGCGAGATGCAGTCGACCTGAGACGCGGTCGTCCTGGTTTCATACGCCGTGTCTGACACGAATGACGAAACGCCACTCATTAATGCCGCGATGTAAGCCCCGAACGGCGCGAGGCGATCGCGTAACATCAGGGCGTGTTGTCGGAAACACGCGTCAGGTCTTCGGTTCGTCGCACGGTATCATATTCACGGCGCGCCGGGTCGTCGCGGCACGGCGGAAAGACGAACCACTCGCGCGGCCACATTGACGCAAAACGCGGCGCCGGCCCGTTGAGACGCCGCGACCGACCCCGATGTTGCGCACCACCGCTCTCGCGTCACGCTCCCAAAGACGAATGACGCGACCGGATTCGCCCCGGCGCCGACGGAAGACGGAATGCCGCGGCGGAGCATGCGGTTGACGCGCCCAATCCTCGAGGCAACGCCCTCGGACACCATTCCGCCCCGGGAGCACGCCGCGCCGGCGCGCCGCCCAATCGCGCCGGCGCGACCCTGGGCTCGCGTGGCACGACGCGATCGTGTGGATGCGCGCCGCCTTGACCGCTCGTGACGAGCACTCGTCGCGAAAACACGAGAGCGTCCCGCGATGACGCGGTGACCTCACGCGATTGTCCGCCCACCGCACGCGGTGACGCGGAGGCTTCGAGCAAATCGACCACGGTCGCTCGTGTTTTTATCACGACGGTCTCGCCCGACTCGGCCGCACCGACCAACCATGCGGCGACGTCACGCTGGCCAACGACCATCGCAACCATTTTTCCTGAAGCCGGTCGCTGAAGAGCCGGCTGATCATCCAGGCCGCAAGAACGCTCTTTGCATTCGTCCCGTCATCCCACGAGCTCGACGACAGGAGATTTGCGATGACCACGAGCGACAGCGAGGCTCCGCCCACACGCGGCAAACAGCATGAGGCGCTCGACGTATTTCTTGGGCGCTGGCGGGCGGAGGGGACGACGTTTGGCACGCCGAAGCAGACTGAAGCCGATCCGCGCGGCGCCCACGAGCCTTGGGTCAGCACGCATACCGCCATGTGGCACACAGGCAAGTTCTTCCTCATCCAGGATGAACGCGCGACCTCCGCCGGCGGTCCGTTCGATACGCTGAGCATCCTGGGCGTGGACGCGAAGAGCGGCGGATACGTCGCACGTGCATTCGAGAATCATGGTTTCTATCGTCACTACGACGTCACCGTCGATGGTGATGTGTGGACGTTTACCGGCGAGACGGAGCGCGCGCGCATCGAGTTCAGCGACAACGGCCGGACGCAGACAATCAACTGGGAATGGCGTCCGAAGGATCAGTGGCTTCCGCTGTGCGATCGGGTCGCGACGCGCGAGGGATAACTCCTGTGAGCTCCGCCGAGATCATTTTCTCGAGCACGACACAGCTCGCCGCGTCGATTTCCTCGAGGCGCCTTTCGGCAGCGGAAGTCCTCGACGCGCATCTCGCGCAGATCGACGCGAAAAATGGCGCGTTGAATGCGGTCGTCACGTTGGACATCGAGCGCGCGCAACGGCGAGCACGCGAGGCGGATGATGCGCTCGCGCGCGGCGAGTCGTGGGGACCATTGCACGGCGTTCCTTTCACACTCAAGGACGCGCACGCGACGGCCGGCATGCGTACGACCACCGGCTTTCCGCCGCTCGACCACATTCCTGAACGCAATGGCACTGTGGCCGCGAGACTCGAGGCGGCCGGCGGCATTCTCGTCGGGAAGACGAACGTCGCGAAGTTGCTCGCGGACTTTCAAACCAACAATCCGATCTTCGGCACCACGAACAATCCCTGGAACGTTGCGCGGACGCCGGGCGGCTCGAGCGGAGGGGCGTCGGCGGCGATCGCATCGGGCATGACGCCGTTCGACATCGGCACGGACCTCGGCGGCTCGATTCGCCTGCCGGCGCACTTTTGCGGCGTATTCGGCCTCAAGCCCACGGAGCATCGTGTGTCGCTCGGCGGCGTCGCACCCGATCCGCATGATACGCCGAGGCCGGTGCGTGTGGTGTCGTGCGTGGGGCCCATGGCGCGGACGATCGAAGATCTCGATCTGGTGCACCGCATCATCGCGGGCCCGGATGCCGGCGATACCGATGTGCCGCCGGTGCCGATCGGCGAGATGCCGGAAGTCGCGTTGACGGGTTTGCGAATCGCGTATGCGCCGATCATTCCAGGGCTTCCGATCGCGGCGGAGATTCGCGCGTCGATCGAAGAGTTGGCAGCGGAGCTCGCACGACGCGGTGCGGCGATCACGGAGGCGCCGCTACCCGACGTGGAAATCGAGAAGGACCTCGCGAGCTTTGGTGAGTTGGTCGGGATCATGTTCAGCGGGCTTCAACCCGGCTCGAAGAGGGCAGAGGCCGCGCAGTACTTCGAGGTGTTGGCTCGTCGCGACCGGTCGATGGTTGCGTGGGATGCGTTCTTCGAAGACTGGGATGTCCTCATCTGGCCGCCATCGATGACGACCGCGTTTCCGCACTGTGAGCCGGGAGCTTCTCTGACAGTCGATGGGAAAGACGTCGACTACTACATGGTCAACACGCATTCAGCGCTGTTCAGCTACTCGGGGCATCCGGCCGTATCGATGCCGTATCGTCTTGATCGTGATGGGCTGCCGATTGGTGTGCAGCTTGTCGGCAAGCGATGGGACGAGGCGCGGTTGCTGGCAATTGCGAAAGCGATATCGAGCGTGACGGGGGAATTTCAGAGACCGCCTGGCTACTGACGACCATCGACTATGAATCTCATATAGCCCCAATACGAGCGCGGTCCGGTCCTGCGCGGATTGGCGAAATCGCATCCGTGCATGACGCAAAGGGCGCGCTCAGCCCTGCGAAGTACTCAGCTGCCAAGTGCTCACGCGTCAGCACGGCCAACGCGGCATCCTCGGCCGCGGCGTGTGCAGCAGCGAAGAGTCGTCGGTCTCCGCGCGCCAGGCCCGGCGCGGCGTGATTCGCGAGATATGCGATTGTCTCGACGGCATCGCGCACACGCCATGCGGCAAGCCCGAGGCGGCGATCCGCGATCGTCGCGTCCATGATCGCCCTTGACGTCGAGCGGAGCGCGAACGCGTCCTGGTTTGTCACCAGTCGATCTCCGACGTCGAGCCACTGCGTTGGCATGAGGTCCGCGAGGCGATCCACAAACGCGTTGGTCAGCAACAGGGCGGGCTCGTCGGCCGACGTGAGGTTTGCTACGCTCTCGGGCAGCGGAAGTCGTCGGCCCGGGAATACGGCAAAGTGGAAGATGGTCGACATGGATCAGTCCCGATGAGACGAGTCAAAGCTACGGGACGGTCCATAAACGGCGCGTAAAGAACGGGGCTGCGATCCATAAAAATGATACAAAAACTGCCACGCCCTCTCGTCGAAAGCGCTCGTGAGTTTCGGGGCGACGCCGGTGCCGCGACATCGGATCTTTATAACTCCTTTACGCTGCAGGCCGTGGTCCTTTGTGCGCTGTTTACGGCGGTGCGGATACGTTCTTCACACATGCAGAAGGCTCTCTCGTACGGGTGATTCATCATGATTGATCTCATCTACGTGGCCGGAACCATTGTCTTCTTCGCCCTCATGCTCCTCTACGTGCGTGCGTGTCAGCGTCTCGGCCAGAGCGCGACCACAGAGATACGCGCATCGGAGGAATCCAAGCCATGAACACCGAGAGCTGGATTGCCGCCGTGCTGGCGGTCGGAATCCTCATCTATCTCGTCTACACGCTGCTTTGTCCCGAGAAGTTCTGAGCTACGACCATGACACTCAACGGTTGGCTTCAAATTGCGTTCTTCAGTCTGTGTGTGTTGCTCGTCGCAAAACCGCTCGGGATGTATCTCGTACGCGTCTACGACGGCTCGATCACGTGGCTTGGCGCTGTCGAACGACTGATCTATCGCCTCGCGGGTGTCGACCCGACTGAGGATCAGCACTGGACGCGCTATGCGGGCGGCATGCTGTTGTTCAGCGCCGTATCGATGCTCCTCACGTATCTCGTGCTGCGCGTCCAGAGTGTTCTGCCGTTCAACCCGCAGCATCTGGCGGCCGTGACGGATCGCCAGGCGTTCGAGACGTCGGCGTCGTTCACGACGAACACGAACTGGCAGTCGTACGTCGGCGAGCAGGTCATGTCGTACTTCTCGCAGATGACGCAGCTCGCGTTTCACAACTTTGTGTCTGCCGCGCTCGGCATGGCGGTGGCGGTGGCGTTCGTGCGCGGCATTGCGCGGAAATCGGCTGGGCGCCTTGGCAATTTCTGGGTCGACCTGACACGCGGCACGCTCTACGTACTGCTACCGATGTGTCTCGTGCTGTCGCTGCTGTTCGTGCAGCAGGGGATGATCCAAAACTTTAAACCGTATCTCGACGTGGTCACGCTCGAGGGCGCAAAGCAGACCATCGCCATGGGCCCGGTCGCCAGTCAGGAGATCATCAAACAGATCGGCACGAACGGCGGCGGCTTCTTCAACGCCAACGCCGCGCATCCGTTCGAAAACCCCACACCGTGGACCAATTTCTGGTCGGTGTTCACGATCTTCTTAATTCCGTCCGGGTTGACGTACATGCTCGGCCGGATGGTGAAGAGCCAGAAGCACGGCTGGGCCGTGTGGTCGGCGATGTTCGTGTTGTTTTTCGGCGGCGTCACAGTCGCGTATTGGTCCGAGGCGCGCGGAAATCCGATCCACGCGGCGCGCGGCGTCGACGTCGTGAGTTCGACCATCAATCCCGGCGGGAACATGGAAGGGAAGGAGGTTCGCTTCGGCATCGCGAACTCCGCTCTCTATGCGACCGTGACGACCGATGCGTCGTGCGGTTGCGTGAATTCCATGCACGACTCGTTCACGCCGCTCGGCGGGCTCGTGCCGATGGTGAACATGCAGCTCGGCGAAGTCGTGTTCGGCGGCGTCGGCGCTGGATTGTATGGCATGCTCGTCATGATCATCCTCACGGTCTTCATCGCCGGGCTCATGGTCGGACGGACGCCCGAGTACCTCGGCAAGAAGATTCAAGCGCGCGAGGTGCAGGTCGCGATGCTGTACGTGCTCGTATTTCCTGCCGCGATCCTGACCATGACGGCGTTCTCAGTACTGCTGCCCGCCGGACTGAAGGGACTGAACAACGCCGGCCCGCACGGATTTTCAGAGATCTTGTATGCGTTCTCGTCGACGGCCGCCAACAACGGCAGCGCCTTCGCCGGGCTCACGGGCACGACGTACTACTACAACACGATGTTCGGCCTGAACACGCTGATTGGCCGTTTCGCCATGATGGTGCCGATGTTGGCGCTCGCCGGCTTCCTCGCTGAAAAAAGGATCGCGCCGGAGTCGTCCGGAACGTTCCCGGTCACGACGCCGCTGTTCGTCGCGTTGCTGGTCTCCGTCGTGCTGATCCTGAGCGCGCTCACCTTCTTTCCCGCCCTCGCACTCGGCCCCATCGTCGAGCATTTGGTGATGGGGACGGGGAAACTGTTCTAACCATGACCACGCGAAATCGTCCGCTGTTCGACTCCGCGATCGTGCGCCGAGCACTCCGCGACTCGATCGTGAAGCTCAATCCGCGGCACATGGTGCGAAATCCCGTCATGTTCGTGGTACTGCTCGGCTCTGCGTATACGACTGTCGTGTTGGGCCGCGACATCGCGCAGGGCCGTTCCGACTGGGGCTTCACGCTCCAGCTCGCGCTCTGGCTGTGGTTCACCGTGATCTTTGCGAATTTCGCCGAAGCGATGGCGGAAGGACGTGGCAAGGCGCAGGCCGACACACTGCGCAAGGCGCGGACACAGACGTCGGCCAAGCGAGTCGCGAAGCCTGTCGGCAGCGGAAAGATCGACCGTAACGACTACGTCGAGGTCAACGCCGAGGTCCTGCGGCGCGACGACCTCGTGGTGTGCGTGCCGGGCGACGTTATTCCGGGCGACGGAGAAGTCGTGGAAGGTGTTGCGTCGGTCGACGAAAGCGCGATCACGGGGGAGAGCGCACCGGTCATTCGCGAAAGCGGCGGCGATCGTTCCGCGGTCACCGGTGGCACGCGCGTGTTGTCCGACTACATCGTCGTTCGCATCACGGCGAATCCCGGCGAAACGTTTCTCGATCGCATGATCACGCTCGTCGAAGGCGCGTCGCGGCAGAAGACGCCTAACGAGATCGCGCTCACGATTCTTTTGTCAGGATTGACGATCGTGTTTCTGTTCGCCGTCGCCACGCTGCAACCGTTTGCGATCTACAGCGGCGCCGCAACGACCATTCCGATCCTCATCGCGCTCCTCGTCTGTCTCATTCCGACGACGATTGGCGGCCTGCTGTCGGCTATCGGTATCGCGGGTATGGACCGGATGATTCAGCAGAATGTGATTGCGATGAGCGGCCGCGCGGTCGAGGCGGCCGGCGACGTGAACACGCTGCTCCTCGACAAGACCGGCACGATCACGCTGGGCAATCGGCAGGCGGCGGAGTTCATTCCCGTCCAAGGAGTGGCGCCGGAACTACTAGCCGATCGCGCGCAGCTCGCGTCGCTCGCCGACGAAACGCCGGAAGGTCGCAGCATCGTCGTGTTGGCGAAGACGAAGTTCGGCCTGCGCGGCCGTGAGGTTGGCGGCGAGCAGGAAGGGCACACGCAAATGGAGTTCATCCCGTTCAGCGCAAGCACGCGCATGAGTGGAGTGAACGCCGGCGATTATGAAGTTCGAAAGGGCGCGGGGGATGCCGTCCTTGCGTGGGTTCGTCAGCAGGGCGGTGCCACGCCAACCGATCTCGACGCGGCCGTTCAGCGCGTTGCCTCGGGGGGCGGCACGCCTCTCGTCGTGGCCGAGAAGGCGACGGCGAATGGGAGTGAGGCGCGAGTGCTCGGCGTCGTGTACCTGAAGGACATCGTGAAGGGCGGGATTCGCGAGCGGTTCGACCGCTTGCGGGCAATGGGGATTCGCACGGTGATGATTACGGGCGACAACCCCACCACCGCGGCTGCGATCGCGCGGGAGGCCGGCGTCGACGACTTCCTCGCTGAAGCAAAGCCCGAAGACAAAATGGCCTTGATCAAGCGCGAGCAGGCCGGCGGCAAGCTCGTGGCGATGACTGGCGACGGCACGAACGACGCGCCTGCGCTCGCGCAAGCGGATGTCGGTGTGGCGATGAACACCGGGACGCAGGCGGCGAAAGAGGCCGGCAACATGATCGACCTCGATTCCAATCCCACGAAGCTCATCGAAGTCGTGGAGATCGGAAAGCAGTTGCTCATGACGCGCGGGGCGCTCACGACGTTCTCGATCGCGAACGACGTCGCCAAGTATTTCGCCATCATTCCGGCGATGTTCGTCATCGCGTTCCCGGCGCTCCAGGCGCTCAACATCATGCGGCTGCACTCGCCGCAGTCGGCGATCCTGGCGAGCGTGATCTTCAACGCGCTGATCATTGTGGCGCTCATTCCGCTGGCGCTGCGCGGGGTCACGTACAGACCGGCGTCCGCGCAGGTGATTCTGCGTCGGAATCTGTTCGTATACGGCTTTGGCGGGCTCGTGGTGCCGTTCGTCGGCATCAAGCTGATCGACGTGTTGCTCGTCATCACACATTTGGTATAACGGCAGGCTACGATCATGCTACGCAAACAACTCAGGCCGGCGATCGTGATGACGCTCGTGCTGTGCCTCATTACGGGGTTCATCTATCCGGGCGTCGTCACCGGGTTCGCGCAGGCGTTGTTCTCCCGGCAGGCGAATGGATCGCTCGTCACGGTCAACGGGAAGGTCGTTGGCAGTGCGCTGATCGGCCAACCGTTCACCAGGCCGGAGTATTTCCACGGGCGTCCGTCAGCCGCGGGTAGCGGTTACGACGCCACGGCGTCATCGGGCACGAACAAGGGCCCGACCGACGTCAAGCTCGCCGATACGCTGATCGCGCACGCCGTCGACAGTGCAGTGAAGAACGACGGTGCGAAAAAGGGATCGATCCCATCCGACATGGTGACGTCGTCGGCGTCGGGCCTCGATCCGGACATCTCGCCGGCGAATGCCTATCTGCAGGTCGCGCGCGTCGCCCGCGCGCGAAGCGCGGACTCCGCACGAGTCCGCGCGTTGGTCGACGCGCACGTCCAAGGGCGACAGTTCGGCTTCTTCGGCGAGCCGCGCGTCAACGTTCTTCTCCTCAACATCGCGCTCGACAGCGCGTTCAAGAAATGAAAAACACAACTTTCTCTATTCTCGCATTGAGTCTCGGGCTTCAACTGACGGCGGAATCGGCGGGCGCGCAGAATCCGTGTGCCACAGACACGACGTGGAAGAAACCTGACCCGTTCGCATTCGCCGACTTCACGTGGCTGAACGGCAACGCCCGCACAAAGGACTCTCCGCTGAGCACGACGTACTTCACGGGTGAGTTTCGCGCCGACGTGAGCTACATCGGCAGCTTCAACCATCCGAAGGACCACACGCTCGTCGGCACCACCGAAAGCGGCCGGACGAACGAGATCCAGGTGCAGCAGTTCGGCATCGGTGGCGACTTCCACTGCGGCAATGTGCGAGGCCGGCTGATGACGCAGTTCGGCATGTACTCGACGATGACGCCCAGAAACGACGCCAGTCCGACCCGCGGCCAGTGGCAGCTCGACAATGCGTACCGGTATCTGTCCGAGGCGTACGGCGGCCGGCACTGGAACAAGTTGAACGGCGTCAATCTCGACGCGGGCATCTTCATGTCGTACGTCGGCCTGTTCAGCTATTACAATTTCGACAACTGGGCATATCAGCCGTCGTATGTGTCCTCCAATACGCCGTGGTTCTTCACGGGAATTCGGCTGCAGGTTTACACGAGCGATCACCTGAAGATCGAGCCGTGGCTGATCAACGGGTGGCAGTCATACGGAATGTTCAATGAGGCGCCCGGTGTGGGCGGACAGATCCTGTGGCGCCCAAACGGAGCAGTCTCGCTGCTGTCGAACAATTACTACGGCCACGATTGGCTCGGCATTCCCGATCGCATGCGTGTTCACAGCGACAACAGCATCGAGGTGAAGTACTTCGACTCGCCGAAGTCGGCGTACGACAAGGGCGCGTTTTCGCTGACGGTCGATGCCGGTTGTGAGAGCGGCGGCGGCGTGAGCTGCACCGGCGGTGTCGCGGGCAGCCCGAAGCAGAGCTTCCTTGGCTTCATGGTCTACAACCGTAGTTGGTTCAACGAGGACAAGTTTGCGCTCACGCTGGGTGGCGGCGCGATGAACAATCCGGGCCGGTATCTGGTGCTCTTGCCGCCCATCAACGGCGCGACCGCGTTCACCGGGACGAGATACGTCACGCAGAATCCCGGCGACCAATTCAAAGCGTGGGATGCGACCGTCACGTTCGACTACATGCCGGATCAATTCACGACGTTCCGGTTCGAGGTGAACCATCGCGAAGCGAACATTCCGTACTTTGCTGGACCCGGAGGCGTGACGCCGCTGGGCGGCAATCAAGGTGCGCCAGGATCGGATGTTCCCGGGTTCACGCCGGATCTTCGGAAGGGCGAGACCCGGCTGAATCTCGCCTTGCTCGTGAAGCTATAGAGCAAGTCGTGTTTCGGTGAACCTTCGTCGCGGGTTCTATGATTTCGAGCCAGATTTCTTTCAGCAGAGTCTCGCGCGGCTCGTCGACGATGTGGTTACCGAGATCAAGGCGTCGCTCGAAGTCTGGCCGACATTGGTGGAGATGTGCTTCTTTGAGCAGCGGAAACGCGGTCTTCCTCAGACGCTCGTGAATAACGAGCGGTTACGGTGAGCCATGCCGGCGCATTCGTTTCGACCTAGAGCAGACGCCAGCCGTCGGGCGGTAGACCTGTTTCTCGGCTACCTGATGGAGCTTCCGCTGGTCGCCTGGATTGAAGCCGCGCGTGGCCGCCGGCATGTTCCGGGAATGATCGACGCCGAGGCGGCACTTCGCGCGGTGGAGAGACTCGACCGGGGCGCGCAAATATTTGCGGTCAAGGAGGCGGTGCTATTGGCGCTCCAGCGATTTGAGACAGGTGATGGCCCGCGCCTCACTCGCACACGATTCGCGACGGAGCATCTTCGACCCGCGACGGAGCATGCCGCGCTCGCGGTGTTGGTGCGGCAGAGCCTCACGCGAGAGCAGTTTGCGACTCTGTACGCTCCGTTTGAGCCCGTCATTCCTGTTGCGCTGCTTTTTGGGATAGAAGCATGAGCGGACGGATGCGTTCGATGTGCGATGCTCCACCATGAGCCCACTCGCCGCCTTTGGTTTGTTTGCCGTGACGGCGATGCTCGTCTCTTATTCATTCGAGGCCAGATCCCACTGGTTCACGTTGGGCTTCGCCGGGGCATGTGTGCTCGGGTCAGTATACGGGTTCCTGCAGGGAGCGTGGCCGTTTGGCCTGGTCGAAGGCGTCTGGTCTGCAGTTGCCTTGCGTCGATGGTGGGAACGACTACACAACCGACAATGCTTTGCAAGTAAACTCTAAAGAGTCTCAAGAGCAGGAAACCGCAAAGGCTCCAATGGCGATGCTCGCGCTCTCCGCGCTGGGCATCGTCTTTGGCGATCTTGGGACCAGCCCGCTGTATGCGTTACAAGAGGCGTTTCACGGCGAGCGCGGCGTCGCCGCAACGCCCGAAAACGTCCTCGGAATCGTCTCGCTCTTTCTGTGGTCGCTCCTGCTGATGGTCAGCGTGAAGTACGTCGCGGTTCTGATGCGCGCGGGGAATCGCGGCGAAGGCGGAATCCTCGCGCTGCTGGCGTTGCTGCTCGGCGATCGCGGCCAGCCACTCCGACGCGCGTCGTGGTTCGTGGTGTTGGCGTTGCTCGGCACGGCGATGTTGTACGGCGACGGCGTGATCACGCCGGCGATCTCCGTGTTGAGCGCCGTCGAAGGCTTGAAGGTCGCGACACCCGCGTTTGCGACCTACGTCGTTCCGATCACGATCGCGATTCTCATCGGGCTGTTCGCAGTGCAGCCGTACGGTTCCGGACGTGTGGGCACAGTCTTCGGTCCCGTGCTCGCGTTCTGGTTCGTCGTGATTGCCGTGCTCGGAGTGCACTCGTTGTCGGCGTACCCCGGCGCGTTGGCGGCGATCAATCCGGTGTACGCCGTGCGCTTCTTCGCCCACAACGGACTGCATGGTTTCTTCGCGCTCGGCGCAGTCGTGCTGTGCCTCACGGGCGGCGAAGCGCTATATGCCGACATGGGACACTTCGGTCCGAATCCAATTCGACTCGCGTGGTACGCCCTCGCGCTGCCGGCCTTGATCCTTAGTTATCTAGGGCAAGCCGCGTTTCTGCTCCAGCATCCCGGCGCGGCCGCTCGTCCATTCTACTCGACGGTGCCGCCGTGGGCGCTCTATCCCATGGTAGCGCTCGCGACCGCCGCGACGATCATCGCGTCGCAGGCGCTCATCTCCGCAGTGTTCTCGCTCACACGTCAGGCCGCGCAACTCGGCTACAGTCCGCGCGTGCAGGTCGTTCACACCTCGGGCTCATCGATCGGACAGATCTATCTCCCCGGTCTCAACTGGCTGCTGCTCGCGGCGACGATCGCGATCGTACTCTTCTTCAAATCATCCGACCGGCTCGCCGCGGCGTTCGGACTTGCAGTATCCGCGACGATGGCAATCACGACGGTGCTCTTCGCGGCCGTCGCGCGCGTTCGTTGGCGTTGGCCGGTATGGCAGGTGGGCATCGTCGCCGGACTGTTCCTCATCGCGGATATCGCGTTCGTCGTCGCCAACACGTTCAAGTTCATCGACGGCGGGTGGCTGCCGCTCGTGCTCGGCGCGGGCGTGTTCGTGTTGATGTCGACGTGGCGCGCCGGCCGCACCTTGTTGGCCGAGGCGACTCGAGAGCGCGGACTGCCGATCGGCGAGTTCCTCACCAGCCTCGGTCTCAACTCACCGCACCGGGTGCGCGGCGTCGGCGTCTTTCTCGCCGAGGAGGCGAACGCCGTGCCGCTCGTGCTGCTGCACCATCTCAAGCACAACCAAGTCCTTCACGAGATGGTCGTGCTCCTGACGATGCTCACCGAAGACGTTCCACGCGTGCCGGCCGCTGAACGCGTCGAGGTCAAAGAATTCTCTCTCGGGTTCTATAGTGTCGTCGCGCGATCGGGATTCATGGAGCAGCCTGACGTGCCGCGGATCATGGCCATCGCCGCGGCAATGTGTCCTGACAGTGTCCCTGGCAAGGCGATGAGCGACGTCGCCCGCACAACATACTATCTTGGTCGCGTGACGGTCATGCCGCCGTCAGAGCGTGGGGCGGCGCAGATGACGCGGTGGCGAGTGACGCTATTCCGGCTGCTCAAGCGCAACGAATGGAGCGCCACGCTCTACTTCGGAATCCCCGCCAACCGCGTCGTCGAGTTGGGAACGCGGGTGGAGGTCTAGCGCGATGACTGGTCTGGCGACGCGTCGGACCTTACGTCCCACCACAGCGCATCGAGGTCGCGGATGAGCCGATCTGACAGCTCACGCGAAATTCCGCCGGCATGAAACGCGTCGAGAACGCGTTGCCGCTCGGTGACGTACAGCAGCCGGCGCGATGCCAGCGGCGCCGCGGCGCCGGCGGGACCATCGGCGACATGAGACGCGATCGCGCCGAGCTCGCGTTCGGCGCCGCGGATCCGCTGCTCGTATTCGGCGGCGAGCACGTCGCGACCCTCGCCGCTCACGACGAGATTGCCGGTGCGGTCGAGCTCGGAGAGTGCCGAGTGGGCGGAGAGCAGCGCCATTCGCGTTTCATCATAGTCGGTTGGAGCGCGCATCGGCCGAGTGAGCCCGAGCCAGCGAAGCGCGGGTCCGACCGTGATGCCCTGTGCGAGAATGGACAGGATGACCACGCCGAACGTCATCGTGATCAGCAGGTCGCGCTGCGGAAAGGATTCTGGAATACTCAAAGCCAGGACCATCGACAGGGCGCCGCGCAATCCGCCCCACGCCAGAATCGCGACCCACTGACGAGGAAGACGCAAACGGGACGGCAGCACCGCCGCAAGTCCGGTGGTGACGATCGCACGCGAGAACGTCACCACGACGTACGCGGCGAGAATGGCTTGCCAATGCGCGATGAGCATTGGCACGCGAATCACGAAGCCGATCATCAGAAAGACGAGCGAGTTGAGCGCGAAGGCCCAGTACTCCCAGAAGGTGGCGACGGCCATTCGCGCCGGCACCGACAGGCTGCTTCGCGCGTCGCTGCTGCCGCACAGCATGCCGGCTGTCACGGTCGCGATTACGCCGGAGGCACCGACGCCCTCCGCGGCGACGAACGAGCCGTACGCGGCGATGGTGGTGAGCATGACCTCGACCGTTGGGTCGTGCAGCCGGCGGATGCCCTGATCGACCAATGCGCCGATCAGCGCGCCAACGATGACGCCTGCGCCAACGACATAGACGAAATCGGTCACGACGAACGCCGACGCGCCGATGCCGCCGGCGCTCGTGCCAAGCACCAACGTGAAGAAAATGATTGCCGTTCCGTCGTTGAGCAGACTCTCTCCCTCGATGAGCACCTGCAAGCGGCGCGGCGCATCGAGGGAGCGGAACAGCGCGACAACGGCGACGGGATCAGTTGCCGAGATCAGCGCGGCGAAGACGAGCGCTCCGTGGCGAGCCAGCACTTCCGGCGCATCGACGCCGAACAGCGTCATCACGGGACCAAGAACGAGAACGACGATCGCGATCGCGGCGATCACCCCCGGCACAGCCAGCGAGACGAGCGTCACGGCGTCGCGGCGAAATTCCTCGATGTGCAGGTTGAACGCCGCGTCAAAGATCAGGCCGGGGAGAATCAGCGTGAACAGCAGCTCGCGCGTGAGCGCAGGCGGGACGATGAGATGCGTTGCGCCCAGAGCGAGCCCCGCGACGACGAGTCCCACGGTGTAGGGAATCCGCAGTCGCCGCGCGACCAGCGATACGACAGTCGCGACGACGAGCAACAGTACGACGGACCCTGCGTGAATCATCGGCGGCCGGCGAAGGTGGGCGCTGCGCCGCTCGGCGCGCCGCGCGTGGCGAATAGCATGATAATACGCGCCGAATCGCGGCGCTCTTTGGCTTCTGGCGCGATCTCGAACGCTCTAGCTTGTCGCTATGCCCGACGCGTCTGATTTCCTGGCGCTCGTTCGCCAGCGTGAGCGAGGCAAACTCAAGGTGTACATCGGGTCCGCGGCCGGCACCGGGAAGACCTACCGGATGCTCACCGAGGCGCACGACCTGCGCCGTCGCGGCATGGACGTCGTCGTCGGGTTCGTCGAAACCCACCAGCGCGATGAGACGGAAGCGCAGATTCGAGATCTCGAAATCATCCCGCGCAAGCTGATCGCATATCGCACGGTCACGCTCGAGGAGATGGACGTCGAGGCGGTGATCGCGCGACGACCGCAGGTGGCCGTCGTCGACGAGCTCGCGCACACGAATGTGCCGGGCGCACGCAATGGAAAGCGATGGCAGGACGTCATGCTGCTGCTCGACGAAGGCATCAACGTCATTTCGGCCGTCAACGTCCAGCATCTCGAATCGCTCAACGATGTGCTCGAACGCGAGCTCGGCGTGACGATTCGCGAAACGGTACCCGATTGGGTCGTCGGCCAGGCCGACCAAGTCGTCAATCTCGACATTTCGGCCGAAGACCTCCGCGAGCGATTGCGCGAAGGAAAGATCTATCGGGCCGAGAAGATTCAGGCGGCGTTGTCGAACTTCTTCACGGACGAGAACCTGACGACGTTGCGCGAGCTCGCGCTCCGCGAAGTCGCCAACTCCGTCGACCGCTCGCGCGAGGAGATCGTTCGGCGGGCCGAGAACGGCGGCGTCGCCGCGGCGCCGAAGACAGTCGATCGCGTGATGGCGTGTCTGTCGAGCGATCCACCATTGTCTCGAGTGCTACTTCGCAAAGCGAGCCGCATCGCCGGCCGTCTCAACTCCGATTGGTTCTGCGTGTACGTGCAAACGCCCGACGAACGGCCGGACCGAATCGACAGCACGATTCAACGCCACCTCGTGGACAACATCCAACTCGCGCAGTCGCTGGGCGCTGAGGTCGTGAAGCTCGAAGGGGACGACGTCGCGGTCGCACTTCGCCGATTCGGCTCGGAGCGCGGCGTCACACTCGCGATCGTTGGCGAAACGCGGCGGTCCCGATGGTATCGTCTGCGTCGAGGTTCGATCGTTGATCGCCTGCTGTCCCGGGGGGGCGGAATCGACGTCCTGGTCGTGTCAGTCGGCGACGAGCCGGAATTTCGCTCTGGCAGGCGGGCACCGACCGACGACATCGGGGGCAACGAGTGACTCGCGTGTTCGCGCAGCGTGTCGTGTCGCTCTCCGTGGCTTGGCGTCTTGCCGCGGGTCTCTTGCCGTCATTGCTCGCCGTCGGACTCATGGTCAGTCTCTTCTATTATGGCGAGCTGGGACGGGAAGCGCCTCGAATCGTGCTATGGATCGCATCGCTGCTTACGGTTGTGTCGCTCGTGATCGCGTGGGCGAACGCGAGGTATTTTGCCAATCGCATTTCGCGGCTCGCGCGTGTGGCAGAACCGGTGGCGGGCGATGCCGGTCGGGAGGACGAGTTCGATCGCATCGAGGCCGCGGTTGGAACTCTTGGATCAGCCCTCTCGGCGTCACAAGCCGAGCGTGCCAAGGCGGATGCGACGGCGACGGCGCAACGGCACGACGAGGCGACGATGCTTGCCGGTGTCGTCGCCGACTCGCTCGCACAGCTCGATGAGATTCGGCTGCCGCTTCATATTTTACTCGAAAGCCGCTTCGGTGAGCTCAACGAGAATCAGGAAGAGCTGCTGCGCGACGCGCGATCTGCTGCCGACGCGATCGACGTCGCCCTCCGTCGTCTCGGTCAGGTGGCGGATGCTGATCGCGGCGCAATCTCGCCGCAGCGAGAGCTCGTGCAGATCAATGATGTGGTGCGCTCCGTCCTGCCGCTGGCGCGTGCGGCCGCGGAGCGGAAAGGCGCGCGAGTGGAGAGCGCGCTCGAACCTGGTTTGCCGCGCGTCGCGGCCGATCGTGCTCGACTGGCCGAGGCGCTCGCATTGCTCGCGACCGATGCCGCGGAGGCGACGGGCCCGCAGGTGTCGTTGACGATCTCCACGGCGCGAGATGGTCATGCGGCGACGATTCGAATTTCCCCTGCCGGCCAGCGGGCTATCGAGAACGGGTCCGGGATCTTTGCCGAGCGATTGATCGCGGTGCAGGGAGGCACGGTCGTGGTCGACGCGGGCGGGATCACGCTTCGCGTTGGCTGAGGGCGCTTGGAATCTGACGGGCGACACTCCGGTGTCACCGTCCGGGGCTCGACCGCTGACAAAGATCGGCGCGCGAGGCATCCGACGCGCGGGGCCGCCTCGCGGGACTTACGGCGCATTCAGGCGGGGATTGAACGAAAAAGTCGCGATTGTAGTGCCGGTTGATGGAATTTTGATCGCTGTGTGATTGCCGCTGGCTACACTGCCGTCGCTCGCCCGAACCCCGTGCTCCGTGCGCGCCGACGTTGGCCGTCCGGTTCCTCGCAAGCCACTCAGCGGACAATCCAATGTCAAGCATTCCACGGTTCATACCTCGTGTACTCTCGATCGCGCTCGTGACATCGGCGATCGTTGCAACGACAGTCGCCTCGCCGCGGCTCCATGCGCAGAGCATCTCCATCGGTCTGCGCGGATCCGGCAGCTTTCCGACCGGGGACTTTGCCCAGACGCAGGTGTCTTCAACGACGACGTCGAACGATGCGCTCATTCAGGGCGCGAAGAGCGGCTTTGGCTATGGGCTCGACGTTGTCGTCGGTCTCGGACCGATCGGAGTATATGGAAGCTTCGATCATGTCCAATTCGACTGCGAGACTGCGACTTGCCGCACCGATGGCAAGTACACGCTGCAGGGTGTGACGGCCGGGGTGAAGTTGTTCGGTCCCGCGATGTCGATGCTCCGTCCCTACGTAAAGGGCGGCGTTACCCTGAGCGATCTGAAGGGCGGGTACGGCGGCCAGTCGTCGAATGCGCTGACGACCGACAAGGCTCCAGGGTATGAGATCGGGCTCGGCGTCGACGTGGGCCTGCCAAGCTTCGGCCTGGTCAGCCTCACGCCAGAAGTCCGGTATATCGGCCAGAATCTGAAGGCGAAGATTCCCGGTGTGATTGCGCCCACGGCGACCGGACAGGGCGTGAACTATTTCAGCTTCGACCTTGGGCTGTCGGTGCACACGCCCTTCGGGCGTTAGGGCCGGCTGCAGTGAATGATGATACGGTGAACGAAACGGTGATGGTGGAAACATCGTCGAGGGGGTGACCGTTCCGCATCATCGCCCGCGGCGTAGATTGAGCAGCGCAGCGCCTGCCGTCGGCGCCGCGGTAACGCTCACCTATCTCGTGGTCCAGGAACCGTCACTATGAGCAGGCTTCGGACACTCACGCTCGGACCCCTCGCCGGAGCATTGGCCATCGCCGGAAGCATCGGCGCGCAACGCCCGACGATCGGCCCGAACGTTCGCCCATACGTAAAGGTCGACACGACGATCGTCGCGCTGACCCACGCCCGGGTCATCGACGGTACCGGCGCGGCGCCGCGAGCGAGCCAGACTCTCATCATTCGCGACGGCAAGATCGCCGCGCTCGGCAACGACGGCTCCGTTCAGATTCCAACCGGCGCCCTCACGATCGACCTCACGGGAAAGACGCTGATTCCGGGCATTGTCGGACTCCATGAGCATTTGCTCTATCCGGTTGGCCCGGTGCGCGCGTACACGGGCGAGTCGTTCTCGCGGCTCTACCTCGCCGGCGGCGTGACCACGATGCGAACCGCCGGCACGAACAACGGGTTCGCCGAGATTCGGCTTGGCAGCGACATCGAGGCCGGGCGTAAACCGGGGCCGTGGATCGACGCGACAGCCCCCTACCTCGACGGCAATGGTCCGCAGGCGCTGGCGCACGTGCTCACGGGACCTGAGGACGCCGAACGGTTCGTGAACTACTGGGCGGACGCCGGCGCGAAGTCATTCAAAGCCTACACGACGATCTCGCGCGCAGAGTTGGCGGCCGCGATCAAGGCAGCGCACAAGCGTGGTCTCAAGCTGACAGGACACATCTGCTCCGTCACGCACCATGAAGCGGCGGAGATGGGCATCGACAACATCGAGCACAGCTTCTACGCGATCAGCGATTTCGCTGCGAATCGAGTGCCCGATCAATGCCCGCGCGGGGCCAGCGTTGCGGACATGGATATGACGAGCGCTCCAGTACAGGCATTGATCAAAGAATTGGTGGCGAAGCACGTCTCGTACACGTCGACGCTTCCGGCGCCGGAGACGCTGACGCCAGGTCGGCCAATGCCGAAGGGACTCGAGGTGCTCGTCCCGTCACTCAAGACGGATTTCGAGAACGCTTATCAGCGGATGAACAGCGGCAACGGCCGTCCTGGCGTGAAGGCCGCCGGTCCGAATGGAAATCTCGAGGGGACGCTGCTCGGAAAGGTGATTCAGGGCGACTTGATGTTCTATCGCGCCGGCGGCCTGCTCGTCGCGGGTACCGATCCGACGGCCGGCGGCGGCGTCATCGCTGGGTTCTCGAATCACCGCCAGTTCGAGCTCATGGTCGAGGGCGGTTTCACGCCGCTCGAAGCGATCAAAGTCATGACGCTCAACGGCGCGGTCTATATGGACCGCGACAAGGTCGTCGGGTCGATCGCCACCGGCAAGCAGGCGGACCTCGTCGTCATCGCCGGCGATCCATCGGCGCGGGCTTCGGACATCAACAACGTCGAGACGGTGTTCAAGCAGGGCGTTGGCTACGATCCGGCGAAGCTGATCGCGTCCGTCATGGGCAAAGCGGGGCTGTGGTAGCGGCGCCGAATTACGCGAATCACGCTCCAACCCGGTGGGCACGAATCAACCCAATGAGACGAATCGACTAACGAGTGAGCCGGCATTCTCGCGACAATCACGATCGATATGACTCGAACTCGGCGCAATGACATCTGAGGCCGATATCGGTTCGATTCGTTCTATTGGATTGATTCGTGCCCGTGAAGTTGGGCCCCAGAACGTGCGGGTTGCCTTGCTCAAGGGACAACATCGAACATCATGTGCATCCCGCTCTCCATGTGTTCGGCGATGTGGCAGTGCAGCATCCACTTGCCGGGATTCGACATCTCGACGAGCAGATCGACCGTCGATCCGGCTGGAACCAGCGCCGTATCCTTCCATAGGAGATTTTGCATAGGGTCGCCGTCTACTGCGACGACGAGAAAGCGCTGGCCGTGAATGTGGATGGGGTGCTGCATCGGGTGGAGAATTCGTGCATCGTTCACCAGCCGAATGCGAACGAGGTCGCCACGGTGAAAGCGCCATGCGACTTCGGCGTTCTCGCGACGCGACGCGGAGTCGCGCAGCACCCAGCGCAGTTGGCGTGACGTCGCGAGCCAATCCATCATCGGCATCGTGCCCGTCCACTCCACGGGACTTCCCGGCCACACCTCGTTACGCAACACCTGCCACAGCTCGAACGGAAGCGTCTGCGCGGTATCGAGTGTGAGTTGCAGCGTGTAGTCCGGCCGCGCGGCGATGCGCGATCGATATCGCTCGATGTCACGCGACACACTCGCGTTCTCCCGCAACCGATCGAACGCGGCGGCAGTCGGTGTCGACGTCGGCGCGCTTTTCGGCTCGACGGTGATGACGCCCAATGTGTCGGTCTCATCGAAGAATACGCCGCGATAGCGATCGACGCCCTGGATGCGATTGAGCAACGGCACGCGTCCGATCGAATCGAACCGCACGTCGACGATGTACCGCTCGGCCGGCGCAATCACGATACTCGACACCCACGTCTCGCGCGCGATGCGGCCCACGTCGCCACCGACAAGCTTGAGGCGCGTGCCGGGAATCGAGACGTTGAACACGCGCGTGCTCGACGCGTTGGTGAAGAAGAAGCGAACGACCTCTCCTCTTGCGACGCCGAGCGCATAGTCTGGCGACCCGTTGACCAGAAACAGGTTTCCAAAGCGACCCATCAACGCGTGCGTCGCGGCGTCGGCGCCGTAGGGGACGGCGGCGCCCTTGTCGTCGACAAGGAAATCGTCGAGCATGAGCACTTCCTCACGGTCCGCCGGAGCGAAGAAACCAGCATCCGGCGATCGGACGAACAAGTTGCCGTAAAGCCCGAGATCCTGCTGACTATCCTCGCGAACATGCGGGTGGTACCAATAGATGCCCGCGTCGGGGAACGTGATGACGTAGCGGAACGTGCCACCCGGGGCGATCGCGGCCTGAGGCGTCATCGGTGTGCCGTCGTAGCGATTCTCCAACCGCACGCCGTGCCAATGGATGCTCGTCGGTTGGTCGAGCGCGTTCGTGAAGTTCACAATGATGTGAGAGCGCTGATCGACGCGAATCATTGGGCCCGGACTCTGGCCGTTGAAGCCGTACATCGTCACGGTGTGGCCCGCGATCGTTCGACGGACGAAGCCGGCGACGAGCGAGAGGGAATCGCCGTCCCGGAGCGTCGCCACCTCGCGCGGACGCACGGCGGCAACGGTCGCCGGATTCGTTGGCGGCATCCATGGCGCAACGTTCGGCACGAGGCCTTCGAGCCCGGGCGCCATCTGCGGAACGTGCGGATGCATCGGCGGCATCACCCAATGTCGTGTGCCGGGATGTGCGTTGTCGTTCATGACCATTGCCGAGTGCGCCGCGCCGGGCGTAATCGGCAATGCATCGTGCGGCTGCAGCGCCCAACTTGGCGACGTCCCGTTGAGCAGCGCCGGACCGGAGTGCCGCGTGACCTCCGGCGAGCGCTCGGCCGTGACCGTGAGGAAAAACTGATTGAGGCCCACGACGCCGACGTCGGTGCGGCCGTTCTTTACGACGCCGAGTTTTATCTCATGCGCGAGATCGGGCGTGACCGCCCACGCAACGTAGGTGGAGTAGGGCCCGAGTGTGCGCGGCTCGGGTAAGTTGCTCAGTGTAATGGTCGGCGCGAAGAGCTGATGGCCACTCTCGTCCACGCTCACCGTGAACGGCGACGCTGCTATACGATGGAGCTCGGCGAACCCGGTCGCCGCGCTACTGTCTCGCGCAATGAGCCGAATGCACGCCGGCGCGCGTCCGGTGATCTGCGGTGCGTCGACGGCGTTGGCATCGCGGCAGGCGTCGGTGGCGGCTGCGTTCGGCGGCGCGCTGCGCTCGGAACAGGCGAGCACGAGTGCAAGCGCAGCTAGCCTGTGTCGCCTGCACATCACGCGAGTGACTGAGTTCAGCGATCAGTGAGAACGAACGTCGTGAGCGGTGCGCCGCCGATGTTTCGATCCGCAATGACGACGGTTCGTCCTGCGCCGCCAGGCAGAGCCAGACTCGCAAGACTTACGGAAACCGCCGCAGCGCGTGCCGCCGCCGCCGTTCCGGCCGGCACCGCGCGCACCTGATACGTGCCCGGCGCAGGCGTCGCGTACGATGAAGCTGCCCGGTATGTAAGATTTGCAAACGTGGGTGTCGCGGTCGAGAGATCGGCGTTTGGCGCGGTCACGAAGACGTCGACCGGCACGCTGGTTGGGCTGAGATTGACAACCCGCAGGCGCGTCCCAGTCGATGGAATGTCCGGATTGGCGTCGGCGATGACCAACGATGTGACTGCGCTGGCGGATGCGCCGCCGGTTGCATACACCGTGTAGTCCGTTCCCGCATCGACAGAAAAATTGACCGAGGCAACGGTGACGGTCGTATCCGCCGTGCGCTTCAACACCATCGTGCGACTGCCGACGAGGATCGCCGAATAGTTGGCAGTCGAGGGCGCCGGCAGGGTCGCCGGCGTGCTCTGACCGTACGTGAGATTCACGCCGAATGGGACGCCCTCGAGGATGGCGTTCACACGACCGCGCGTGGTGTCAGTGATGACGTTGACGAAGCGGACGCGCCCGGTGGCATCGGTCGGCTCGAGCGGTCCCGGCGCTTCCTTGGTCCCGCAAGCGGTCGCGACGACGAGCGATGCCGCCGCGAATGTCTTGAGATATCTCATAATATTCGCCTGTCTCACTGCGCTGGGCAGCTTGCGGGGAATGACGCCGGCTCGACCGGATCAGGGAGCGCGGCAAACGTTGCGTTGGGATTGGCGTTGCGGTCACCGAGCGCGTACGGCAGCCAGCAGCGCTGTCCATCGGTCGGAACGGCCGGAGCGGCGACGGGACCGCGGATCGCCGTACGACGCCGCACATCCTCCCAGCGAAGTCCCGTTCCATATAGCTCGTAGCGACGCTGTGCGTAGATCTCCGTGAGCAGCTGGCTCTGCGTGAGCTGAGATGTCAGCGGAGGGAGGCACGCCTTGGGATCGTCGAGACCTCGACCGCCGGCGCAATCGGTACGGACGGAATCGAGCGCCGCCTGTGCGGCGGCAACCTGGTTCTGATTGGCGAGCGCCTCCGCCTTGATGAGCAGCGCTTCGTCCGGCATGTAGACCGGCAAATTCGCCTGAGGATTGGCATTGCGCGACCACGCATCGAGCGCAGCGCCGACGCGCCCCGTGAGCGACGTCGACGGCGCAACGAAGTAGCTGAACCGTTGGTCGGCCGCCGCCATCGATAGCCGCCACTGACGCCGCGGGGAAATTCCGTTCGGGCCGCCAGTGACCGCAGCGTACGGGTTCACAGTCGGGGCAGGGAAGGTGAGCACGGACAACGCGGCGGGTCCAGTGCGCGCTACGAGGTTCGCCGCGGCGAGGGCCGTGGCATCGTCGCCGGCCATGCGAGCGTATCGCGCGCGGAACAGCTGAATGACGTTCGGCAGACTCACACCGGGCGTCAGAATATTGGCATTAAAGAATGTACTTGGAGGTGTTGCCGAGATCGTGGCGTTCGCCGAGTCGAGCAGCGACCGGATGAACGTGAGGGCCTCGGCGCGCGAGGCGTACGTCGGCGCGGTGACACCGAACGTCGTGATCGGGATGCGCTGATACGACTGGAGCGCCTCGCCGAGTGCTTCCGCTTTGAGGGCGAAGGCGAGGGCGCGAACACCGCTGCGCGTTCCCGCATCGAACTGTGCGGCGAGCGCGTCGGAGCCAGCCAGAAGGTCGTCGGCCGTACGAACCGTGCGGTACACCGAGTTGAACACGTTGTCGGCGATGGCCGTTCCGGACGGGACAGCGCCCTGTTCCGCGTCACTGATGGAAATGAGCGCGGCACTCACGGACGCGAACTCGTCGGTGACGAGTCCCGCCGTATACCCGAACGCGCCGTACGATGCCGCGAACCGGCCTTGAAGTCCGGTCGCGAGGGCGATCACGCCGTCGACGCTCGTTGTGACTTGCGACTCGGTGGGCGAATTGGGGTTGTCGAGATCGAGACTGCACGCTCCAAGCGTGCACATCGCGGCGGCGAGGGCCACCGCGCACTGCTTCGTCATGCGCATGGGTTATCTCCGCCGTTAGTAGGTGACACGCGCGCTGAACGACCAGACGCGCGGAATGGGATATCCGCCGAAGTCGAAGCCGCGATCCGCCGCGGTCGTTTGCACTGAGCCAATACCACCGGCATTGGTGCCGAACAGATTGATCTCGGGATCGTACCCGCTGTACTTGGTCCACACCCAGAGATTGCGGCCGGACACAGTCAAGTCGATGCCGTCGCGAAACACGCGACGAATCGCCGGCGCCGTGAGCGTGTAGCTTGCCGACACCTCCCGCAGCTTCACGAAGCTGCCGTCTTCGACCCAGTACTCGAAGATGCCCTGCGCGCGCGCGTTGAACCCCGGAGCGATCTTTCGAGGGTCGCCGTACGGAAGCAGCTCTCTCTCATAATCCTTGGAGTTGCTCGCGATTCCGGCGTTCTGCGCACGCGTTGAGAGATTCATGATGTCGTTGCCGAACACGCCGTCGAGCAGGGCACGAACACGAAGCTTCTTTCCGAGGGTGAACTCGTTGAGGAACGATCCCATCCATGCCGGGTTCGGGTCGCCGATGACGGCGTTGAGCGAGTCGTTGCACGTGCCGCCGCTGATCGCCTGTCTCTGCGCGGCCGTGGCGCCGAGGTCGACGGTCTGGTTGCTGCGACGATACCGTCCGAGGGAATCCAAGAGCAGCGCACCGGTGGCGCAGTTCCGCGCTGCGTACGAGCCATAGAAAATGCCGGCGGGTTCGCCGGTGCGAATGCGATTCGGATAGCCGCCGGCCGATTGGAAATCTTGAATCGACAAGCTCTCCACGATGTTCTTGTTCTTGGTGTACGTCACCGTGGACGTCCAACCGAAGTTCGGGCGCTGGACGTTCGTGGTGTTGAGCGCCAATTCGACGCCTTTGTTCGACATCGAGCCGATGGGGTAGAACTGCCGTGAGAATCCGGTGCTCGTCGCCAGCGGGCGGAAGAACAGTAGGTCGGACACGAGGCGATTGTAGTACGTCGCCTCGAGGCCGGCGTGTCCTTCGAACAATCCGAGCTCGGTGCCGACTTCCCACTCACGCGCGCGCTCGTTGCGCAGGCTTGGGTTGCCGAACGTGACGTCGTTGACGAACCCGGGGCGTCCCGCGAACGGCAACTGCGTGAAGCTGATGAACTGCGAGTACGCGTTGAGGATTCCCGGCTGACTTCCCGCCCATCCGAGCGCGCTTCGAAGGCGAAGGTTGTTCAACACGCCCGGTTGATTGGCGACCGCCACGTACGACGCAGAGAATTTTGGGAATGCCTGCCACCGCTCCGACGGTGCGAACGTCGACGACGCATCGTAACGAACGGCGCCGCTGACGAAGAGCTTGTCGTGCCATCCGATCTCTTGCTGGCCGTAGAAGCCGAGCGTGCGAAGCTCGATGTCGAGCTGGGCGGCGGCGAACACCGAGCCCGCGCTCACGAGATCACCGACCGGCGCGAGCCCATTGGCCGTCGCCTGCGTCGTGCGCACGCGCTGCGCCGTGTAATTGGCGCCGGCCGTGGTGCGAAGCTCGAAGTAGCCCATCGGCTTCCATGTGTACGTGCCAACGGCATCCTGATTGACGACGAGCGTATTCTGAAGCACGGACTGCGACCGCCCTGTCGCGATTGGCGCAGTGCCAAGGACGGCGCCGCGCGGAATGAATTGATCTTGCTCGAAGCCGGCGTTGTCGACGCCGACCGTGTAGTCGAGCAAGAGGCTCGTCATCGGCGTCCACGTCACTTTCGTCGAGCCGATGAAGCGATCGATCGTCTGCGGATTGCGAATGCGGTCGATCGCCAGCAACGGATTCGTGCCGAGCGACGGCGGCAGAGGATAGATGCCGTTCACGGGGCGGAAGTCGACGTTGGTCGGGGCGAAGAACAGCGAGCCCATGATGCCGTAGTCGTTCTGCTCGCCGAACGCCTGGACCTGATTGTTCGTGCGGACGTAATTCGCGGTGACGTTGCCGATGAGGCGCGGCGTGAGCTGCTGCTGGAGATTCACCCGCGCACTCGCGCGCTGGGACGACGTAGACCGGAGGATGCCGTCCTCGTTCGAGAAGTTGCCGCTGATGTAATAGCGCGTTTGATCCGAGCCGCCTTCGATCGTCAGGTTCTGTTCGCTCGCCGGCGCCCGGTGGAAGATGTTGTCTTGATAGTTGAAGCGCGCCGTCGGCAGACCGTTCTCGTTGAACGGATAGAAGTTGAATGGCTGCTGTTCGCGGAGCTCACTCTGCGCGACTCGCGACATGAGTGTGAATCGTGGCGCGCCGGTGGTGCCGCGCTTCGTGAAGATCTGCACCACGCCGTTGTTGGCGCGAGAGCCGTACAGTGCGGCCGCCGCAGCGCCGCGAATGATCTCGATGCGATCGATGTCCGACGGATTCAGATCGGCGAGCCGGTTTTGCGGGTTCGACCGTATTCCCAAATCCGCGAGTTGCGCGGAGCCATTGTCGACGATCACGCCGTCGACGATGTAGAGTGGATCCGAGCCGGAGATGAACGAGTTGGTTCCGCGAAGGCGAACCGAGATCCCGCCGCCGCCAGGTCCGCCCGAGTTCTGTGTGATCTGTGCACCGGCGATCTTGCCCTGCATCGCTTGATCCACCGTGACGGCTTGCGATCGTCCGATGAGAGTCGAGTCAACCGACGCGATGCTCGTTCCGAGCTTGCGGCGTTCGGTCGGCGCAGCGCTGCCGGTGACGACGACTTCGCTCAGATTCACCGCACTGACGTTGATCGCGATGACGCCCACCGTGTTGTCGCCGGCGGTCACGGTGATCGACCGACTCGTGGGTTGATACCCGATGCGCCGGACCGTCAACGTGCGTGCGCCAGCCGGCACGGCGGTGAGTGTGAACTGACCGTTCTCGCCGGTTGGCGCGCCGATGCGTGTTCCGCCAATGGTCACTTGGGCTTCGGCGACGCCCCGACCTGAGCCGACTTCGGTCACTCGACCGCGCACGGAGCCGGTGGTCGCTTGAGCATTCACGAAACATGGCGTGGCGGCGAGTATCAACCCCAGCGCGCCCCGTCGAACAAAGCTGAGCATCATCCACCCGTGTCAGGAGAAGTGCGCTGAGCATATCTCCGTGAGGCTCAGCTAGCCAGCCGGGGTCGCGACAAAAATGATGGAGGCTGGTCGCGCAGATATTGGATGCAATGGTTCGCGCAAGTCGATCAAGCGGAGCCCACTTGCTTCGAACAATCGTACCCAACTCTCTATCGTGCGAAAATACCACGGCGCGGGGTCGCTGAAGTCGCTGCTGAATCCGGCCCAGGATCCGGCTCGCCATCCGTCCTCGTATCGCGCGTCACCATTCGCGACAACTGGATGAAGCGTTTGTACGACCAGGGATCCGCCGGGGACAAGCAGGCGTGAAGCGGAGGCGAGCAGGTGCTCGACGGATTCGCGGCCGATGAGTGAAAAGTTGGCGACGGCGACGTCAAAACGCAGATCCAGTGCGCCCGCGGCAATCGCTTCATATGACGCGACGTGAAACACACCGCCGCCGGCGCGCCGTGCGTGGTCGACCAACTCGGGCACGACGTCGACGCCGACAGCCCGAACACCGCGGTCGCTGAGCGCGCGTACGAGCCAGCCTTCGCCGCAGCCGATGTCCAGAGCCGAGCCCGGCGCTCGGCTGAGAGCGGCGTCGATGATCGCGCTGTCGGTGACCAGACGCCGACTTTCGATTTGGCGCTCGCGAACGGCCGCGGTCCACGGTGCGGCGTTCGTGTGCCATGAATCGACGATCTGCGCATCGCTGAATGATTCGTGCGTCATTGGTCGCGGGTGTGAGATCGTCGTCGTTTCTTCCATCGGAAACCGGGCTGCCGAACTTTCGGCGTCCACGAGAATGTAAGTCTAGCGCGCGAACTCTTGCGCAACGCCGATTTGTTCTACAAAATAGAGTATGCAACAGAGCCTCGGCACACTCGAGCTGACCATCCTTCTGGCTGTCGCACGTTTGGGCGACGACGCGTTCGGCTTGTCCGTTCGCCGAGATATTTCCGCGAGAACGCAGCACGACTACTCCGTCGGTGCGGTCTACACGACTCTCGAACGACTTGCGGGGAAAGGTCTCGTCTCGTCGCGTACGACCGAGCCGATTCCGACGCGCGGCGGACGCGCCCGACGTCAATTCAAGGTGACGTCGAGCGGTCAACGCGCCATACGACAAGCCGAACGCGTCGCAGCGTCGGTGTGGGCCGGCGTCGGCAATTCCATTCGACCGGAGCCAGCATGATCCATCATTCGCCACCGCGCAGGATTGAGCTGCTCCTCGAATCGCTCGGCGCAGCGCAAGGGTTTCGGGACGAGATCGTTGGCGACTTGGCGGAGGAGTTCAGTCTGCGCGCGGAACGTCATGGCCGTGCGGCGGCGAGACGTTGGTATTACCGCGAAGCGTTGCGAGTGGCGCCGCACTTGCTCGCCGATTGGAGGCGTGGCTTCGGCCGGTCAGACCTCAAACGACTCGGCAGCGTGATCGCGCTTTCATACGTCTGCGTCATGACGCTCGGCATGTTCAGTTTGCTAACGGTCAACAGCATTCTGCTCGCGCTTCACGTCACTCCCGACTATCCATGGAGCCCGGGTCGAGGCCCAATTTCGGGTTCGGTCGCCGCAATGTTATTGTCTGTCGTGGCCGCTCAAGCAGGGATTGCGGGGTACGTCGCGTCGACGCTGGAGCGTCGCGCTCCGCTGACGGCCGCGATGTTGTTGGGCCTTTTGTGGTCGGGAGTTGCGCTGGCAACCCGACCGATTCCGTTGCTGTTTGCTCCGCCTGAGTGGCACCCGTTCCCACTTTGGTATCAGCTCACCGGGATCGTGTTGCTCCTCGCGGGTGCGTCGATCGGCGGCGTGGTCCGCGTTGCCACGTCAGCGCGACGTCAAGAGGACTTCGCGTAGCATGTCACACGGGTCGTTTCCGTTTCGTCTTGATGTCATAACCAACATCAAGGAAACCGACAATGGACGCCAGACTGGACCCTCTCGCTGCTGCCCCTGATCTCATGAAGACGTGGTTTGGCGCGTCCGTCAAGATCTCGTCGAGTCTCGAGCCGAGCCTTGCTGAGCTCGTGAAGATTCGCGCCTCGCAGATTAACGGCTGCGCGAATTGCATCAATATGCACACGGTGTACGCGCGTGCGGACGGGGAAACCGAGATGCGCATCTACCTCTTGTCTGCGTGGCGCGAAGCCCCGTGCTATACCGATCGAGAACGTGCCGCACTCGGCTGGACTGAGGCGCTGACACGACTCTCTGAAGCACACACGCACGCGAGCGCGTACGAAGAGCTCAAGGCGCACTTTACAGAAGAAGAGCAGGTGAATCTCACGCTGACGATCATCGTCATCAACGGGTGGAACCGCATCGCCGTTGGCTTCGGCGGCTTCGTCGATCCGGCGGCGATCAAAGCCAGGGCGGCCGCGGCGTGATCACGAATGCCACGTCCGAGGATGCGGCGGCGGATTTCTCGCCGCTGCGTCCGATGCTCATCCGCGTTGCGTATCGCATGCTCGGCTCGGTGGCTGACGCCGAGGACATGGTGCAAGAGGCGTTTCTGCGCTGGATGAAGGTGGATCGCACCGAGGTGCGTGAGCCCGAGGCATTCCTGCGCCGTACTGTCATGCACCTCTGTCTCGATCAGCTCAAGTCTGCGCGCCGGCAGCGTGAGACTTATATCGGTCCCTGGCTTCCCGATCCGGTCGTCGAAGAGGAGGATGGGGAAGACGTCACTCTACCGTTGATGCTTGCCCTGGAACGGCTTTCTCCGCTCGAGCGCGCGGCGTTTTTGCTGCACGATGTGTTCGGCTTGCGATTCGAGGAGGTCGCGCAGACCATCCAGCGCGACCCCGCGAGCTGCCGTCAACTCGCTGCTCGCGCGCGCGCCCACGTTCGCGAGTCGAGACCTCGATTCCAGATCGAAAAGCAGCGTGGTCTCGAGCTGGCCGAGGCATTTTTCGCGGCGTCCCGCAGCGGCGATATGAAGGCGCTCGGCGCGATGTTGGCGGCGGATGTCAGTCTTCATGCTGACGGTGGCGGCAAGCGTCCCGCAGCGCCGGAGCCGATCCTGGGCTTCGATGCCGTCATGAGTGTGTTTAAACTATTGTCCTCTATTTTCCGCACGGACGGCTCGAACCTCGTTCGTCTCGGGTGGATCAACGGCTTGCCCGGCTTCATCACCCGCGAGGCCGACGGCGAATTCTCGACCACCGCGCTCGAGATCGAGCAGGGAAGAGTCGAGGCAATTTACGTCGTGCGAAACCCCGACAAGCTGAAGCACCTGCACCCGGTTCGCAGCTAAGCTGCTGCGTTCGTGGGTCTCGGACGCCAAAATCTGTCATAACAATTTCAGAGTATCAGTAAATGCTGCATCGAATCCTTGTCTTTGCTCACGTGCTGTCTGCGTTTTTATATATGCTCGCTCATGGAGCAGCGGTGGCGGTTGCTTATCGCGTGCGTCGGGAGACGAGCGCCGAACGCGTGCGCGCCCTGCTCGATTTGTCGTGGTCCACTGTGGCCGCTGCCAACTCCATGTTCCTGTCGACGATCGTGTTCGGTGTTGTTTTAGGATTTCTGGGACACTGGTGGTCGGCGAGATGGATCTGGATGTCGATAGTAATCGTAGTGATTGTGCTCATCGTCATGGGAAAGGCAGCACGTCCGTACTTTTTCCGAATTCGAAATGCGATTGGCTTGGTGTTCGCTGACGGCTCATGGCAACGGACTGCGCGGGAGCCGTCCGCTGACGAGCTGGCGCGAGCACTCGCGTCGGGAAATCCGACGGCAATCACCGCCGTGGCAGTTGGTGTCTGGGCGGTCATCATTTGGCTGATGCTGTTCAAGCCGTTCTAGTCGCGCGTTCGCTACGCGTTGCTTGATGCCGGTAGGCAGCGCCTCGGGACTCTGACGCGCTTCAGCGTCTGATCGAAAACAGCGATTGGAAAAAGCGATTGGAAGAGGCGATTGGAAACAGCGATTGGAAACGGCGCTCTTTCCACTCGCCGTTTCCAATCGCCCTATCCAGTCGCGGTTTCCAATCGCTCCTTCCAATCGCCCTTAGAGGTTTTGAATCCTAGTTTCGCCGAATCGCCACCGCTGGATCGATCCTCGCCGCCCTTAGCGCGGGCAGCCAGCATGCGCCGAGTCCCACCGCGGCCATGGCCAACGCGACACCAATCAATGTCACCGGATCCGTCGGCTCGACGCCGAACAACAAGCCGCGAATGAAGTGGGTGCCCGAGGCCGCACCGATCACTCCGATCACCAATCCCGCGACGAGCAGCACGCCGCCCTCCCAGAGAATCATCCGCTGCACGCGGCCGCTATCGGCGCCAAGGCTCATGCGGATGCCAATCTCGTTCGTCCGCGCGCTCACCGAGAATGCGAGCACGCCGGCGATGCCGACGGCGGCGATCACCAGAGCTAATGCTCCGAACGACGACACGAGCGCCGCGTTCAGCCGCCGCGGCGCGACGCTCTCGTCGCGAATCTGCCCGACCGTCAGCACGTTCTCGACCGGCTCGCGCGGCGCGATGCCTCGCACGATTCGCGTCGTTGCCGGCACGAGCGACGCGGCCGCGTTCTGGCGATCGGCGCCGGCGCGAATCACGATCCCCGCACCTTGGAACACCGGCGCCTGGGTGAACGGCTGGAAGATGACGTTTCGCGGCTCGGCGTCCAACCCGCCGTCTTTCGTATCGCCGACCACGCCGACGACCGTCTTATAGTCCTCGTGCATCCCGACGAACTTGAGGACCTCGCCGGTATACGTGATCCGCTGGCCGATTGGGTCGCGATCGGGGAAGAATTTGTCGGCGAGCGTCTTGTTGATGATGATCACACCCGCCGACTTCTCGACGTCCGTGGTCGCGAACGCGCGACCTTTGAGCAGCGGAATGCCGGCAGCGCCGAAATATCCCGGATCCGCCGAGCGATACTCGGCGTGCGGCTGCGCCTCACCGAGTCCGAGCTGACGTCCCTCGGCCTTGATGTCGAGCTGGAATGGAGTCGAGCGGAGCGGCATCGTCGATCCAAGCCCGACGTCCTTCACGCCGGGAATGGCGCCGATCTCGAGCCGCATCCGGTCGTACATCGCGCGCGCGTCGACATCACTTCGCTGACCGATCGCGATCGGTACTTCCATCGTGAGCACTTGGTCCGACGACAGACCGTCGTTGACCTGCGACAGGCGCGCCATCGTCCGCGTCAGCAGCCCGGCGCCCGTGAGGAGCACGACTGACACCGCGATCTGCGCCACGACGAGCCCGCGCTGCAACCGCTGGCGACGCACCCCGCCACTCGACCGATTCGTCCTGGCCGTGATCCATGCCGCGAGCGAGCCTTCCTTGGCGAGCGTCGGCGCGTATGATAAGAGAACTGCAACTATGAAACTCAACAGCAGGGTGAATCCGAGCACCACGCCGTCGAGGCGAATCTCGTTCGCGCGCGGCGAATAGCGCTCGGCGAGCGCGACGAGCATTTGCACACCGCCGATCGCGATCACCAACCCGAGGATCGCACCGCCCATAGCGAGAACGAGGTTCTCGGCAAGCAACAGCCGGCGGAGCCGCGCCGCACCGGCGCCGAGCGCGGCACGGACGACGAGCTCCTGCTCGCGGCGGACACCGCGCATGAGCGTGAGATTGGCGACGTTGGCGCACGAGATGATCATCACGAACGCGGCCGCGCCCATGAGCAGCCACAGCGTGAGCCGCGCCTTTTCGCCGAGCACTTCCTGGAAGGGCGTGAGCGTCACCTTGTAGCCGGAGTTCTTGTCGTACGACTCAGGGAAAGCGCTCTGCACGCGATCTCGAATCGTCTTGACCTCGACACGCGCCTGCTCGACCGTTGCGCCGGGCGCGAGCCGCGCAATCATTTCCGTCATGCGATGCGTGCGCCCTTGAACCATCATGGCGCTCGTGTGATGCTCACTGATGACCATGTTCATCAGCGCATCCATGCGCTGCGGGAACGTCGGCGCGGCCTGCACGATGCCGACGATGGTGACCGGCTTGTTGTCGACCGTGATCTTGCGACCCACGACGCTCCGATCGCCGCCGAAATGCTTCATCCAGTACTCATAGGTCAGCACCATGACGGGCGAGACGGCCGTGCCGTCGTCGCTGTCGTCGAGCAGCCGGCCCATGACCGACGACAGGCCCAGGACCTTGAAGTAGTTGCCGGTGACGAGACCGACGCTGATCCGCGACGCTTCTTTGTCGCCTTGCAGCGTGTAGGTCATCCCCGAGTACTCGGCGATCCCGCCCAGGGATTTTGCGCCGTTGCGGAAGTCGAGGATTTCGGGCACGGAGAAGTCGATGTTCTCGCCGCCCGGGCCGTTGATCGATTGGCGCAGGTAGACGAGGCGGTCGCCGTCGCGGTGCGGCAGCGGCTTGAGCAGCACGCCGCGGACAACGCTGAAGATCGCGGTGTTGGCGCCGATGCCGAGCCCGAGGGTCAGAATGACGGCGATCGCGAACCCGCGCGCTCGGGCGAGGCTGCGGAGGGCGTAACGGAGCTCTGCGAGGAACATGGCCGGTCCGGGTTGGCGGGATGGTCGATAAGGTTTGGGGCAGTCAACGGCGCCGTCAATGCCCCTTACAACCCTACGACGTTCGGGATTGGCCGAAATCGACAGCCTGTTGGATTTATTTCCGCCGGCGTTCCGCCGCCAAACCGCGGCAAATTTGCTGAGTTCGGCGCCAGAACTGCTCGGGTGTGGTTAGACGGCCGGCCGCTCCATCGGAACCATGTCGAAACGATGCTTTCTTTGGTCGGGTATCGCGGTCGCGAGCGACACGTCGCGCCAATGCGGCGCAGCAAGACGCTCGAGAATGGCCCGCCGGTCGGCGTCCGCGCAAAGCGTGCCGAAGATCACGCGACGCAGCAGCCGCGGATCAAACGCGGCGTCGCTATACGTTTCCGAATCGCCGTCCGCCGCGATGTTGACGAGCCGCCATTCCGACTCGTGCTGCCAGTTGCGCGCCTTCGTGTATTCGTACTCGGCGAACATCTCGCCCAGGTCCACCTGAGTCAAGCCGATCATGTGGCGCGCGAACTCATCTTTCGTCAAGAGGCGCGGCGGATCATCCTGGTAGGTGACCGGGCGCATCTCGAGCAACGGATTTGGAAACTCACTGAGCGCTTCGAGCTCGAACACGACGCCGTGCGAGTTATCGCCGTAGTACGCCCACATTTGGGGTGAATCCGGCAAGGTGGTGAGGCACAGGATTCGAAAGAGCGGAACGAAAAGGTCCCATTGCCCCTGGTAGTATGTGAACTGTAGCGCGGCGGTGGCCTCGGCATCGTCGCGCAATAGCGCCGCCGAATGCGCCAACGACAGACGTCCCTCGGCCGCGAATTGCCGTGCAGACGCCAAGAGCTCGCGGACGGGCTCGTATGCGAACGGCGGATCTTGGGCGCCTGCCTCGATAATGTCGGCGACGCCGTGGCGTACCGCGGACATCAGCTCGTTTGCGTCGTAGCCGAAGTCGATGACGCGGCCCACGTCGAATGCGTCGTTGAAGCGCAGCGGCGAGCTCCAGCGGATGGACCGGTTTTCGAGAATCAGCTGGGCGACCTGCGCATTCGTGTACTTGTAGAAGTACTGTCGGTCGTGACGCCGCGCCGGAGCAGGGGAGGGATCGGATGCCATGCTAGAGTCGCGGGGGCGTTCGTGGCGCTTCTGTCATTCCGCTACGGGTCCAGATCATGATTAGACCACAGTTCGCGTTCGGCAAGGAGCTTCGATATTCGGTGGGGATCGTCGCCGGGCCGCCGTAGATTTCAATGCCATATATCTCATTCGCCGGAATGTCGTTGATGCTGTATTCCGGTCCGAGAACCAGACCGTCTCGCCCGAGAGGCACTACGCATAGATCAGGCGTGATAAGGACGCTCACGGGCCCGCGGCGAGAGACCACGACGGTGCGCATTCCCTTCGTGCGGACTTCAACGCTCGCGACACGCCTCAGGAGATCCGCGGTCTGCACCGGTGGGTTGTTCTCGATCTGGTCGCGAGTAATGAAGGTCCCGCCGTTCTTCTGTGATCGCCGGCGTTCGAAAGCGGCGACATGGAGCGCGGGGGCTTCGTTTTCCCGAACACTCACCGTGTCGAGTTTGACAGCGGCCGGCTGCATCGGGAGAACGGCATCGGCGGTATCCAGCAGCGCCATGTCGAACGACCACGTTCCGGGCAGATATCCCAAGCGACGCGCGGTCAGGACAACGGTTCCTGGCCGCCGTAGGTGCATGACGAACTTGCCCGACTCGTCGGATTGCGCCGGCTCCGGCTCGCCCACGACGGTGATGGTCGCAGCGTCGAGTCCATGCTGGTTTATGCCATCGATGACCCTGCCCCGGATCAGCTGCCCATGAGCAGGGAGAGACCAAGTCAACAACAAGATCATCCAGCCGCGAACACGACACCGAGGGACAAGCACAGACCTCCCGTGTGCTCAATGTCAAACTGAAGTCACTCGCCTTGCCACTCAATTGTGCCAGTCTTGACCGAAGGGTGTCAATCGGCACAGGCCTCGAAGGATCGTCGAGTCGATGACAAGGGCCGGGAAGTCGATGATGCGAACACGCTATAGATTCACCGCGCACAACGAGCAGCGCCAGGGTTCCTCTTAGCAGCCGACGCCAGGAGCACGGGATGCACATGCGATGGACACTGTTGGCCGCCGGCCTGCTGGTATCGGCGGCTCAGATCGAGGCGCAAACGACGACGATCGACAACGTCACAATCGTCGACGTCACCAACGGACGGCTCCAGCAGCGGAAGACGATCGTCATCGAGGGGAATCGCATCGCGCGCATCGACAATTCGAATGATGCCACGCGCGCCACCGCGACACTCGACGGCACTGGCATGTTCGTCATCCCCGGTCTGTGGGACATGCACATCCACGCGTACTTCACCAACGACACCGCGAAGTTTCACAGTACGAGTGAGGTGATGTTCCCGCTGTTCATCGTGAACGGTGTCACCGGCGTTCGCGATCTTGGCAGCAATCTCGACGCAACCCTCGCGGCACGCGACAGCGTGGCTGCGCATCAGATCATCGGGCCGCGCATGCTGGTGTCGGGACCAATGCTCGACGGTCCGACCACGCGATATGCCGCCGCGATCAAGGTGGCGACGCCTGACGAAGCGCGCGCCGCCGTTCGCATGCTCAAGCAACGTGGCGTGGACATGATCAAGACGCAGTCGCTCATTCCCAAGGACGCATACTTTGCTCTTGCGGACGAGGCGACGCGCATCGGTATTCCCTTCGAGGGACACGTGCCGAACGCGATTACGGGCATGGAGGCGCTCAACGCGCATCAACGCAGCTTCGAGCATCTCATCAGCGTCCGCGACACGGCGACCTCGCTGATTGCCGAGCTTGCGCGAAACCACGTTTGGCAGTGTCCCACGGTGATCAACAGCGTCGGTACTCCCGCCGATCTCACGAGCGATCCGGGCGTGCCGTTCTGGCTACGGCCGGCGGTAGAAGGCTGGCGGCGCGCCGCGGTCACTCAAGCGGCGGCAACCGACTCCGCCACGCGCGCGGCCCAGGAGCGCGCGACGCGCCGGCTCGCCCTCATCAAGACGATGTTTGACGCGAAGATTCCGTTCCTTGCGGGGACGGATGCGCCGCAGGGATATGACCTCGTTCCAGGCGCAAGCCTTCATCGCGAGCTCCAGTTGTTCGTTCGCGCCGGTCTCACACCACTGCAAGCGCTGCAGACCGCAACGCTCAACCCGGCGCTCTTCTTCGGCAAGACTGCCGACTGGGGCACGATTGCACCCGGAAAGACGGCGGATCTCGTCGTGCTCGCGCACAATCCGCTCGTCGATATCGCAAACACACGCGGCGTCGTCGCGGTAGTCGCTGACGGTCGATACTACTCGCCTCGCGAGCTGGATCGTATGCGCCTTCGCATCATGGAACTAGCAGGGAAGTAACGTTCACAGGAACAACAACCCCCGCCGCACCGCTGCCGCTACGGCCTCCGCCCTCGACGCCACCCCGAGCTTGCCGAATAACAGCTCGAGGTGCGTCTTCACCGTGCTCGACGAGATTCCGAGCCGGGCCGCGATCTGTTTGTTCCCAAGGCCGTCCGCCAGCAACGCAAGAATCTCCCGCTCACGCTGCGAGAGCGACGGCACGTCTCGGCTCGCCTCGGCTGTGTCACGCGACGCACGCTGCGGCGACCGAGTGGCACGCGCCGTCACCACTACATCCGCCGACGCAGCGATCGCCTCGGTTGACGACGTCGCCGACACCACGTCGAACGCTTCCGCGTCGCCGAGCGCTTCGACCAGCGCCCGGCGAATCTCCTCGGACTCGGCCACGATCGCGATGCGCGTCACGATGTGAGCAAGCTCTAATTCCTACGCGGCCCGTGCTGCGCGCACGCGGTCCATGAAGTGCGCGACGGCCGTCGACGGAATGGCGACACCAAGCCCGTTCACGACCATGTGATTGACGCCGACGAGATTCCCCTCGGCGTCAACGAGCGGACCGCCGGAGTTTCCCGGGGCGAGACGAACGTCGGCGACGATGAATCGCGGCTCGCCGCTGCGCGGGTGGCGCGTGACCGCGTGCAGCACTCCCATCGACAGCGCGTCGCGCACGCCGAGAGGATGTCCGTACGCGAACAGCAGCTCGCCGGTCTCGAGTGTGTTCGCATCGCGGATCTCGAGCGATGGACCCGCCAGGCCAGGAACAGAGATCGCTGCGAGATCGTGATCTTTCGCGACCGCGAGCACGCGCCCGCGGCGCGTGCCGAGCTGCGTGAAGATCTGTGGATCCTCACCCTCGCGAACGCAATGCGCGTTCGTGACGACGATACCGCTCTTCCCCCACACGATCCCCGTGCCGGTCGAGCTCCGGTTGCGAACCTCGACGACCCATTGGTTCAGATGGTCGATGAGCTGAGCCGGCGTGGCAGCACTGACGGGCGCAGATGTGAATGCAGCGATGGTCATTCGTCGCCTCCCTGGGAATTACGATCGACGGGAGTTGTGTTGAGAGTCTTCAAATCGCCACCTCGCAACAGATCGATCGACGCCGTGTCGCCGGTCTTCGTCGCGAGCAGCGCGTCGAACAGATCGGCGGTTTTGGCGAGCGGCGTACCGTTGATCCTGAGCAGTACGTCTCCCACCAACATCCCCGCACGCTCGGCCGGCGTCTCGTCGGCGATTGAGAGCACGAGCAGTCCGTCGGTACTGTCGAGCTTGAGCCGGCCCACCGTTGCCGCCGAGACGGTGACCGGATGCACCGCGACGCCGAGGTACGGACGGCGCACGTGGCCGCGCGAGAGCAAGTCGTCGACAATCGAATCAATAACGGAGGCGGGAAGTGCCGCTGCCGCCCCGCCCGCGAGCGCGGAGTTGTTGAGACCGATCACGCCGCCCGATGCTGCGACGAGCGGCCCGCCGGAAAAACCGTCGTACACCGAGAGATCGAGTCGCAGCACTCCGTCAACTCTCCGCCCGTGTGACGTACGGTAACCATGAATTGCGGCGCTCACGATGCCGAAGCTGGCGGTCGTCGCGCGACCGGGCCGGCCGACGGCGAGAACGAGTGAGCCCACGGAGCTTTCATTCAACGCTGCTCGGGGTGCGGGGGCGGGAAGTCCTTCAGCGCGGAGAAGGACGAGATCCGTTTCCGCGTCGCGCGCAACGACCGTCGCGTCGGCCGATTCACCGCTCGGGAGCGTGACGCCGACGCGTCCGTCCCGACGAACCGTGTGGCTCGCGGAGACGATCAGTCCGTCGCGCCAAATGATGCCGCTGGACGGAATGCGCCGCCGCGCGCGAATCGCGACCGTGTATTGCGATGCGCGTCCGACGGTGGACGAAAGTTGTGAGGAGAGATCGGTGAGTGAGAACGCTGTGTTGCTCGAGGACATACAATGCCTTTCCGAAGAGGTCTACGCGTACTGTACGGAGGGTGCGTCCTCGGTTGCCATCGGCCGTTTGGCGGAGGCGCGTCATCGCGCACTGCGAAGCGCTCGGGCCCGGTCGTGAATGTCCGGCAAGGCGAGCTGAGTCCGTTTCTCTAAAACGGGCTCGTTCCCCTCCTCGAGGCTTATGGACACACTCGCCGAATCGCCGGTTTCCACCATCAATCCCGCACCTGCTGCCGCGAGATTCGCCCAATCCGTTCGCGAAAAAACTGCGGGCGCACAGCGATCCGTTCAGCGTCTGGAATCGGTCGATCTGTATCGCGGCATCATCATGGTCATCATGCTGATCGACCACGTGCGCTTCTTCGTCCACTATGACGGACCGGCGGGCCTCCACGATCCACTGGACGTGTCGACCACCACGTGGTTCTTCTACCTCACTCGATGGATCACGCACCTCTGCGCACCGGCATTTGTGCTGCTGGCCGGAGCGAGCGCGGGCTTTCAGCGGCAACGCGGCACCAGCGTTCCCGCGCTATCAAAGTTTTTGTTGACACGTGGCCTCGCGCTCATCCTCATTGAGCTGACGCTCGTCCGCATGGTCACGTCGTTCAATGTCGATCTGAAATTCTTTGGCAACCTGCAGGTCATCTGGGCCATCGGCGTCTCGATGGTGGTGTTGGCGGGCCTCGTGCATTTGCCGGATCGCGTCGTGCTGGCCATCGGTCTTCTGATTGTGTGCGGGCACAATGCTTTCGACGGTGTCAAAGTGGCCGTGTGGAAAGGACCCGCCGATCCCACGCCCTCCATTTCGGCGAAGCTCTGGATGCTCTTTCATCAGGGTGGATTCTTTCCGTTCGCTGGCCCGAATAGCACCGTGGTGCGCGCGCACTACCCGCTGGTGCCGTGGATTGGCCTCATCGCGGTGGGTTATGTGTTCTCGAATCTGTGGACGATGGAAGCCGCACGCCGCCGCCAAGTCCTTCGCCAAGTGGCGGCTGTCATGCTCGTCGCATTCGTCGGGCTACGACTGTCGCACGCGTATGGCGACAACATCGAGTGGCACCGCTACGACACGTTTTGGAAAACGTTCGGCAGCTTCATGAACGTGCAGAAGTATCCGCCGTCGCTGCTATTTCTTCTCGTCTCGTTGGCGCCGTGTCTGCTTGCTTTGTCGTTTCTCGACGGACGCGCACTCACCGGCCCACTTACGCGCGCGTTGATCACGTATGGACGCGTGCCAATGTTTTACTATCTGCTGCAGTGGCTTTGGGCATTCGCGTGCGGCCTCATGGTCGCGTCGGTCGCGGGGCTACCGCTTGCGATGTTCTTTGCGCCGCGGGCCAGCAGTTTCTACGGAGGCCCGCCTTGGATATTGGCCGGCACTCTGGCGCACGTGTACGTGTGCTGGCTGCTGGGCATTGTTGTTCTGTACTTTCCGTGTCGGTGGTATGCGGGAGTCAAAGCCCGCCGAAAGGATCTCGTGCTGCTTCGCTATCTCTAGTGGGCTGTAACTCAAATACGTAGCGCGATTGCGAAGACAGTCGACGAGGGACAGCGCCGAATAATGGTCCAACTCGTTGAGCACGAAGCCAATTGAGACGAATCGAATCATTCGTAGGCCGGTAGCATCGACAAACTGACATCGATGACAACTCGAGGCCGGTGCGAAGACACCAACGCACACATTGGTTCAATTCGTTTCATTGGCTCTTGGCCTCAACCGGTGGATGCAACACCAGCGGCGAGGACTTGCGCCTGAGTCTTCCACTCGATTGTTCCTGCAATCGAGTCGACGCAGGGAGTTGGAACCGTGTGATCACGAATGGCACGAACGTGCACGAATGGAACCGATGGGCGGGACGGTCCAATGCGACGGGTTTGTTTTTTGGGGTGACGGGACGCTGCATCGTGGCTTCCCGTTCGCCCTTCCAAAATCAAGGCGTTGTTGCGTTCGCCGAGCTGCAGCATCCCGATCACGATTCAATTCGTGTCATTCGTGAGATTCGTGCTCTTCTTGCTCCAAGCTCGAGTCGGCGGAATGGAGTCCGTCGTACCAACAGGAAACACCAATGATACTCATGTCATTGCGCCCATCACTTCTGGATCAAGGTTGGGGTCGCGTTATGATCAATCGCGTGCATCGGCGAGTCCGGCGACTGGCTGGACGATCCGCCGGTGTTCTGAGTCTGCTCATGATGCTGACCGACTGCAGCCGACCCGCACGCCCCGACGTCATGGCGCCAATGCTGAATGGCAACTCAACGGTATCTCCTGATTACCGTCACCTTGCCGTTGGCAAAGTGAAAGGCGGTAGGGCGACGGGACGCATCGATGCACAGGTGTCGAACGAGGCGTTTTCGAACGCATTGCAGCAGACCCTGCATTCAGCAGGCATTCTTGCCGGCGATTCGTCGACGGCGACGGTCACCATCGATGTTCAGATTCTTCAGGTGCGCCAGCCGTCTTTGCCGTTTTCGCCCGCGACAGTGACGAGCAGAGTCGAATACCGACTCGTGTCGCGCGTCATGGGTGCGACGCTGACAGAATTTGTCATCGAGTCGCGGGGCAGGGCGGGCCTCACGGATGCCTTCATTGGCATGAATCGTCTTCGGCTCGCCAACGAGGCAGCGATTCGGTTGAATCTGAGCTGCTTCGTCCGGCTGCTCACGAACGCAGGCTCGACGCCAGGGAACTCGGGGTCAAGCGCTGACGCCGCCTGCGGTCTGCCCAGGTAGCGTCAGTCCGCGCGCAACGTCGCGGCCGGGTCCAAGCGTGCCGCGCGTCGTGCGGGCAGGTAGCTCGCCGCGAACATCACGAGGACAAGCGCGCCTCCAGCAAAGACACCCGCCCGCGCGTCGATCAACGCCACACCTGCAAACTGCGAACGGATGATGCCCCACGCACCAATCGCAGCGACGCCTCCGACGACGACACCGAGCAACGCGAGCCGC
>Ga0193753_10000182_pt1 | contig 60323 bp, 52 predicted proteins | sample H1c2metaG_FD_144925 | JGI IMG/M metagenome (GOLD analysis project Ga0193753, IMG submission 144925) | Soil microbial communities from a riparian zone of the East river system, Colorado, United States - H1c2 | ecosystem: Environmental > Terrestrial > Soil > Riparian zone | place: USA: East...
AGACTAGAGCGGATATTAGTTCACCCTGCCTTTATATTAACTTATTCACAAAGTTTTTAGTTTTTAACACCCCCTAGAACCCCCATTTCAAACAATAGTAGTTTCTTAAGTTATTTCCTTTGCTTTACCAAAGGAGCGGATAGCCTGCCCGAAGGGAACGCCCAAACAAGCAAATTTATTCCTTATAAATGTGCTTCTAAATATCTATTATATATAAGTACAAAAAATAGCACACTATATAAATGCTAACCGATTACAAATATTCCGCTTTATGCTAAATCTGAAGAGCTCATTATCGCACCATAAATAACTGTTCTTCCCTTCTGCTTTATAATAGCTACTTCTCCCTTTTACCTTATTCCACTTCTTCCTTTACCTTATTATAGTATAGCGTAATATTACAACCTACCCAACCGTTAAAAGATGTTAAATAACACCTATATATATACAAGGTACAAAAGCAGCCCTCTATATTAGCTGCTAAATAAATAATTGACTGATTTATAATATTAATTTATCTTTGCAAAATGTTTAAAAAACAACGTCCTATTTTATCCGGCCTTTTGATTGTATTGTTATTAGTGGCAGGAAGTTGTAAAAGCAAGTACGAAAAGCTGAAAGCAAGTAACGATCAGGCTAAAAAATACCAGGCGGCTTTAGCTTATTATAATAAAAAGAACTACACCAAAGCTTTGGATCTGTTTGAAACGTTGGTGCAGCGTTACCGCGGGCAGGCACAGGCCGAGGATTTGTACTACTATTATGCTTATGCTAATTATAACCTGAAGGATTACACCGCGGCCAGGTATCATTTTAAAACCTTTGCCGATACGTATCCAACCAGTCAGCGGGCTGAGGAGTGCCGCTTTATGGGCGCTTACTGTTATTATTTGGATTCGCCTACTTTTTCGCTGGACCAGGAAAACACCAACAAGGCCATCGAGTCGTTACAGTTGTTTATTAACCTTTACCCGAAAAGCGAACGTGTAGCAGAGGCTGGTAAGCTGATACAAAACCTGCGTGATAAATTAGAACGCAAAGCTTTTGAAAATGCCAGGCTATATTTAACTATCAGTGACTACCAGTCGGCTGTAATAGCTTTCGGTAACGCGATGCGTGATTACCCGGATACCAAGTATGCTGAGGAAATGGACTTCCTGACGATTAGGGCGCAATATCTGTATGCCAAGCACAGCAACGAATACAGGCAAGAGGATCGTTTTAACCAGGCGCTAAGCTATGAGCAGCAATTTGCTGAAAAGTATCCTTCAAGCAAGTTTCTGAAAGAGGCCCAATCGCTGAAGCAAGATAGTGAAGACGGAATAAAGGAAGTTAAAAGGCTATTTGAGGAAGCAGCCAATAACGAAAGACTGGCCCGCAAACTGGCTAAAAAAGATACAGTGACCGGGCAGCCGTCATCTGAAAAAGGAAACGAGAACAAAAAAATACCAAATTAAAAGATATGAACAATCCTGTAATTAAACCAGCTGTAGCAAGCAGCACTGTAACACGCGATTTGCGCGAACTGGATATCAAGACAGACAATATTTACGAATCGATCGTGATTATGTCGAAAAGGGCCAACCAGATCTCCAATAACGTAAAGGAAGAATTGCACCAAAAACTTTCGGAATTTGCTTCATCAAATGACAACCTGGAAGAAATATTTGAAAACCGCGAGCAGATAGAGATATCAAAATACTACGAAAAATTGCCTAAACCATCATTAGTAGCGGTTCAGGAGTTTTTAGAAGATAAGATCTACTACCGCAACCCGGCTAAAGAACAACAATAAGCCCCTGCGCTGCCATATGGCAGATTAGAAAAGGGTTTGGATATAAAAACTCCCCAATGGGGAGTTTTTTTTGTTATTTTTAACTTTTGAAACGATTCCTCTACCTATTGGCGGAGAGATTAAGGCTTATGCTTGAAGGTAAAAACATCATTTTAGGGGTATGCGGCAGTATAGCAGCTTATAAATCAGCCCTGCTGGTGCGTTTGCTGGTTAAGGCAGGTGCCAATGTGCAAGTAGTGATGACACCTGATGCGGTCAGCTTCATTACTCCCCTCACCCTTGCTACTTTATCCAAAAGACCTGTACTGGTTGATTATTTTATCCCCGAAACCGGTGAGTGGAACAATCATGTGGACTTGGGTTTATGGGCCGATGCTTTTATTATAGCCCCGGCAAGCGCCAATACGTTGGCCAAGATGGCAAACGGGCAAAGCGATAATTTACTTACCGCCGTTTACCTGTCGGCCAAATGCCCGGTTTATTTTGCTCCCGCGATGGACCTGGATATGTGGAAACACCCGGCTACGCAGGAGAATGTACAAAAACTGCAAACTTATGGTAACCTGCTAATCTCGCCCGGCAAAGGTGAACTGGCAAGCGGACTGTATGGTGAAGGCCGTATGGCCGAGCCGGAAGAGATCGTTTCCTTTCTTACCGGCGAGATTAAAAAAAAACTTCCATTAGCTGATCAGAAAATACTGGTTACCGCCGGCCCCACTCATGAGGCTATTGACCCGGTGCGCTTTATCGGCAATCATTCGTCCGGCAAAATGGGGTTTGCCATAGCAGATCAACTGGCTTTGATGGGTGCTGATGTGACTTTGATCTCGGGGCCAACTTCGCAAACGGCACATCATCAATCTATTAAACGAATCGATGTTACCTCGGCGGCCGAAATGCTGGAAGCCTGCCTGTTGCATTTTAAAGCATCCAAAGCCTGTATCATGAGCGCCGCGGTGGCTGATTATACGCCCACCGAAGTATCGGCACAAAAAATAAAGAAACAGGATAACGCCCTCAATATCGAACTAAAAACAACCACTGATATATTAAAGGCCCTGGGCGAACAGAAGCGCGATGGCCAATTGTTAGTCGGCTTTGCTTTGGAGACCAACAACGAGGAGCAAAACGCGATTGATAAACTAAAGAAGAAAAACCTCGACTTTATTGTATTAAATTCGTTGAACGATAAGGGGGCCGGTTTTAAAACGGATACCAATAAGATAACCATCATTGACCGTAGCCTGCAAAAAAGCACTTTTGAGCTGAAGGATAAAAATGAAGTGGCCGCGGATATATGTAATAAGCTTGCCGAACTGATAAACGCATGAAGAAACTGATCACTTTACTTTTAGTAATAGGCTTGGCTTACACAGCCTCTGCTCAGGATCTGAATGCGCGGGTAAAGGTTATTAGCGGGAAAATAAAAACCAGCAATACGCATATCTTCCAGTCACTCGAAACCGCCATGAAGGATTTCCTGAACGGCAGAAAGTGGTGTGCCGACAACATCAAACCATCAGAAAGGATAGACTGCAATTTTGTATTGAACCTGACTGCCTGGGACGGCAGCAGCGCATTCAGCGGCGAATTGCAGATACAATCATCCCGGCCAATTTTCAATTCTGGTTATACCTCATCACTATTAAACATAAACGATAAAGATTTCGATTTTACTTATGCCGAGGGGCAAACTATTGATTACTCCGATCAAAATTTCCAAAGTAACCTGAGTTCGGTAATGGCCTTTTACGCCTATATTATTGTGGGGATGGATTATGATAGTTTTTCGAAACTGGGCGGCACCACCTACTTTAACGCCGCACAAGCCGTAGTAACCAATGCGCAAGGCTCATCTTATAAAGGGTGGAAAGCTTTTGATTCCAACATCAACCGTTACTGGCTGTCCGAAAACCTGAACAACAAGATATATACTCCACTGCGCGAGTTTATGTACGAATATCACCGCAACGGCCTCGACCAGATGGCTGATAATTCATCCAAAGGCCGCAAAGCCATCAGCGACCTGCTGCCATCGCTTTCTCAGGTGGACAGGCAGCGCATTGGCTCCATGTTCCCACTCGTCTTTTTCACTGCCAAAAGTGATGAACTGATCTCCATTTTCAGCAAAGCTGATTCACGCGAGCGAAATGAGGCCGTTACCATCCTCTCGCAGGTTGACCCCGCCAATGGGACGAAGTACCAGGGGATTGGGAAGAATTAGTTTTGGTTGATTGGGTTGATTGAGAGAGTGGTTGATTGGGTTAACGAAGATTTGCAAAAATAACCCAATCTAACTCAATCAACTTAATCCAACCCAATCAACCCCAAAATGGCCCTTAAAACAAAAGAATTAGGCCTTTAAAACAAAACCCATCTTGCTGTATCCCGCTACTTTTGTTTCTATCAAATAGATAATCAAAATGAAAACAAAAGAAACAGCAGACAACTATAATGGCGCTTTACAGCAACCCATTAACTCCGGCTTTGCAGCCTCTTCAACTACCTCAGATGTAATTCAAGACATCGACCTTAGCGGCAAAACCGTCATCGTTACAGGTGGCTATGCAGGTATCGGTTTAGAAACGGTTAAAACGTTAACTACCGCAGGCGCTAAAGTGATCGTCCCCGCGCGCGACATAGCTAAGGCCACAAAGAACCTGGAAGGAACGAAAAATGTTACCGTTGAACAACTGGACCTGATGGACCCGGCATCTATCGATGCCTTCGCCCAAAAATTTCTCCAAACCAATACCCCGCTACATATCCTTGTTAACAATGCAGGCATTATGTGGGTACCGCTTCAACGCGATGCGCGCGGTTATGAGTCTCAGCTGGCCACCAATCATTTGGGGCACTTTCAGCTTACCGCGAGGCTTTGGCCGGCATTAAAACGTGCAAACGGGGCGAGGGTGATCAATATATCTTCCTTCGGGCACCAGATGGCGCCATTTGATTTTGAAGACCCCAACTTTGAACACCGTGAGTATGAAACGCTGCAAGGCTACGGTCAATCCAAAACAGCCAATAACCTCTTTGCGGTTGAACTGGATCATCGCGGGAAAGATGTTGGTGTGTGTGCCTACTCGGTGCATCCGGGTTCTGTATATGGCACTGACCTGGGCCGGGTAGCACCGATGGCATTATTTCAGCAAATGGGTACACATGATGCAGATGGTAATATCTATCCGGAAGTGGCTAAAAAACTCAAAACTGTGGCACAAGGTGCGGCAACTTCCGTATGGTGTGCAACCAGTCCGCAGCTTGACGGCATAGGCGGTGTTTATTGTGAAGACGCGGATATCGCTGAGCTTGACCTGGGAAATATAGATCATCAGTATGATCAACCTTCCACACTTCACGGGGTGCAACCTTATTCGGTGAATGCGGATAACGCGAAACGGCTATGGTATTTAAGCGAACAATTGACCAAAGTGATATTTAAGGCGGATTGACCCCAGCCTTAAACTTTAGATTACTTAATTTTATACCGATAGATCATGGCACATCAAATACAATATATACATGGCGATATCAAACGCTCGTGCTTTGAAGACCAGTTCTTTAAAGCGGATGTACTGTTTGAAGATCATTTGCTGGTATGGCTGATCTCCGGCGAGACCCGGATCGTACAGGCGGATCATACTTATATATTCGGCGCGGGTGATACCTTGCTGTTTCCACGCCATTCGCTGGCTACGGTGATCAACTATCCAAAAAATGGCTTGCCGCACCGGTCGGTAACTATGCATTTGAAATCGGAGCGGCTTAAAGACTACTACAATAAAAATAAAGTATCAGCCAAAGCCGGACTGGCGCCTGTCCTAACTTTTCAAATCTTCGGCCAGCACCCTTTACTAAAAAGCTGCCTGGCTTCCCTCGTTCCATATTTTGATCTCGAGGAAACATTACCCGAAGCCCTCGCTTCACTGAAAATAGAAGAGGCCATCCATATCCTGCGGACTATTGAACCCGGCATCGACCAACTGCTGGCCAATTTTGCGGAGCCCGGCAAGATTGATATCGCTAATTTCATGGAGCGGAATTATATGTTCAATATGCCGATGGAAAAATTCGGCTACCTCACCGGCCGTAGTCTTACCACTTTTAAACGTGACTTCAAAAGAGCTTTTCAAACCACACCGCAAAAATGGCTGACCCGCAAAAGGTTGGAGCTGGCACACTACCAGATCAGGGAAAAGAAACGAAAGCCATCAGAAGTTTACCTCGAAACCGGCTTTGAAAATCTTTCCCATTTTGGCTATGCGTTCAAGAAATGTTTTGGCTATGCGCCTACCGATCAGCCTGGTGCTCAGTTATAACAAAAAACCAGCGCCACAAAAAAATTTCACATCCCTGTAACACATCCCTTATTCGTGCGTCTTTTAACTACGAAACAAATCGTAACAAAATATTTTTTTCAAAATATTTGCAAATACGAAAAATATCGTAGATATTTGTACGAAGTTATTCGTATATCAAAAAAAGAACATGGAATTGAAACCAACAGAAAGCGAACTGGAAATTTTACAGATACTGTGGAAAATGGGCCAGGCTACCGTAAGGGATGTGCATGAGGAATTAGCCAAAACCAAAGGAGCCGGTTATACCACTACTTTAAAGCTGATGCAGATCATGGATGAGAAAGGCCTGGTTGAACGTGATACCACTTCGAAGACCCACGTTTACAAAGCCCGCTACACCCAGGAAAAAGCACAAAGCAGCGCGCTTGATAAAATATTATCCACCGTTTTTGAAGGATCGACATCCGACCTGGTAATACAGGCCCTGGGCCACCACCGCGCCTCCAAAGACGAGATAGATGCGATCAAAAACTATTTGGAGCAGTTTGGTAAGAAGGGAAGTTGATTAAGTTAGATTAAGTTAATAAAGATCATGGTAATCCTAAAATCCGGTAAATCATGGTTCAGACAAAATTTTTAACAATATGCAAACCATACTTTATAACATCAGCCAGGTAATAGGTGTCGCTATTATCCACTCGCTATGGCAGGGGCTATTTATTTATTTATTGCTCCGCCTGGTATTCTTGTTTTCTTCCCAATTATCATCTAAGGGGAAACATAATGTGGCCATTGCCGCTTTGGCAGGCATCACCGTATGGTTTGTTATTACGCTATCCAACGAGATCAGCATTTATAAATGGGTTACTTTAAAGCCTAACGACAAAGGGCTTATACCCGCCATCCTGGGCATGCCGGTATATGTAAAGCACGCTGCCAGCTATAGCGCCCGATATTATTATACCATCGAATGGCTACTGCCCTATATCACCATTATCTATATAGCCGGGCTTATCTTTAATACCACTAAACTGGTATGGGCACGCCAAAAGATCAACGATATACGGCAAACCATGAGTATTGATGTACAGATGCAGCTTAAGGTTGATCAGTTTGTCAAAATACTCAACATTAGTGATAAAGTACGGTTTGGCCTGAGCAAACTGGTTGACGCGCCCTGTATGATGGGCTATTTTAAACCCGTTATCTTGTTGCCATTAACCTTATCTACCTACTTGTCGGCCGAGGAGATCGAGATCATCATCCTGCACGAGTTGGCACACATCAAACGCAACGACTATCTCATCAATTTGGCCCAGCAAGCCATGTCGGTAGTGTTGTTCTTCAATCCATTTGCACAATTGATCAGTCGCACTATAAGCAAAGAACGCGAAAATAGCTGCGATGATATTGTAATAGAAGCTACCCAAAAACCTTTAGTGTATGCGCATGCATTATTGAAATTGGAGCAAACCCGCCGGCAGGAATGGCAGCTCGCGTTGGCAGCTACCGGCAAAAAGTATCATTTATTAAACCGAATTGAACGTATCATGAAAACTAAAAAACCTATTGGCAATGCACGCCATATATTATTAGCAATTGTATTGCTCACCGCCAGCATCACCGGCCTGGCCTGGTTGAACCCAACCATCGCAAATGGTAAAATATCCATCAACAAACTAAAACCGTCATTTATCAGCAGCATGTTTGCTGATACCGTTAAGAAAAAGTCGGCAAAAACTTACAAAACACCAAAAACAGCATCAACAGCCAAAAAAGCAGTTAAAGCAAAGCATGCTTACGCCTATAGCAATGATGATAACTTCAGTTACAATGGCGAAGTGAATGGCTTTCGCGACCCTGAATTAGAAAAACTTTCTGCTGAAGTAAGCAAACATGGCGAGGCTATCGGCAAATATTATGAAAGCCCCGAGTTCAAAAAATTCTCGGTAGAGATGGAAGAAAAGGGCAAAATGATGGGAGATTACTATAATAAGCCCGAAATGAAAGAGATGCAGGAAAAAATGCAGGCAATGTCTGTTGATTTTCAGAAAAACTGGGGTGATAAAGAAGGGGAAACTGGCAAGCTGGGAGAGCAAATGGGCGAAGCCGGCAAAAAGATCGAAAAATATTATAATAGCCCAGAGTTTAAAAAATACAACGCCGACTTAAGAAAAAAATATGGCCTCAAAAGTGATGAATACGATGATGATCGCGACAATGAAAACTACAGGAAATATCACGACGAAATAAATGCCCACACACCTGCCGAAATAAAAGAACAAACTGAGTTGCTGAAAAAAATGGGTGAGCAAATGCGCGGCCGTTTCAGCTCGCCAGAGTTTCGCAAGAGCCAGGAGGCCATGAAGGCCATGGGCGATAGCATGAGAAGGGCCTATAATAACCCGGCTATTAAGGAGCAGCAAGCCGAAATGAGGAGGCTGGGCCAGCATATGCGCGCCATGCAAAATAACCCGCAAATACAAAAAGAGAAAGAGTTATTACGCCAGGCCAGCGCCAAAATGCGCGCCTATATGAACACGCCAGAGTTTAAAAAACGCATGAAGGAATGGAGAAAGAACTTTAAATATGATTATCGTTACAATTGGAATAACGATAATGACAATAACAACGATAACAATAACGATAAAGTCGAAAAAACGGAGAAACCTGAAAAACAGGAGAAACCTGAAAAGCCGGAGGCTCCTGAAAAACCAGAGCCGGTTGATACGACAAAAAATTAGTTGAATAGTTGATTAGGTTGATTGTGTGGGTAGTTGATTCCAACATAATCTTACCCGATCAACTTAATCAACCTAATAAAACTCAACCCACCAACATACACAACAAAACCGTAATTTAGTATCCTCAAAAGGGATACTTTTTTTATGCTTCAAAAGCTCGTTATAAACAACTACGCATTAATTGATAATCTCGAGATCGGCTTTGGGGATGGGCTAAATATACTAACCGGGGAGACCGGTGCGGGTAAATCCATCATTTTAGGGGCGCTGTCATTAATATTAGGTCAGCGGGCCGAGAGCCGGTATTTTTTCAATCAGCAAAAAAAGTGTGTGATCGAAGGAATCTTCAAAATATCCGATTTTCACCTGAAAACCTTTTTTGAAGATAACGAACTGGATTACGAGGCAGATACTATATTAAGACGCGAGATATCTGCTGACGGAAAATCAAGGGCCTTTATTAATGATACCCCGGTTAACCTGAATACCATTAAAGCTTTGGGCGAAAAGCTAATCGACATACACTCGCAGCATGCTACCTTAGAGATCAACGATCCGGAATTTCAGCTATTAGTGGTGGATTCTGTAGCTAAGCACGGCGATCTTTTAAATGATTACCAGTCGAAATTCAGGGCCTTTAAAAAAGCGACTGCCAAACTACAGCAACTCATCAGTGAGAGCGATAAAGCTAAATCCGATCTGGATTATTACCAGTTCCAGTTTGATGAACTGGAAAAAGCGAACCTGGCTGAAGATGAGCAGGAGAAATTGGAACAGGAGTTATACACCCTCAACAATGCCGAAGAAATAAAAAGAAACCTCGCAGGAGCCTGTCTTTTGATGCAGGATAACGAAACATCAGCACTGATACAATTGCGGGAAGCGGCACATCATTTATCATTGCTCGAGAAATTTAACCCACTGATAGAAGAGTTGAATGAACGGCTGAAAAGCTCATTAATTGAATTGAAGGATATTGCTGCTGAAATAGAGAACCTGGAACAACACACGCATATCAACGAAGTAAGAGCCATTGAAATAAACGACCGTCTGAGCCTCATCTACAACCTGCAAAAGAAGCACCGGGTAAATACCAATACCGAATTATTGCAATTGCAGGAGGAGCTATCAACCAAAATACAACAGGCCCTGTTTGGCGATGAGGAAATAGAAAAGCTGCAAAAACAGCTCGCTGCCGAAAAGCAGGAGCTGGAAAAACTGGCCGGTCAACTATCAGCCAATCGCGCTAAAGCAATCCCGGATATTGAGGCACAGGTGATCCGATCGCTTGCTGAAATGGGGATGGGTAATTCGACCTTGAAAATAGAACTTAATGCTTTGTCGGCTCTGGGAACTACAGGCATCGACCAGGTCCGCTTCCTCTTCTCCGCCAATAAAGGCCACGCCCTGGCTGAAATGAGTAAGGTGGCCTCAGGTGGTGAGCTTTCCAGGCTGATGCTGAGCATCAAATCGCTTATCGCCCGTTATACCGCTTTGCCAACAATAATTTTTGATGAGATCGATGCAGGCGTATCCGGCGAGGTAGCCAACAAGGTGGGGCAAATCATGGAACGCCTGGCCGAAAATCTGCAGGTGATTACCATAACCCATCTGCCGCAGATTGCCAGTAAGGGCCAAAGCCATTACTTTGTTTATAAGGATGATGAAACCTCAACTACCTATACCCGCATCCGGCAACTGGATGAAAAGGAACGCGTGCTGGAAATAGCCAAAATGCTAAGCGGCGACAAACCCGGCGAAAGTGCTTTGCAAAATGCAAGGGAGTTGTTGAGTTTGCAGTAGGCAGTTGGCAGTATTATGAGTAAAGTTTTAAAAACATCCATCGGATTGTTGGTGATTTTTGCAGTGATTGCAGGATCGGTCTACCTTAATCATCCAATTATATCAAAATGGATATTTGGCAGTGCAAGAATTATTGGTAAACCTATTAACGCCAATGTATATACAGATGGACATATAAACAACGATATTAAAGTCTACCACTATCAAAAATATTGGGACGGTGAAAATACCAATTGTTATCTTCTAAGCTTAAAAGAGTTTGACAAAATAGGTATGCTAAAATTTATTAATGTAGACCTAAAAGATAAATGGATTGGCAGGCCTGTTGGGACAACTAAGGATGATTACGATTCGATTAATAGAAATCTATTTCAAAGTGAAGTAGGTTCACATTTTGCAGATTTCAAAGACGATATGAAGGGATATGACTTCGACCCAAAATTGACTTTCAATGATACGGAGATAAAATTCAATATACCACCCAATCAATTAAAGTTCAATTCCATAAGAATAGAATTAAATGATGAGGAAGTCCTTAATAAGTAATATTTGACTATCGACTATAAATTATAACTTTACCACTTTAACAAAAAACCAAACAAATGGCTTACAACTTATTAAAAGGCAAAAAGGGAATTATTTTTGGCGCGCTGAATGAGCAATCTATCGCATGGAAAGTGGCTCAAAGGGCTGTACAGGAAGGTGCAGAGATCGTTCTGTCAAATTCACCACTGGCTTTACGCATGGGCGAATTGAATAACCTGGCCGCCGAATGCAATGCACCGGTTATCGGCGCTGATGTAACCAGCAGCGAAGACCTGAACAACCTGTTTACCAAAACCATGGAACATTTTGGTGGTGGTGTTGATTTTGTACTACATTCAATAGGCATGAGCGTTAACGTGCGCAAGGGAATACCTTATTACGAAAACAACTACGATTTTACACACAAGGGTTTTGATATATCGGCATTAAGCCTGCACCGCGTTTTACAAACCGCCATGAAAATGGACGCCATTAATGAATGGGGTTCGGTACTGGCGCTTACTTATATCGCTGCGCAGCGCGTATTTCCTGATTATAATGACATGGCTGATAACAAAGCGGTATTGGAAAGCATTGCACGCAACTTTGGTTACTATTACGGTACCAAAAAGCATGTGCGTGTAAATACCGTATCACAGTCGCCAACGCGTACAACTGCAGGTTCGGGCGTTAAAGGCTTTGAAGGCTTTATCAGTTATGCCGAAAAGATGAGTCCACTTGGTAATGCCAATGCCGATCAGTGTGCTGATTATTGCATCACCTTATTTTCAGACCTTACCAAAATGGTAACCATGCAAAACCTTTTTCACGATGGAGGCTTCTCCTTTACCGGGGTAACTCAGGCGGTGATCGAGCAGATGGAGAAATAAAAGCCCCAAGCCCCCTCTAAATCTCCCCCTGTTGGGGAGACTTAGATATTTACACTTTTACCTGTTTAAGTCCTCTCTCCCGGGGAGGATTTAGGTGGGGCTAAATAAAAAAGGTGAATCGATATCGATTCACCTTTTTTATTAGCATTTCTTCCCTGTCGTTAGTTGGAATCTACCAGCACAATTTTTAAGGATGCTGCATCAGGGGCCGTAATGGTCGAAACACCATCGGATGCCTGGGCATACAATGTAATGTTGTGCAAATTGTGCGTATAGCTGTAAGCTACGCCCTGGTAAGTTTCCGGTACCTGCTCATAAACCCCGGGGGTAAACGAAAGGTAAACCAATACCCCGCCATGATCATTGAAATAGTCATCAATTTCGGGCATATCTTCAGGAGCTGACCATGTTTTTCCGCCATCATCTGTTTTCCATTCACTTGAAGACAAGTTAATCAGGATTGTTTGGTTGGTGTTGGGTGTTACGTACTGTTTAGTACATGAAGATACTGTGAATAATATCATTGCACAGCAAACGATTGATAAGAGTTTTCTCATAGTTGTGTTGTTATCTGTCTTATTAGAACAAAATAAATTAAAAAGGTTTAAAAAGAATTAAAAGAATAATTCTTTTAGCTTAGTTTTATTTCATGCTTCTAAAATACCTAACGATTATCATCCTATTCTTATTGCCATCCGCCTGCCTGGCACAGCTAACTTTAACAGGAAGAATTATAAATATAGTAGATAAAAAGCCGGTAGCCGGCGCCAGCGTATTCCTAAACAACGCCACCATTGGCAATAGCAGCAACAATGACGGCTCTTTTATCCTGACAAACATCCGTAACGGGCATTATGAATTGGTGGTATCTATTGTAGGATATGAGCCCTATCGTCAAACCATGCTCATCAATAATGATATCAACCTGGGCAATATCGAAGTAATACCCAGGTCAATTGGATTGAAAGAAGTAAAAATAAGGCCCAATTTTAACAGGGAAAAATATTACCAAATATTTAAACAGAAATTTTTGGGCACATCAGATAATGCAAAACAATGCAAGATCCTCAATTCGGATGTGCTGGATATAGACTACGATAGTAAAACTAAAAAGTTAACCGTAAACTCGGATGAATTTCTCGAAATTGAAAACAAGGCACTGGGCTATAAATTAAAATACCTGTTGACCAGCTTTGTGAGCGATGGCAAGGATATGATACTCACCTACCAGGGTTCCGGTGTATTTGAGAATTTGCCCGGCAGTACATCGCAGCAGCGCAAGTGGCAAAAAAACAGGGTAAAGACATTCGAGGGATCGATGATGCATTTTCTGCGCTCGCTTATTACAGGGCAAATGGACACCACCATCTTTAAAGTATATCCCCTGATCAGGAAATCAATTGACAACCCGGTTAGCGATAGCATTGTTCAATCGAAGATCAAATTTTTCAGGGTGCAAACCGGCAATAGCGCCAGCTGGAACGATTCTTTAGCTTACTGGACCAGGATATCACAAAGGCCGAAGGTGGTTCAAAAACTTATAGACAGCCCTTTGCTTATACCCGATATATTAAGGCTTACCGACAAAAAGGGCATCTACGCTTTATATAATCCTAATTGCCTTTATATTATATACCCCACAAAACGGGTGCATGAGGACTACGTGGTATACCGCCCTGAGGGTATTGTCAAGGATTATCCCGTTACGATCATCACTTTTCTATCTCCAAATATTTTTTTTGATGGCAACGGTGGTATGCTTAATGCCGAGAGTGCCTTTACTGAAGGATATTGGGGTAATAAGCGGATAGGCGATACACTGCCTATAGATTATCAGCCTGAAGTCGCTAAATAGGAATGTCATTATGCAATTCTTATCAATTTATTTAAAATAACTAATTATTTAGTTTAGCTTTAATCATGATTAAGCACCTGCTCCTCATCCTTTGGTTGCTTCCCATTACTGCAATGGGGCAATACCACATTTCGGGCAGGGTGACCGATAGCACCGATAAAAAACCGATGGCCTATGTCAGCGTGTTTTTAAGCAATGCCATTGCTGGAACCAAAACCAACGATGATGGCACCTATACCATTACTAATGTGCGTGGCGGTCAGTATGAACTGGTAGTGTCTGTAGTGGGTTATGCTACCTACAGGCAAACCATTATGGTAAATAATAACCTGGCATTGCCTGATATTGCAATTACACCGAAAGCCATCGCGTTAAACGAAGTAAAAATACGCCCCGACCCCAACTGGGCCCAGCATTACGACATGTTTCGCAGAGAGTTTCTTGGAAATTCAGAGAATGCTACCCACTGTAAAATACTTAATCCAAAAGTGCTGAATTTCAGTTATGACGACATGACCAGCGAGCTAACAGCAAGCTCTTCTGATTTTGTTGAGATCGAAAATAAGGCATTAGGCTATAAGGTGAAATATCTATTATCCAACTTTACCAAGGTATACAACACCGGTTTTCTTTATTTTGAAGGGTCGGCAGCTTTTGAAGAACTGCAGGGCAAAAAGTCGGCTATAAAAACATGGCAAAAAAACCGACTGACAGCGTACCTGGGGTCAAGCATGCATTTCCTGCGTGCCGTGATCGCCGCCAAAGTGGAGGCTAACGGATTTAAAGTTAAAAGACTGATCAGAAAGCCAAATCCTGATTATAAGGGCGGGCCAAGCAATAAGTATATCGAAACACTGGTTACTACCCCCCTGGCACCAGGCGAATATGCAATGCTTACCCACATTAAGGACCAGTATGCCCTGGCGTTTAAAGATTGCCTTTATATTATGTATGACAAAAAACCGGACAACGGCGGCGATACCGAACTTTATCCGCAATACCTTACTTCTACCATAACATTTGAGGAGCCTTATACCTATTTTGATAATAACGGGATCATTATTAATCCTCAAAGCGCAATTTTTGAAGGTAGCTGGGGCCACAGTCGCATGGCCGAGCTGCTGCCTGTGGATTATGAGCCATTGCCATAATAATGTCTCTTAATCATCGTTATTACTTTGTTCAGAGTATCTGTAACACCTTTATTACAAAATAAAACTTATAGCAGAGGCAACCCTAAGGCCTTATTCTGCGTGTTAATTATACCCATCTACCTATGGATTATATAGATATTGTATATCAGTACGTTATACACTTTATCTAAAGCTAATACAAACTTAGCACTTGGTTTACAAACCAATTGTAGTTTTAGCAAAAAACTTTACAACACAAAATAATAGATGTTTTAACATTTGTTTTTAAAAAAAATTGTTATATTTGTTTTATAAATGGTTGATTTTCAATAATTTAACTATAATTATCTGAATTAACTACTACTACTACCTGAATTTTATTATCACGAAAAAAATTGCAAAGATGAGTATGGACCCATTTAACTCCCGGTTTATTTTAAAAGAAAAACGATGGTTATGGATAGATTACGATAAAGGTATCAGCATCATTTTGGTGGGATACGGACATTGTTACTCCACTTTGTTGGGTCACTCCATCGATTTGGCCAACTATCCGTTCTTCAATTACATCGGGGTTTTCCTGTACGGTTTCAGGATGCCTTTGTTTTTTATTGTATCGGGGCTGCTGGTAGCGCGCAGTCTTAACAAGAAAGGGCTTAATTCCTATATTGGCGATCGTACCAATAACATTTTGTACCCTTTGCTCATCTGGGGCTTCCTGGAGATCACGCTGCAGATCCTTGCAGCCAGGTTTACCCATTTTACCAACCACGATGATATAACCCCGATGAAATACCTTAGTCTCCTGATAGATCCGAGACAAACAGGGCATTTTTGGTACCTCAACGCATTATTTTGTATCGGGGTGATCTACTCCGTTTTACGGACCAAACTTAAATTGAAGCCGCTGACACAGCTTGCAATAGGCTTTGGCTTGTTCTGTGTATCAGCATATCTCCATGTAAATACCATCAACGCCGGGTTTTTAACCGATGTTTTTGAGTATTACATTTTCTTTGCCCTGGGCGATGTGATCACCAATGTAATGCTGGACGAAAAGAACATCAAAAAATTCTCTTCCTGGAAGGTATTCTTTCCCTTACTGGCTCTGTTTGTTACCATCCAGTACTTTTTTACGCAGATCAACTTAAGGCCAAGCGCCGATGGGATAAGCTTTGTGGAGCATAAGATGCCTTTCTTCTTCCTTATTGAGGCATTGGTAGGCTGTGCCACATCAATTAGTTTCTCTTTCCTGTTGCAAAAATACAAGGTGTTTACTTTCCTGCGCGTCGTGGGTTTCCACTCGCTGTTTATTTATTGTATGCAGATCATCGTGATGACCTTAACGCGCATCCTGCTGATGAGCGTGTTTAAGATCACTTACGTGCCGGTGCTGATCCTGCTGATCTTGTCATCAGGCATCATCCTGCCAATATTCTTCTACAACTTCTGTCTGCGATATAACCTGTGGTGGTTATACACTTTCAAAAAGCCGGAAAGGCAAGTGGAATATCTGCGCACAAACAATATTTTCAGCTTTAAAAAAGCAGCCCTCGATTAATATCGATAGATCGACCTTAATCAAAACCCCCGTTAGCTAAAAGCTGGCGGGGGTTTATATTTTTAAATGATCTGTGCTGTAGCACTTTTCATCTCTGCCCCGTAATATGTTTAATACCAACCCATCACTAACATGAAAAGAATATTATTTTACCTGCTTATCCTGATAACCGTAAGTACGCTATCAGGCTGTAAAAAAGAAACCCCTATCTCCACCGAATTGGCAGGCAGCTGGGAACTTATGGCGGATATTAACGGGCAAACCGGCAAACCAACTAACTATCCTGCCGGCAATGGCCATGTGCTCAAATTCACGGCCACTAATTATGAGGTTTATGAAAACTTTAAGCTCACCCGTTCGGGCACTTATGCTGTTAAGCGTGATACAATCTATACATATAATCAGTTAGGGAACAAGATTTCCTATGACGGTAGTGAAGATTACCACACTTTTTATACGATTGAGAATAATCAGCTTAGCTTTGGATACGATGTTAATGATGGTGGTGGAGTGGTTTACAGGAGGGTGAAATAACTATATGCTCTACTAATGCAGGAGACCTTGCGGACTTCCAATTAACTTATCCAATCGAGCAAACTATCAACCTTCTTCCATTTATTTTCTCCTTTTATATAGATACTTAACTCGCCTCGGCCACACATTTCACCACAGTGATAAGCGATATAAAAAATACAAATTGTTTGGTCGCGTATAAATACAGGCTTGGAGAATTCGTAGAAAACTTTCCCATAATGCTTATTAAAAAACTGCCAAAAGCTTTCCTTATCGATTGAGACGGGATGTGTATCATATATCTTTTGAAGGGTATCATGGTTTAACAAAAATGAATTTTCTATCAACCCTTTTTTCCATATATGACGCTTTGATTTATCTAACTGGTTAATGATAAATATCCTCTCTGCCTTTGAGAAAGTTATGCCAGGTAATGAACGATTATGATTTACGTTAGAGGTTTTTTTGTAAGTTTCGTATTTGTTAATGTCTTGCTTAATTCTATCGATCATCCCGGGATCTAATCTATCTACATAGATAATCTTTTGTTCGTTAAGAAGCCCCTTAATAAATCGGCTTGGTTCCCTAAGAGCTGACTTGATAAATTGCTGTGTAACCGCATCGTTCTGTGCATTACTTTTAAGGGAAGAACAGATAACGAGAAGTAATAAGGCTAAGTATCTCATTATTACAATAGAATTGCGGATTGCTGAGCCATAAATTTATCTTTAATTATTTGTTTTTGCACACCATCTTTTCACCCTATTTTACCAAAAACAAAAACCCCCGTCAGCAAAAGCTAACGGGGGTTTAATATTTATTAAGGCAGTCTATTATTCCTGCGCTTCTTCTTTAGGCTTTTTGTTTTCGCCTTTATCATTCCGGTCTACCACTTTCACCTGGTCGGTTTCCTTGTCATAGTCTACCTCCATGGTATCGCCTTCGGTCAGTTCACCTTTAAGTATCTCTTCCGCAATTGGGTCTTCCAAATATTTCTGGATAGCCCTCTTCAACGGACGAGCGCCAAATTGCGAATCAAAGCCTTTATCGGCAATAAACTCCTTGGCATTTTCTGTCAGGGTGATCTTATAGCCTAAGCTATTTACACGGCTGAACAAATAAGCCAGCTCGATATCGATGATCTTGAATATTTCGTCCTTACCCAGTGAATTGAACACGATTACATCGTCAATACGGTTCAGGAACTCCGGTGCAAAAGCGCGTTTCAACGCATTCTCAATTACACCTCTCGAGTGGGCGTCAGCCTGGTTTGTTTTGGCCGAAGTGCTGAAACCAACACCTTGTCCAAAATCTTTCAGCTGTCGTGCGCCAATGTTCGAGGTCATGATAATGATCGTATTCCTGAAATCAACCTTGCGGCCTAAGGAATCAGTTAACTGACCTTCATCCAGCACCTGCAACAGTATGTTAAATACATCCGGGTGTGCTTTTTCAATTTCATCCAGCAGGATCACGGCATAAGGTTTGCGGCGAACTTTTTCAGTCAGCTGGCCACCTTCTTCGTATCCCACATAGCCCGGAGGCGCACCTACCAAACGTGATACCGCGAATTTTTCCATGTACTCGCTCATATCTATTTGTATCAGCGCGTCATCGGTATCAAACATAAAGCGTGCAAGCTCTTTGGCCAATTCAGTTTTACCTACGCCCGTAGGGCCCAGGAATATAAATGAACCGATCGGCTTTTTAGGATCTTTCAATCCGGCACGGGTACGTTGTATGGCACGGGTCAGCTTTTTAATAGCTTCTTCCTGCCCGATGATCTTACTTGCAATAGTGTCAGACATGTTCAACAGCTTGGTGCTGTCGGCTTGCCCTACACGCTGAACCGGGATACCGGTCATCATAGCAACCACTTCGGCTACATTATCTTCGGTTACCGTGTAACGTTTTGATTTTGTTTCGGCTTCCCAAACAGCTTTGGCCTGCTCCAATTCTTCCAGCAAATGCTTTTCAGTATCGCGCAGTTTAGCCGCTTCTTCATATTTCTGGCTGCGTACAACCTTGTTCTTTTCAATTTTGATCTGCTCGATCTTAGCTTCCACATCCAAAATATTCTGCGGAACATGGATATTGGTCAAATGCACCCTTGAGCCCGATTCGTCCAAAGCATCAATTGCCTTATCCGGTAAAAACCGGTCGGTAATATATCTTGCTGTTAATGATACGCAGGCATTAATTGCCTCTGGAGTATAAGTTACGCCATGGTGCTCTTCGTATTTATCCTTAATGCGGGTCAATATCTCGATAGTTTCATCAGGAGTAGCAGGTTCAACCATTACCTTCTGGAAACGGCGGTCCAAAGCGCCATCCTTTTCAATATACTGGCGGTATTCATCCAATGTTGTAGCGCCAATGCATTGGATCTCTCCGCGTGCCAAAGCCGGTTTAAACATATTGGATGCATCCAGCGAGCCCGAAGCCCCGCCTGCGCCTACTATTGTATGAATTTCGTCAATAAATAAAATTACATCAGGTGATTTTTCCAGTTCGTTCATTACCGCTTTCATGCGTTCCTCAAACTGTCCGCGGTACTTGGTACCTGCCACCAACGAGGCCAAATCAAGCGTAACCACGCGTTTGTTGAACAAAACACGGGATACTTTACGCTGAACAATGCGCAATGCCAGTCCTTCAGCAATAGCTGATTTACCTACACCTGGCTCACCTATTAATATAGGGTTGTTCTTTTTACGGCGCGATAATATCTGCGATACCCTTTCAATTTCCTTCTCACGACCAACAATCGGATCAAGGCGGCCATCTTCGGCAGCTTTGGTCAAATCACGGCCAAAATTATCTAATACCGGGGTTTTTGATTTAATGTCGGATACTTTCTTAGGCTGACTGAATGAATCGTCTTCTTTGAAATCGTCCTCGCCACCTGTTGGTGAACCGGGCATTTCATCCGTCACATCATTTTTGTGCGATTCAACCTCGCCTTTAAATATTTCGTAATTCACATTAAACTGCACCAATATCTGCGATGCAATATTATCTTCATCGCGCAAAATGGACAGCAGCAAATGCTCTGTTCCAATTACATCGCTCTTAAATATCTTAGCTTCCAGGTAAGTGATCTTTAATACTTTTTCTGCTTGTTTGGTCAGCGGGATGCTGCCAATGTGCACATTTGTTCCGATAGTGCCTTTCACAGCATCTTCAACGGAACGGCGTAATTTGGCGGTATCTACACTTAATCCTTTCAGCAATTTAATTGCAATACCGTCACCGTCGCGAATAAGCCCAAGTAGAAGGTGCTCAGTTCCGATATAGTCATGCCCAAGACGTAGTGCCTCTTCCCTGCTATATTGAATAACATCCTTAACCCGCGGCGAAAATTTAGCTTCCATATAATACCTTTCCAAAATTATGTACGTCCTAATCTATCAAATAGTTTCCTCTGATCCTGACGTTTGTTTCTTTTTAACTTCAACAATACTGCCAACTATTAAAACCCAACAAAAACAGACACTATTATGATACGCAATCTATCAAAGAAAACTTTTATTCCAAGAAAATTGTTGCAAAAACCTTTATAAACATTAAAAATTCACAACATTATTTCAATTATAGATATTGACCTTATTATGCATCAATAGTTTAACATAACCTACACGCCAATAAATACAAAAGAACAGCTAAAACAAGAAATTTCGTCATCAGGTATGACATTACGGCATTAAAACGCTTGCAGCTCTATCTCGTTTATTTATACGTATGCCTATCCAAAAATGATTTTATTTCTTTAATAATATTGAAATTAGTTTTCAAGATATCCACAGGCCTGTTAACTATCGCCTGTTGCTGTTTAAAACGAATCCTTCTAAAAACTAAAAACCACCTGTTTTATTACTATTAATATAGACGTTGTTTGATGGGCTATTGTTACAGCTGGGTTGATTAGGTTGATTTAGTTGGATTAAGTTGATTAGGTTAGGTAAGAGAGTAAATCAATGCCGATTTTATAACTCAATCAACTACTTAACCTAATCAACCCAATCAACTACACTACCAACCTTGCTAATCCATCATTTTTCAAGCATATTTGTGACCCCTAATCAATTGTTGATTTATTAAATTATTGAAATGTCGCCAATAATTGTTTAAATCAATAAGTCATTAACTCAATCATTCGATAATTAAACATATGGCAGACGAGAAGATAATTTTTTCAATGGCCGGAGTAAGTAAAATATACCCTCCGCAAAAACAGGTTTTAAAGAACATTTACCTATCATTTTTTTATGGCGCCAAGATCGGAGTAATAGGTTTAAATGGTTCGGGCAAGTCATCTGTACTCAAGATCATAGCCGGCTTGGACAAATCCTACCAGGGCGAAGTAGTCTTTGCACCGGGTTATACCGTAGGCTATTTAGCCCAGGAGCCTGAACTCGACCCCAACAAAACCGTAAAGGAAGTGGTGGAAGAAGGCGTAGCCGGGATCACAGCCATACTGAAGGAATACGAAGAGATCAATGAAAAATTTGGCCTGGAAGAAGTTTACAGCGATGCCGATGCCATGGATAAGCTGATGGCGCGGCAGGGTGAGCTACAGGATAAAATTGATGCAGTGAACGCCTGGGAACTGGATATTAAGCTCGAAAGGGCAATGGATGCCCTGCGTTGTCCTGAACCTGATACCAAGATCTCAGTCCTTTCAGGTGGCGAGCGCCGTCGGGTGGCCATGTGCCGCCTGCTGCTGCAGGAACCTGATGTGCTTTTGCTGGATGAGCCTACCAATCACCTGGATGCCGAGTCTATCGACTGGCTGGAACAGCATTTAAAGCAATATAAAGGGACGGTGATTGCGGTTACCCACGACAGATATTTTTTAGATAACGTAGCTGGTTGGATACTGGAGCTGGATCGTGGGGAAGGCATTCCATGGAAGGGAAATTATTCCTCATGGCTTGAGCAAAAATCGAAACGGTTGGCACAGGAAGAAAAGACCGAAAGCAAGCGCCAGAAAACCCTGGAGCGCGAACTGGAATGGGTGCGCATGGCTCCTAAGGCAAGGCAGGCCAAAGGCAAGGCCCGTTTAACCAATTATGAGAAACTGGCTTCAGAGGAAACGAAGGACAGGGAAGATAAGTTGGAACTGTTCATTCCGCCTGGCCCGCGTTTGGGTAATGTGGTGATCGAGGTGAATAATGTAACCAAAACCTATGGAGACCGGGTTTTATTCGAAAACCTGACCTTCTCCTTACCTCCTGCGGGCATCGTAGGTATTATCGGCCCGAATGGTGCGGGTAAAACCACCCTGTTTCGCCTCATTACCGGGCAGGAGCAACCGGATTCGGGTACTTTCCGCGTAGGCGAAACTGTGGCTTTGGGCTATGTTGACCAGATGCATGATGACCTCGACCCCAATAAATCTGTTTGGGAAAATGTAACAGGCGGACTGGAAACCATTATGGTAGGCAACAAACCGCTCAACTCCAGGGCCTATGTATCCAAATTTAACTTTAACGGCGCCGATCAGCAGAAAAAAGTAGGTGTGCTCTCCGGCGGGGAGCGCAACCGGGTGCATTTATCCATCACGCTAAAAAAAGGATCGAACGTATTGCTGCTGGATGAGCCAACCAATGATATTGATGTGAATACTTTACGTGCATTGGAAGAAGCTTTAGAAAACTTCGGTGGCTGCGCGGTGATCATCAGTCACGACCGCTGGTTCCTGGATCGCATTTGCACGCACATCCTGGCCTTTGAGGGCAATTCTCAGGTTTACTTTTTTGAAGGCAACTATTCGGACTACGAAGAAAACCGCAAGAAACGTTTGGGTGATGTAGCGCCGAAGAGGATAAGGTATAAGAAATTGACGGTGTAAGTGGCGTATGAAGGAAGGAGATGTATATCAAACCATACTTAGAGATGGAAGATTTGGAGCTGTTAAAGTATTAAAAACAGGCGGCAGATTTGATTTTTCAACATATGATTTTCATCTAATAGGAGTAACCACTTACATTAGTAACGATATACCTAAAATAGATAATCCACGACTTAATGAAATACTTGTAAATAAACGCTGTTCCACACCAGGGGAAAAAGCGATCTGCATCTATTGCGGCGATTTCCCAAAAAGTTTAACGTTCATTGGAAATGTTCCTTTATCAGCCGAGGAAAGCAAATTAAAAATTGAAATTAATGATGGTACTAACCATGGCTTTTCATCTTGCGGTAAAATATCCGAAACCATTGGTTACGAAATTTTGATTGAATGGCGATATAAATATGATAACAAAGCGTTTTTAGAAGATATTGAAATTGCCAGGCAAAAGCATCAGGAGTTTATTAAGGCATCACATCGCAGTAAGCCTCGAAAGATGATTGGCGATGAGCGGTTCTGGAAAATCATTGCACTGCTTGATTGGAGTCAGCAAGGCGATGATGACAAAGTGCTGGAACCAGCGGTAAAAGAGCTTTCTAAATTAAAAGCAACGCAAATAAAGCAGTTCGAAGAAACACTTGCATATAAACTCTTTCAGCTCGACACTAAAGGGCATGCAAAAAATATAGGCAAGTATGCCTACGATGAGAAAGAGAATTATGTCTCCTCAGATTCATTTCTATACGCTCGCTGTGCTGCCGTAGCAAATGGACAAATGCTTTACGAGAAAATAATAGCAAACCCGGTTGAAATGGTAAAGGATGTTGAATTTGAGGCGTTACTTTCGTTAGCTTCTACTGCTTATGAACTAAAAACGGGCAAAGAATTTGAGTATGACTCAGGTGTTTCTTATGAAACTTACTCCAATGTAAAAGGCTGGGATTGAAAATAAAAAGTCTATAAATCGAATAAATTATTTATGAAGTATACCCATCTAACCAAAATCCTTCTGATCCTTACCCTCCTATTTTCCACCATTCAATCCTATAGCCAGGCCCGCGGCGGCATTGGTATTGGTTTGGGTTATAACCTGCCGCTCTCTAACAACGATTATAATATTGGAGGTGGAGGCTTTATACAGGGAAGCATTGCCTTAAATAACAAATGGGCTATTGTACCACGGTTAGGGGTTGAAAACCTTGACGGAAACGGGCGCGCAGTTTATGATCAATATGGATATGTAAGCAGGCATATTAATAATTTGGGCCTGATATACATTGGTGTATCCGCTAAATATTTTTTCAGGCAGCACTTTTTTGCAGAAGCCGGGCCAACGTTGTTTGTTGGCGCGGGGGGTGACGGTGTTGACGCAGGAGGCATTGGCGCATCAGGGGCTGCCGGCTATAATTTAAAACTCGACCGGCACAGTTCGCTCGAATTTTCGTTAAACACATCGGTGATCTATATCGACTCAAGTAATGGAACCGTCCCTATTGTTTCGGCAAAACTGGCCTACGCTTTCAATTTTAAGGGGAAAGACTAAGCAAAAAAGCCTTCCGAAGCTTTAAAACTTCGGAAGGCCTATCTGTCTTGATTCCTGGCTCTCGATTCTTGGTTCTAATAACTACCAAACCTTAATACCCATTGCCTGTGTCCTCACAGGCAATTCACTAGCCTACCACACCTTCACCAAGTCAGCATCTGCGCGATACATTTTATCCCCTGGCTTAATGTTAAAGGCTTTGTAAAATGCCGGCATGTTTGACAGCGGGCCGTTAACACGGTAAATTTCCGGTGAGTGCGGATCAACATTGATACGCATCCTCATGGTTTCATCGCTGGTTTTAACGCGCCATACCTGCGCGAATGACAGGAAGAAACGCTGATCCGGCGTAAAGCCATCTATCTTGGTATCGCCCTTGCCTTGCGGCGTATTTTTAAAGGCTTGGTAGGCTATGGCCAGCCCGCCGATATCAGCCAGGTTCTCGCCTTGGGTAAGTTTGCCGTTCACATGCAGGTTATTCAGCACGGTGTATTTATCATATTGATCAATCATTACCTGCACACGCTTTTTAAATTTACCGGCATCTTCTTTTGTCCACCAATCTTTCAGGTTACCATCCTTGTCATACTGGCGGCCCTGGTCGTCAAAACCGTGGGTCATTTCGTGACCTATCACCGCGCCGATAGCGCCGTAGTTAATGGCGTCATCAGCATCCTTATCAAAGAAAGGGAACTCCAGTATCCCGGCCGGGAACACGACCTCGTTAAAGGTTGGGTTATAATAAGCGTTCACAGTTGGCGGCGTCATACCCCATTCGGTTTTATCTACCGGCTTGTTCACCTTTTGTATCATCACCTTATAATTGTGTTTGGAAACAGATTCGCCATTTTTATAATAAGCATCCTTGCTGATCTCCACATCATCATATTTTTTCCACTTATCAGGATAACCTATTTTTTTGGTGAAGGCCGCCAGTTTTGCCAAAGCTTTATTTTTGGTGTCAGGGCTCATCCAGTCCAGTTTTTCTATCCTGTCCTTATAAACCAATTGCAGGTTATTTACCAGGTCGAGCATACGTTGTTTGGCATCAGCAGGAAAATATTTGTTGACATATAATTGGCCAAGCAATTCTCCCAGCGAACCATCTACATTATAGGCCATCAGTTTCCAGCGTTCTTTTTGCTCCTTTTGGCCCTCCAGCGTTTTTCCCCAGAAATCAAAGTGTGCCTCTCTGAATTTTTTGCTTAACGAGGTCGACGAACCATCCAGTTCGCCAAAGGTCATCTTGTCTTTCCAGGCATCGATAGGCTGGCTTTTCAGCAGGCCATCCAAAGCCTTATAATAACCGGGCTGACCAACCAAAACGGTATCGGTTTTCAGATCCATACGGTTGAATGCGTCTTTCAGGTCAATATCGGGTACCTGCTTTTGCAGGTCGGCTACCGCGAACTTATTGTAATTCTTTACGGGGTCGCGCAATTCAACCGGCGACAAGTGTGATTGAGCGATTGCGGTTTCGAGCTTTAAAATACCATCGGCTTTTTTAGCCGCGGTGGCAGCATCGGTACCGGTATAGGTAAACAGTTTAGCGATATATTTTACGTACTCGGCGCGTATCTTTTTAGATGCCGAATCAGTTTTAAAATAATAATCCTTTTCGGGCAGGGTTAAGCCGGTCTGGTCAAAGTGTGCTACGTTTTTTGAGCTGGCGCGATCATCAGGCGATACATAAAAACCAAACAAAAAGCCATCGCCTGTTTTAAAGCCATCGGCAGAAAGTTTTACCAGGTCCTTGTAATCCTTTACCGCGCTTATCTTTTCCATTACCGGTTTAATAGGTTCGTACCCTAATTTTTCGATAGTGGTGGTATCCATGCCGCTTTTGTATAGGTCACCAACCTTTTGTTCCAGGCTACCCGAGGCATTGTCCTTTGCGGATATCTCATCCAGTATCAGGTGAACATTTTTAATATTTTCGTCAGACAAGGTATAGAATGACCCCCAGCCGGTTTCCGAAGCCGGTATTTTGGTTGTTTTGAGCCAATTGCCGCTTGCATAAAGGGCAAAATTGTCACCGGGTTTCACCGTGGTATCCATGCCGGTCTTGTCAAAGAACACGGTACGCTTGGGGACATCAGAAGATGACTCCTTTGGTTTGTTGTTACAGGCAGTAACAGCCAGCGCCGAAACAGCCAGCATTGCCCAGTTAGTTAATTTCATGAGATTTTATGATTTTGGTAAATTTTGTCATTGGAAAATTCAATATTAGATATTTTATATAATATAAACGTCGGTAATTTTTGATATTAATAACATATCATGCCTTGTCAGGATACTCACGCGTTCAGCATTTGCTATAATAATACTTCTTTTTGAATGATTGATCAGTTCACAAACATTTTACATACCTGTCAATTCCAGCAATAACGATGTTTTGCTAAATACATTATTCATTCTTCTTTGATCTGCTTTATATGTAAATTGCATTTAACAGCTCCTGGCATCAACCTAAACTTAATATTAACCTGTTGATAATTAGGAAAGTGTTAACAAATAAATCACATCCGCTTAATGTTTATATGAAAGCTTATCGCTTATTTTTATAGACCTGCAAAAGGTCAGAAAGAATTAACTTAAAATAATTTATATGGCCTGGAGAAAATTTAGCGGCGAGATCATTCAATCGCCAATTCTCGAAGAAGTTGAAAAAGCTATCGAACGGGAAGCCTTGCTTGGCAATAAGCTTAAAGTTTGTATCGGCACCGACTCGCAAGTGAAAGGAGCTGTTACCGATTTTGCTACGGTAATCGTTTTCCTGCGCGAGAAAAGAGGCGGCTTTATGTTCATCCACCAGGAAAGAACATCCCAAAAAATGAGCATTAAGGAACGTATGCTGAGCGAGGTACAAAAGTCGATTGACATTGCCTATAAGCTATGCGATCTGCTGGACCTGTATGATGTGGACCTGGAGGTGCATGCCGATATCAATACCAACCCGATGTTTAAATCTAACCAGGCTTTGCACGAGGCAATGGGCTACATTTTGAGCATGGGCTTTGTATTTAAGGCTAAGCCGGAAGCTTTTGCCAGCTCCTATTGTGCGAATAAAATAGTGCAGTAAACAGCGTTTGTATTTTGCGCTGCATTTATATCTTTGGAGATATAAACGCATTTACCATGTCGCCACTAATTGAACTTGAAGAACTCCAATCGCTCCGCGATTCGGTAATATTGATCGACGCCCGTGCCGGAGTTGACCCCTTGCAACGCTACCAGGCAGGCCACCTGGAAGGCGCACAATTTACTGACCTCGACAAAGACCTCTCCACTAAGCCTGCGGACGCTGCTTACGGCGGTCGCCACCCTTTGCCATCTTTACAAGATTTTTCCAAATTATTAGGTAGATTAGGTATAACCCCTGAAAGCCATGTAGTTGTTTATGATGATAAAGCCGGGGCTTTTGGCGGTGCCAGATTCTGGTGGATGCTGAGAGCTATCGGGCATGAGAAAGTTCAGGTGCTGAACGGCGGCTTACAGGCTGCCATCAATGCAGGTGTCACATTAAGTACCGAACCATACACGGCATCACCCGTGCAATCCTACCCTGTACCAGCGGAGTATACCGGCACAGTGGATATTAACAAAGCCGGGGCCGCCGCAAATGATGATAAGCAAATGGTGATCGATGTGCGCGAAGCGTACCGTTATTTAGGACAAAGCGAACCGATAGATCTGGTAGCCGGCCACATACCGGGTGCCGTTAACCTGCCTTATACTTTTAACCTGGATGCTTCCGGAAAATATCTTTCACCCGGAGAATTAAAGAAAGCTTATGAGCAATCGTTGGGCGATGTAAAGCCGGAGGATGTGATCGTGCATTGCGGATCGGGAGTAACCGCATGCCATACCTTATTAGGGATGGAGTATGCCGGCATTACCGGACCCAAATTATATGTGGGCTCGTGGAGCGAATGGTCAAGAAGAGATTTACCGATTGCAACAGCAGAGTAAATAATTAATATTTGTCATTGCGAGCGATAGCGCGGCAATCGCGAACTGTTATAGCGAAAATGTCCGTTGAGATTGCTTCGTCGTTCCTTCTCGCAATGACAATTTTAGATATCATATATGGAACAAATTACCACAAGACCGGCAACTTTAGCCGACCTCGATACACTGCTTACTTTTGAACAAGGCATCATAATTACGGAGCGCCCCTGGGACCCAACGCTCAAAGAAGGCGAGATCCATTATTATGATATAGCCAAAATGATAACTGCCCCACATGTGGAAGTTGTAGTTGCCGAACTGGGTTCAAAAATAATCGGCAGTGGCTATGTGCGCATTGAAGACCCGAAGCCCTATGTAAAACATCAGAAACATGCTTTTATGGGTTTTATGTATGTAGATGGCAGCCATCGGGGCAAGGGTGTAAATAAAAAAATTATTGACGCGTTGCAGGAGTGGGCGATAAACCAAGGAGTGAATGAATTCAGGCTGGAGGTATATGATGGTAATTTATCAGCTATCAAGGCTTATGAGAAAGTAGGGTTCAGCAAGCACATGATCACGATGCGGATGGAATTGCCTATGAATGATATTTAAACTCCCCTTGTCATTCTGAGCGACAGCGAAGAATCTAAATGGCGGATATCCTTTGCAGAAGATACTTCACTCCGTTCAGTATGACAATCAATCAGGTTTCAATAAAAACCATTCCACGCCCAATGCCGTTAGTTAAACTGTGAAAACATATTCCTTAAAAACAGAACAGGCTATCCCCATTAGTTTGGATGAAGCCTGGGACTTTTTCTCTTCGCCCACAAATCTTTCTAAAATAACACCGCCGGAAATGCACTTTATCGTCACTTCCGATAACAGCCCTGACACCAAAATGTACCCCGGCATGATCATTACCTATATTGTGTCGCCCGTGCTGGGCATCAGGCTCAACTGGATGACCGAAATCACCCACATAAAGGAAAAGGAATATTTTGTGGATGAGCAGCGTTTCGGCCCCTATGCTTTATGGCATCATCAACACCATTTTAAGGAAATAAAAGGCGGTGTATTGATGACCGATCAGCTAAACTATGCTGTCCCTTACGGCTTTATCGGCCGCATAGCCAACAGATTGCTGGTAGAAAAAAAGGTAAAGGAAATATTTGAATTCCGCAGAAATGCTATCGAACAATTATTCGGCAAGCTTTAGCGGCAGTATTTCTTAACCGCTTCCACTGCTGCCTTTGAGCCTAATTCAACCGCCCTGTTCAAATCAGCACAGGCACCTTTATCTTTCAGGTTAAGTTTGGCTGAGCCGCGCAGGTAATAGATCTCTTCGTTTTTGGGGTCGAGTCTTAATGCTTCATTAAAATCAGCATTCATAAGCTCCACTTCAGGCAAAAAGCTTTCAGCATACGCACGGAACGCATACACCTTCGTGTTTTCAATGTGAATATACAAACTGGTATTGTAATCATCCACAGCGCCCTGGTAATCCTTTTGCGTCATCCTCACTTTTGCCCTTACAAAATAGGCTTCCTCATCATCAGCATTAATAGCAATAGCTTTACTGATATCTTTCAACGCTTCATCAGCGTTTTTCAGATCCATTTTGGCGCTCGCCCGGTTATCATATGCGGATGTGAGTTTAGGGTTTAGCTGTGTCGCTATATCATAATCCGCTATAGCCTCCTGTATGCTCCCGAGGTTTTGCCTGGCTATGCCGCGCCCCACATAATAGGTCGCGTTTTTAGGATCATTTTTTATCTGTGCGTTATACAACAACAAAGCCTCGGCATAAAATCTGCCACCGATCAAAGTTTTGCCCAGGCGCATGTACAGGTCATCATCTTTGGGGCCAATATCCATTATCTTTTTAAAGTCCTGTATTGCACCGGGGCGGTCGCCTGTTTTTATTCGCCCGTTAATACGTTTTAAATAATTCTCAGCATTACCGGCGTTTAATTCTATCGCCTTGTCATAATCCGGCAAAGCATCGGCAAATTTTTTGGCGCTATACTTAACATCACCCCTAACCGCATATGCGTAATCATTTTTAGGGTTGATACTGATCGAACTATTCAGATCGGCCAACGCGCCTGTGGTATCACGCAAACCGGTTTTTGCGCGCGCCCTGGTGATATAGGCATAGCTATTTTTACTATCCAGCTTTAAAGCCTCATCAGCATCCTCTTTTGAGCCCTCAAAATCTTTAAGCCCCAGTTTGGCATCCCCACGGCTTTGAAAAGTTTCGGTGTTTTTGGGGTTAAGCTCTATCGACTTATCAAAATCAGCAACTGCACCCTTTTTATCCCTCATGATACTTCTCACCAAGCCATTATAAAGGTATAGCTCCGCATTGTTTGGGTCGATCCTGATCTGGCTGCCAAAGTATTCCAGCGCCGCTTTATCATCGCCTGCATGGCCCAAAGCATTGGCCAGGTATTTATATACATTGGGTATTTTCGGGTTAAGCTCAATGGTCTTTTTATAATCAGCCACGGCTGCTTTATAATCGGCCAGTTTACCTTCCGCATTGGCCCTGTAAAAATAAGCCTGCACATTTTTAGGATTAAGATTGATCGCCGAAGTATAATCAACTATGGCCCCTTTATAATCACCAATATTACCTTTCGAGTTGGCACGATAAAATATGAGATCTGCATTTTTCGGATCCATTTTTACGGCTATATCATAATCCGCTATGGCCTCTTTATTATTATCGAGGTTGCTTTTGGTAACGCCCCGGTACTCGTATAACTCGGGATCGTTTGGCGTTATCTGTATCGCTCGGGTAAAATCTTCAACAGCGCCGGTGTAGTCGCCCAAATTAGCTTTGGCATTGGCCCGGTAATGGTACATATCCGCAGTAGGGCGCCCCATTGAAATGGCTTTATCAAAATCCGCTACGGCAGCTTTGTAAGCCTTGTTGGCATTATTTGCGTTAGCGCGATAATAGTAAGCGGTTATATTAGCCGGCTCCAGCTCGATTGTTTTGTTGTAGTCTTGTATAGCGGCGACATTATCACTGATATTGCTATAGGCGTTGGCCCGGTAAAAGTAAGCTTTGGCGCTTTGACCGTTTAGTTGGATTGCCTTGGTAAAATCAGCGATCGCTTCCTTATATTCTTTTTTACCTGATTTTGCGTTCCCGCTTTGCAGGTAACTATCAAAAGTTTGCGCAAAGCAGCAACATGGTAAAAGAAAGAATACTATTAACAACCTGATCATAACCAATTTCAATAAAACAATTAAAACGTTTTGATAATAAATGATACCGAGGCACTTGAACCCGCACCTGTATTGCGCCCGCTGATAAACGTACCACCACTTAAAAATATGGAAAACGCACGACTAAATGAATGCCCGTAACTTAATGATACCTGGTTGAACGAGAAATTTTTACTCACAGCCGGGTTTGGATCAAATTTGGTAAAGCTACTGGTGGAGTAAAAGCCGCTTAAAGAAACAGAAAGCTGGTTTTTAAAATTATTATCCAGTGTGAGCCCGAAAGTGCCGGAGTACCTGTTTTGGGTTGGCCCGGTGCTGCCAAAATATTGCCGCACACCATCCTCTAACGAAAAATAAGTGTTCCGGCCAAACAAGTGCCCGCTGCCAGCAAAGCTCAGCTTCAATTCGGCCCCGCTTTGGCCGTATCCCAGGTTTGGATTGGTATATAGCGGCGTGATAGCCGTTCCCTGCACCATGAAATAGTATTTGTAATCAATATTAGCCAGGTAATACCTTATTCCTGCTTCCAGGTCGGTAAGGCCGCTGGTTGTGCTTTTATAACCCGTTTGCTCGAAGGTATTGGTAACAAAAGGCAAAGAAGCCACTAACGTCCACCGACGACTGATGCCATATTCGGCAGACATCGAGGCGGTGATCGCGGTAAAGTGCCCATTCAACGGGAATGTTCTTTTTACACCAAGCGAATCCCAGGCCTTGTTAGCATAAAAATAACTTACAGACGGGCTGAATATGAACGTATGAGGCCGCACAGGAAATCCATCAGCGTAGCTTTCATGATTTAAAGCAATGATAAGGATAACCGGTGCCAATAAGTATTTAAGTAGCGCTTTGGTAAATTTCATATCATACTTTAAAATAATGCAAATGTATCACGCATCCACCTACCCTCCAGGTCCTTGTATTTCTGGCTGATCTCATGCGACAGGTTCTTGAACACCATGATACGTTTATTTGCTGTAATGTTATTATAAGTGGCATATTCATTACTTGGCGGTGCAAAAGGGTCCAGCAGCCCGATACCAACTAGGGTAGGGCACTTAATACTGGAAGCGAAATTTTTGCCGTCAAAATAATCCAGATTACTTAATATTTTATCCATAGTAAGGCCCGGCTGTGTGCTCACATATTTTTTAATGCTGCTGATAGGCCAGTCGACCTCGCCCACCAAGTTCCTGATATCGCACAGGATAGGGTTTTGAGCCGAACATAAATTAACGCGATCATCAATCCCGGCAAGCGCCAGAGCCAGGTAACCGCCCATACTACCGCCCGAAGCTAAAATGTTATCGTGCCGCATATTGGGCTGCGCATAAACGAAATCAACACAGCGCATACAATCCATGATCACACCGCGCATTACGTATTTTTCCTTATTATCTAAATGGTAGAATATAAACTCATCCCGGCGGGTATTGATAGGTCCGCGACTGGTGCCCTGCCCACGTGTGTTTAGGGTAATGATAGCCAGGTCATCATCCTGGCCAACTATCGGGGCAAGGTCAACCTGGTAACCCGGCAAACCGAGCAGTACCGAGAATTTCCGGTTCTTATTTTTTGTTTTGGGGATGGTGAGCCAGCCACGGATGGTATAATTCTCCAGCGACTGCATTTCGATCTCGAATACTTCCCGGTTATCCGTATTCTTTTTTGGCTTTGGGGTGATCTTGAAATTCGGTTTCACCTTCGCCAATTCGTCCTTAGCTTTTTGCCAGAATTGGTCGAAATCAGCAGGCCTGGCATATTGCGACCTGATCTCTTTAGCCCTTATACCAAATGCCCGCTTGGTGGTATCATCATATTCGGTCACATTGATCATAAAGTTGATTTTGTAAAACCCTGCCTTCAGGTCTGGAATATTGAAATCATAGTTTTCTGAACTATTCTGGTGGATCTTTACGGCTACTGTGTTATCAGCAACTTTTTCGCCCTGCGGAGTGGTTACCTGGTAACTTACTGTACCGTTTTGGTCGGTAGCCAACGTGTTTTTTACCGAGAAGGTAAAAGATGCCGTTCCGCTGAAAATACCATCGCTACTATGCACAGTTACTTCGGTGCTTACATCGCCATCGGCCTTTGCAGGTTTTACATGCGCAGATACTTGTATAAAGCTACCCGCAGCTATAATAAAGCAAATAATAATTAAAACTTTATGTAAGGTTTTCACTGTGCAATATTGAATTATAAGTAAGTATTTAAAAGTACAGTATAATACATTTAGTTTGTAGATTTCCTGATCAGAAAATTTGATTTGCGTATATAATGGTTCAATGGTTCCTCGATAAATTTAAACAAGAATATCGAGATGGCATTTAATACGATAAAAGCATAAAACAAGTTCAGGCTGTCATACTCAAAAGGCGAATGCCAGTCGACCCCCCATTTATCATATAGTGAGAAAGCCCATTCATTCAACCAGTTGAACGAGATATGCAGCATGGCATACATATAGCCTAAATGTACCAGGTAAAATATGTAGGAGCTTTTGCCCAGCAACTCGACAAAGGGATTGGCCAGGATATTCTTCAATACGGAGGTTTCGGTTATCAACCCGTAAAAAAATGTGGCAATGGATATTGCCAGCAAGTAATTGTTGGTAATGATACCAAACGGGTTATGCAATCCTGCCGACCAGCCCATTGGTATAGCCAGCCTCGACATAATAGCCACGCAAAAGAAGATGAGGAAGAATCCAATGTAGGTATAAGGTATTTTGTTGGTACGCTCCAATCCACGTTTGCGGACGAACATAGCCAGCTGTATCCCCACAAAAAACTCGAAACACCTGCCGAAATAGGTATACAGCATCATGAAGGTGAAATTGCCGAAGAAGCCGTACCAGTCTACATTACGGAAAATAAGCACCATTAAAACGCCGAAGCCTGTAATGGCGAATATTTGGGCATAAAATTTATTATATCTTTTGGCGATAAAGAACACGATAGGTGCCGAAAAATAAAAACATTCCTCCACCGTTAGCGACCAGCCCTGGGCAATGCCCGTAAAATTGAGATCGTAAAAAAAGCCGCGCACAAACGTGATATGCATAAAGAACAAGCCGACAGCGCTCGGGAAGCCATGTGTTATCCCCGGCTCCCGGGTAAAGAAGTAATAGATAAAAGCCCCTGCCGTGAGCAGAAAATACATGGGATAAATACGCGCCACCCGGTTTTTGAGGTATTGCTTAAACCAGTCGGACGTAAGCTGAAAGGTATCGAAATAGCGGAACGCGATCAGAAAGCCCGAAAGCACGAAGAAGATAGTTACCCCGATATGAAACTCCAGGAAAAAACGCCGGATAAAGTGCGGGAAACCACCATCAAAAACATAAGCGTAATGTGAAATAAAAACCAAATAGGCAGCCAGGGCACGAACGCCTGTTAAAGCCGGGATATAGTTCTTCAGGTCGGGTCTTGACAAAATTTTTTTGTTGAGTTTTTACGCTTAGTGGTATCGTATTGTTTACAATATTAAACAATAAAGCAATAATAATGATTTTTGGTGTAGGTGTTTCAAAAAGAGTGTCATGCTGAGGCTCTCGAAGCATATGGGCAAAGGCCTCTGTACGTGTCCTTCGACAGGCTCAGGGTGACAGCACACTTTAACTTTTACATCAAGGCCAAACCATCCACCACGCCCTTACCGGCTATGGCTGTAATGATTTTTAGGGGATTACGTGTTTCAAAAAAGGGGTGTCATGCTGAGGCTCTCGAAGCATGCGGGCAAAGGCCTCTGCGCGCGTCCTTCGACAGGCTCAGGGTGACAGCACACTTTAAGATTACATCAAAGCCGAACCCTGCACAACACCCCTATCGGCGATGGCAGTATCGATATAAAATTGTATCTCCGACTTTTTCAAACCCCAGTTGGGTGCGATAAGCAATTCCATATCCGAAAGACCAAACAGGCGTTGGATCACTACATCGGGGCGCACTAAGGGTAATAGCTCGCACAGGAAATCGGCATACTCGGGCAGGCTGAACAGTTTGAATGGTTCACGTTTGTATTTTACACCCATTACCGAACCTTCCACAATATGCAGATGGTGAAACTTCACAAATTTGATATGCGGAAAACGGTTGATCTCTTCGGCATATTTTAACATCATTTCTTTGGTTTCCCAGGGAAAACCGAAGATGGTATGCACACAAACATCCAGCTTGCTGCCTTTAAGCAGGGCCAACGCGTTGATGAGGTCGTCATGAGTGCAACCACGGTTTATCTGCGCCAGCGTATCGTTATAAATAGATTCCATACCCATTTCCAGGTCGACATCAAAACGATCGGTATAGCTTTCCAGCAGGGCGATCTTTTCGGCATCGATACAATCCGGGCGGGTACCTACGGAGAGACCCACGATATCTTCGGTATGATAGCTTAATGCCTCATCATACATCATCTTTAAATAATGCGCCGGGGCATAAGTATTGGTATTGGGTTGAAAATAAATGATGAATTTATCGGCTTTGTTGCCTTTGCGGGCGCGCTCCACACCCTGTATCACCTGCTCGCGCACGGATGGGTTATTGCGGGAAACAGATGGCGTAAACGAATCGACATTGCAATAGGTACAGCCGCCATAGCCTTTAGAGCCATCGCGGTTGGGGCAGGTGAAGCCACCATCTACAATTACCTTGAACACCCGCTGCCCCTTATACTTTTCGCGCAGCCATGCCCCGTAATTGTTGTATCCTTTTATACCTCTTTGTAGCGCAGTTTCCATTCAGGTGGCAAAGATACGGATTTATGGTAAGACTGATTAGAAGAACAGCGAGACAGGCTATCTATTCGTTTGAAAAGCGCTTTTGGCGAGGTGCTGCGTTTTTTGTTTGCTGAATGTTTTTATGTAAATTCGTATTATTAAAATGATGTTTATGGAACTAATAATTGATTTTGATAAAATTAAAGACCCTTCTAAACGGGAGTGGTTAATTAATTCGCTGAAATTAATGCAGATCGGGTTTCAGACCTCAGAAAAACCTCAAACCATAACTCAATATAATAAGGACCTTGAAAAAGGAAATGCTGAAATTGAGAATGGCGAATTTACCACGGCTACCGATTTGAAAGCCGAAGCAGATAAGTGGTAGTCGTATGGAGTAATAGCGCCAAAGCTGAATTAAGAAAGGCCTTTGATTATACCTTTAGATAAATTTAAAAAGAGTAACGATGGCACCTGGCGGGCTTTTTAAAAGTATAGCTATCGCATTTCCTATCATATCTTAAAAAATCAGATTCGTATTGTACGCATGCGGCATATCAGTATGTCACCACTTGATTATTGATCACTTTTTTTTAAATATTATTAACGACTGATCTAGTATCACCACCAAAGTGATAAAGAACATTAACATGCAAGTAGTTCTACTTGTGGTTTTTACGTAAAATTTACCGTTATAAAACGGGTTGCAGCATCCATAATTTAGCCCAAGCTTGCGGCTCAATTTTAAACCCTTAAATCTTAAAAACAATGGCAAGCTTTACAACAAGAGTTGAATTAGTTAACCCCGACAAAAGTGATTACGATCTGCTGCACCAGGAAATGCGTGACGCACAATTTTACCGCGCTATCAGTTATTGCGGCACATGGCATGATCTGCCCGCCGGCGAGTATGACCGCACATCAGACCAGGCGCTCAACACGGTTTATACCCAGGCGCTGGCAGCAGTACAAACAGTAATCAATAACAAACCACTTAATGAACAGCAGCAGAAAAAGGATTTTTTACTGCTGATCACCGAGGTTGAAGGGGCGCGGGCATTTATCATCCCAAAGACTACTGATATTGCCAAATTGCCACCGGGCGCAACGCTTTCGTAATGATGCCGGATAGTTTCCCGGATTAACTTCCAAAAAGAGGGACTCGCAATAGGCGAATCCCTCTTTTTATTGCGTCCTGCGCCCGTCTGTGACGAGTGTTTAATATGGGCAAGGCGATTGCATCGCCATTAACACGCATCACAGATGCTTAACCACATTTAAGCGCTCGTCACAGACGAGCGCAAGATAAAAATTGAAACATTTTTTATCTTTTCAGGTTGTTGATATTATAATACATTAATAATCAACACTATGAAAAATTACTTTAAGCTGCCACTTGTAGCAATCGCAGTATCTTTATCGCTTGCTGCATGTAAAGGCAATAGTTCAAGCAGTTCTTCGGATTCTTCTTCCAAAACAGATTCGAGCAGCGTTACCAAAGTTGATTCGACTGTAAAACCGGATACAACTACAAAAGACAGCGCGGCCAAGATGAGCGGCGATACTTCTAAAAAAGATACAGTAAGCAAAACTGTGGTAAAGAAAACAACACAGAAGAAAACATCAGTTAAGAAAAATTAATCTCTCGCAGATAATTTCCGGAAGCGGGGCTTGTTTTTATACAGGCCCCGCTTTTTTGTTGTCTGAACCGCTGATTCATTTGATTACGCTGATTTCGCAGATGAATTACGCACTTTCTTTTTGTCCCAGCGAGAACCAGTTGCCGGAGTCGTCCATAAAAAGAGCCTCGAAACCGTAGAACTCTTTGGTAGGTTCTTTTTTGAATTTTACGCCTTTGGCTTTCAGTTCTTCGTAGGTAGCCAGCAGGTCGTTACATTCAAACACACCGAAACCGAAGGTACCTTTGCTGATCAGCGTTTTCATTTGCGCCGCCGAGTCATGGTCGAACATCATACCTTCGGTTACGGCCATCAGCGAAATCTCCAGGTCGGGCTGCTCGGGCGGGGTAACGGTAAGCCAGCGCATACCGGGGCCCATAGCCGCATCGGTGTGTACTTTAAAGCCGAGCTTGTTTACATAAAAATCATAAGCGCTATTCTGATCAAGCACAAATATGCTTACGTGGTTTAGTTTGGTGATCATCGTTTTGAAATTTTGGTTGTGAATAATAAGGCTAAGTTGAGCAATATTTCAGCCAGCAACCTCTTGAAAATTGCTGTTTTTATACCCAGCCTTTTGCTTCGGCGAAGCAATTCGGAACATATTTTAGTGGCGTTTTGCCCATATCAGCCTTACGTGCCAGTTGGAGTTGCTGATAACCTGATGGTGTTTGTTTAACCACACGCTTAAATAGGCCGGTGAAGGAGGTAATGCTATCAAACCCCACCGAATAGCATACTTCTGAAACACTTGCACCCGACTCTAAAAGCAGCATGGCCTTATTAATCCTGACATGGGTGAGGTATTGATGCGGGGTTTTGCCGTAAATGGTTTTAAACAGGCGGATGAAATGGAATTTGGAAAACCAGGCCGAACCGGCAATGCTATCCAGGTTGATGGCATCGGCATAGTGGCTGTCGATAAACAGCTTGGCCTGCACAATGCGGCGGTACAGGTAGATACGCGGATATTCCTGGGTGGGCATGGTGATATAAAGATGAGAAAATTGTCTGAACCGTTGATGTTTTGATCATGCTGATCTCATAGAAAAATTGATGAGGGCGAAAGAAAATACCAACAAAGTATTAATCCATACCTGATAAATTATATTTTTGATGAGTACGCCTTAACTTATCACATGAAGAAATTTTTGCTTTTCGCTATCTTATTTTTACCCTTATTCGGTTTAGCACAGACTTCCGACCCTTCTACCGAAACTAATGAAGATGCAGCAACAATTCTGACCAGGATCATTACCTCCAATCCGAAAGATACAGGCGCTTACATCAGCCGCGGCGATATAAGGACCGGCCAGAGAAATTATAAAGGTGCTATTGCCGATTACAGCGAGGCGCTGGCACTGAACCCTTCGGATGCAAACACCTGGTACCGTAGGGCGCAGGCACGGTCCGAGGCGCAGGATGATAAAGGCGCTATTGCCGACTATGCTAAATCGCTTGAATTAAAGCCGGACAATGCAGATGCCTGGTATAACCTGGGGGTTTTGAAAGCAACGGGCGATAACTATAAAGGTGCGATCACAGCCTGGACACACACGATAAACCTGGATACCAATTACCCCGATGTATGGTATAACCGGGCGTTGGCCAAAGTGAAAATATTAGATTACAATGGCGCCGTTTATGACTATACGAAGGCTATCGCTCTGAACCCAAAAAGTGCCGAAGCTTATTATGGCCGTGGAAATGCCCGACACCACACCCCGGATAAAACAGGAGCGTGTGAAGACTGGGAAAAAGCGCTGAAACTAGGTTACAAGGAAGCTTTTGAGAATATAAAGAATTTCTGCAGGTAGCTTGTTATTTCGGATTCGCATTAGGGATTGGAAGGGTTCAGCCACGACGAAGGAGGGCCGCAGCGATAGCGGAGCCCTGTAAAGCCCGGCCCGCTGGTAAGCGGGCAACGCCCAACATTGGCATACATAGCACCTGGTTAACACACCCCTGCCCCTATCAAGAGGAGAACCACACTCACAGCCCTTTCGTCATCTGCATATGCGCATATTTGCACATCTGCACATCAACAAAGATTATTATGCAAGCATAGTTTTCGCATGGTTATTTTGGTTAATTTTGTGCTGAATCAATTATAGCCTGCATGGAAATCGTTGCTCCATACCATTCCAAAAACAAAATACGCTTTGTAACCGCCGCTTCGTTGTTTGATGGGCATGATGCCACCATTAATATAATGCGCCGCATTTTGCAATCTTCAGGTGCCGAAGTGATCCACTTGGGGCACAACCGCTCGGTAGATGAGGTTGTGAATTGCGCCATACAGGAAGATGTACAGGGCATAGCGCTGACATCGTACCAGGGCGGGCACGTGGAATATTTTAAATATATGCACGACCTGCTGAAAGAACGCGGTGCAGGACATATCAAGATTTTTGGTGGTGGCGGTGGTGTAATATTGCCACAGGAGATCAAAGAACTGCAGGAGTACGGCATCGCGCGCATTTACTCGCCTGATGACGGCCGCACGATGGGTTTGCAGGGCATGATCAACGATATGCTGCAGCAATGCGATTTCCGCACGGTGACTAAACTAAATGGAGAACTGAAGCATTTGCCGAAAAAGGATTCGAAAGCAATTGCTTCGCTGATCACGATGGCGGAGAATGATCCTGAACAGTTTTCTCTGACCCCGCCGCCTGCCCTCTCTAAAGGAGAGAAGGCAATTCCGGTATTGGGTATTACAGGCACAGGCGGCGCGGGTAAATCTTCTTTGGTGGATGAGATCGTGCGCAGGTTTTTGATGGAAACGGATAAAACTTTAGCCATTATTTCTGTTGATCCTTCTAAAAGAAAAACAGGCGGCGCTTTGCTGGGCGATAGGATCAGGATGAATTCGATCAATAGTCCGCGGGTGTATATGCGGTCGCTGGCTACGCGGCAGGCTAATTTGGCGCTGTCTAAATATGTGCAGGAATCTATTGACATCTGCAAAGCTGCGGGTTATGATCTGATCATAGTAGAGACTTCGGGCATTGGCCAATCAGATACCATGATAACCGATTATTGCGACCTGTCCATGTACGTGATGACGCCCGAATTTGGTGCGGCTACGCAACTGGAAAAGATCGACATGCTGGATTTTGCCGATATTGTTGCCCTTAACAAGTTCGACAAACGCGGCGCTTTGGACGCTATCCGCGATGTGCGTAAGCAATATAAACGTAATCATCACCTGTTTGAGGCGAAGGACGAAGACCTGCCGGTGTATGGCACCATGGCCTCGCAGTTCAATGATCCGGGCATGAACAATTTGTTCGAGAAGTTGATGCGCGCTTTGAAAGAAAAAACAGGTGCTGATTTTATAGGTAAGAAATATGATGCCGCATTGCTGCATTGGGGCGAATCGGAAAAGATATACATCATTCCACCAGACCGTACCCGTTATTTGGCCGAAATTGCCGAAAGTAGCCAGGAATATAATGATTGGGTGGATGAGCAATGTAAAATTGCACAGCAGATGTTCCAGATCAGGGGGACAATAGATCTCACCCAAACCCTCTCCAAAGGAGAGGACTTCAAAGTCGGATTAGAAGATATTTATAAGAATTTAGAAGAGCATTTGCACCCTGAATGTAAACGTCTATTGAACGAATGGCCGGAAACCGTAAAAAAATATAAGGCTGATGATTTTATTTATAAAGTCCGGGACAAGGAGATACGTCAGCCACTTTTTTACACCTCGCTATCACAACTGAAAATACCTAAAATATCGCTGCCGAGGTATGAAGCCTGGGGTGATATTTTGCGTTGGCTGCTTACCGAAAATGTACCGGGCGAATTCCCTTACGCCGCCGGGGTGTTCCCCATCAAGCGTGAAGGAGAAGATCCTACCCGCATGTTTGCCGGCGAGGGCGGCCCTGAGCGGACTAACAAACGTTTCCATTATGTGTCGCTGGGTCAACCCGCACACAGGTTGAGCACAGCTTTTGATTCGGTTACACTTTATGGCGAGGACCCGCATGTGCGACCAGATATTTATGGCAAGATCGGTAACTCAGGCGTAAGTATCGCCACTTTGGATGATGCCAAAAAACTGTATTCGGGATTTGATCTGTGTAATGCATCCACCTCCGTATCCATGACCATCAATGGTCCGGCGCCTATGCTGCTGGGTTATTTCATGAATACAGCTATTGATCAGCAATGCGAAAAATATATCCGGGAGAATAAACTGGAACATTTGGTGGAGGCGAAATTTAAGGAACTATATGATGATAAGAATTTACCAAGACCGCATTACACAGGCAAATTGCCTAAAGGTAATGATGGCTTAGGCTTATCCCTCCTCGGCCTTACCGGCGATCAGGTTCTACCCGCTGATGTCTACGCAAAAATTAAAGCGTACGCTATAGCCACTGTGCGCGGTACGGTGCAGGCAGATATTTTGAAAGAAGATCAGGCGCAGAACACCTGTATTTTCTCCACCGAGTTTGCCTTGCGGATGATGGGTGATATCCAGCAGTATTTCATTAATGAGAAGGTAAGGAATTTTTATTCAGTATCTATTTCGGGATACCATATTGCCGAGGCAGGGGCCAATCCTGTTACGCAGCTGGCGTTTACTTTATCCAACGGCTTTACTTTTGTGGAGTATTATTTGAGCCGGGGGATGAATATTGATGATTTCGCGCCAAACCTGTCGTTCTTTTTCTCTAACGGTATCGATCCGGAATATTCCGTGATCGGGCGGGTGGCCAGGAGGATCTGGGCCAAAGCGGTGAAGAATAAGTATCACGGTAACGACCGTTCCCAAAAACTGAAATACCATATCCAAACCAGCGGACGCTCGCTGCATGCGCAGGAGATCGACTTTAATGATATCCGCACCACGCTGCAAGCACTGTATGCCATTTATGATAACTGCAATTCGCTGCATACCAATGCTTATGATGAGGCGATTACAACGCCTACAGAAGAATCCGTTCGCCGGGCGATGGCGATACAACTTATCATTAACCGCGAGTTGGGTCTGGCTAAAAATGAGAACCCTTTGCAGGGTGCTTTCATTATCGAAGAGTTAACCGACCTGGTGGAAAATGCCGTATTGACCGAATTCAAACGCATCAACGACCGCGGCGGAGTTTTGGGCGCGATGGAAACCATGTACCAGCGCAGCAAGATCCAGGAGGAATCCCTGTATTATGAAACTATGAAGCATAACGGCGAATACCCTATCGTGGGTGTAAATACCTTCCTGAATAAAAAAGGTTCGCCTACCATAACCCCATCCGAAGTGATCCGCGCTACGGAAGAGGAAAAGCAATTCCAGATCACAGCTTTAGAGGCTTTCCAGAAACGAAATACCGATAAAGCGCCGGCCTTATTAAAAGAACTGCAGACCAAAGCTATTGCCGGAGCAAACATTTTCGAGAGCTTGATGGAGGCTTGCAAGTACTGTTCTTTAGGGCAGATATCTCATGCTTTGTATGAGGTTGGGGGGCAGTATAGGAGGAATATGTAGGTTAGTGATTTGTGATCAAAGGTTAAACTTTAAATAATTTGGATGTACGTGTGTTGATTTTAATTTCGGCCACCTAACGGAATTGTGTAATTTACGTGATGTACATTAATAGACCTATAGCCCTGTCTGCTGTTATTTGCAATGTTTTATATACTATAATTTGTATTACCCGATTCTTTTATTTGCACAACCAGATAATTATTGATTTTAGTAAGGGTGCTCCGGTAGAGGTTGCTCCTAATTCTCTTTGGCTCGTCTTTCCACAAATTTTATACTTATGCATTTTTACGGCACTCATTTGGGTTCTAAAAATCTGTTATGAAAAACTTTGGATTATCGTAGGAACCACTGCATTTCTTATAATTAAAGTAATTACGGTTGTTATACTGCATTCAATAAATAATCACATTTTAATAACCTATGATTTTATATTCGATATCCTAAGTATTGCAAATCTTTTCCTCCTGATATACTTGGTCGTTAGCTATTTTCTTATTCAAAACAAATATATTAGGCCTTATTTTAGATGGCTCGCTATCTTGTTAGTTTTATCCTTGCTATTGCCAAGGCTTGGTGAAATATTATACGATGACCTCAGTATTCATTGGCTTTTGATAAACCCTGATGTCATGTCAGAATTATGCTTTATACCTACACTGATTTTATTTATTAAAATCTATCGACGTTCATTACAAATGATTTAATGATCAACTTATTGCTGCTCCACAGCCGTCCCATGATCGATCAATATCCTGAAACGCGGAAACATATTGCCTTCCACTTTGATAGACCTTAGGGTGCCGCTGATGCGGAATATTTTACCGGCATTGGCTTTAAGGTCATCTTTTGTCCATTTGTTGTCGAGGATGATATATTCAAAGCCAAATATCGAGGTGGCCGCTTTATTAGTCGCGGTGACGAAAAGTGAATCCGTTTCATGATCTGATTTCCGGATGCTATTAAAATCATCCTTCAGGGAAACAGGATGCCCCGGCAGGGTTACCATGCGGCCGGTCATGCCGCTCACTTTTTTTAGCGCTTCGGTTTTGGTGGCTTTTTTGATATTCATCAGCCCGGCTTCCGAATAGATGTACATATAACGCACCTTAGCGGCATCCGCTCCATCCCGTTGCTTTTTGGGTGTCTTATTCAGGATAGTTAATGATAGTTTGTTGGCGGCCTGCCAATCTTCTTTTTCAAACAGGCCCAGCAATGTGTTCCAGTCTTTTGAATGGGTTAAAGATTGAGCTTGAGTATTTGCAAAGACCAGCAATGACAGGCAAAGACTAAGGATTATTCTTTTCATGGATAGTAAAGGATTGGAAGGCAATATAGTTTGTAATAATTGGCGGCCCTGTGTGGACAATTTTTGTTAGATTTATTCGTCATAAACCAAATGAAACCAATCCTTGTTTTACTCCTATTAGTTTTATCAATAAAATCTTACGGTAAAACAACGGATTCCATTCCGGCAGGGGCTAAAAAATTGATCAAATGTTATCCTGGCTTCATTATTGGCTTTGCTGATAAACATATTATTTTTAAGGATAAAAGCAGGTTGCTATGGGATGATGGCATTAAAAGCAAACCTTATAAAGAGCAACTCGAAAAACCTGACATCCAGGATATGTTCATCCAAAATTATAATACAGGTGAATTAAAAACCTTGCCGGGTAAAAACTTCGATCCGGGCAGGATCAGGAATGAGGCTTTGTTTTTGAAAATGTATGGGTCGACAGAAAAACAAGTGAGGCAGCATTTAACAGAAATTGTTTGGTGCCCAAAACTGGTCGGCCAAAAGGTGATGGTGACCACGATCAACGGCATCGACAAAAAACTGGCACAAATATCAAAAGAGCTGGACGAGCATCCTGAACTAAAAAAATACCTCACCAATATTGGCGGCACTTTTACCTGGCGCAATATTAACGGCACAAACAGGCATAGCATGCACAGTTTCGGGATGACCATTGACATCAATACCAAGTATTCTGATTACTGGCAATGGAGCTGTAAATGCACCAATGAAAATGCTACCATAAAATATAATAACCGGATACCGAAGCTTATCGTCAGCATATTTGAAAAGTATGGCTTTATATGGGGTGGCAAATGGTATCATTTTGACACAATGCACTTTGAATATCGGCCCGAATTGATCAACTAATAACCTAAACTATAGCATGAAAAGTATAATCGCCCTTATCAGCCTGTGGTTATTCACATCATTCAGCATCCCCGCTGATAATATGTTAACACGGTTCACCTCTCCTTTCGGATACACCCGGCAAAAAGCAGTACATGGCAGCTTTGCAGACTACCTGCAACATTTACCGCTTAAACCAAAAGGAACGCCCACCAAAACCTACCGTGGCGAGGTTGCCCGCACAGACATAGAAACCGCCGCCGTGGTGGATATGAGCGTAGGCAATCAGGACCTGCAGCAATGTGCCGATGCCGTAATGCGTTTGCGGGGCGAATACTTATATCACCAGAAAAATTATAAAGCCATCAGCTTTAATTTTGTGAGTGGTTTTAAATGCGATTATCTGCATTATGCCAACGGTTACCGTTATCGAAATAATAAATGGGTGCTGAAAGCCAAACCGGATTACGGCTATGGCACATTTATGAATTATATGAATTTGGTTTTCAGTTACGCGGGCACGCTTTCGTTAGAAAAAGAATTGCATCCGGTTAGCAATCCCAATGACTTAAAGGCGGGCGATGTGTTTATTCATGGTGGTTCGCCGGGGCATTGTTTTATCGTGATGGATGTAGTGGAGAACAACCAGCATCAAAAGCAGTTCCTGTTAGCCCAAAGCTTTATGCCTGCTCAAAATATACAGGTGCTGCAATACGCTCCTGGCTATTATTGGTTCGGTATGGAAAAGTTGACCAATATCTGGTATGGAGAGTTGATTACACCTCAATATTTAAGGAAGTTTGATTGAGAAAGCCCTGAAAACGTATATTAAAGGGGGCATTTTCCGGGTACACAAACCAAGATGGATAGTTAATTTGTGTTTATACAATTAACAGCATATCAATAACTTACAAAGTTTATCTCGCGCGGATTGCTAAAGGGTATAGTTCTTGTGCTGTTGTGGCATATTATCTTTTAGTTATGATGCACTTCCTTGATAATTCGTCGCATGTATTGCTCATTTTGGTGATCGGGTTGTTTGTGGTGATGTGCGTATTGGCCGCATCGGGTAAATTTGATCATTGGAAAAGCAGATTTATAAGGCGCAGCGAAAGAGGACTTCAAAGGAAACGCAAATTGAAAGATGAATAGCTGTAGTGGTTTGTTGGAGACAACTCCAACAAAAGGCCAGTGGAAGTTAAAGTGTTTGAACGGACTTGCGAAGTTTTTAAAACTTCGCAAGTCTCTATAAGCTACCTTTTTTCTACCCTATCATAAAATCCACCAAAAGAATTCAGCTTAACCGCATCCTCAGCAAAAAATTCGCCGGGGAAGCCCAATTCAATGGAGCTTGCTTTATCCAATCTTTTCAAATGGTCTTCGCTTAGCGTAACGTCCAGCGTCTTCAGATTTTCTTCCAATTGGCTCAGTTTGGTTGCACCAACTATGGGTATGCACGAGAAACCTTGCTGCATGGTCCATTTTAGTGCTACATGACTTGCGGATGCACCCAGTTCATCCGCTATCGCCATTACCACTTTGGTTATTTCTACTGCGCGGTCATTCAACCTTTTGCTTTCTGGCTTGATGCGGCCTTTGTCGCCTTTTAGATATTTTCCGGTTAATACCCCACCGGCAAGTGGCGCCCATGGAGTAACGGTTAACCCGAAATGTTTAGCCATGGGGATCAGGTCGCGCTCGGGTGTGCGGGCCAGCAGGCTGTATTCTATTTGCAGGGCCACAAACTGGCTCCAGCCCATCAGTTCGGCAAGGGTATTGCCTTTGGCTACCACCCAGGCGGGTGTATCGCTTATGGCGATATAATTCACTTTGCCCTGACGCAGCAAATCATCCATACCACGCATTACTTCATCGATGGGGGTAATATCATCCCATATATGCAGGTAAAGCAGGTCGATAAAATCGGTTTTTAAACGCCTCATGCTTTCCTCCACGCTACGCATCATGTTCTTACGGTTATTGCCGGATGCATTCGGATTGGTAGTATTATCCTTCAAGGTGTATTTGGTGGCCAGTACAAAAAAATCGCGGTCGTGGTGGCTGAGGTATTCGCCGATAATTTTTTCGCTGGTGCCTAACTTGTACATATTAGCAGTGTCCAAAAAATTACCGCCTGCATTGGCGTATGCATCCATAATTTCAAAGCTGGCATCCTTTTCGGCGCCCCAGCCTCCTTCGGTGCCAAAGCCCATGGTACCCAGGCATAGCTCAGAAACTTTAAGGCCCGAACGGCCCAGTAATTTGTAGTTCATATAAAATGATAAAATGAAATTTAAAAATCAGGTTATTCTTCCGCTATTTTAATTGGTGCGTGCTTTTTATTTCGTTTGGTTAACCCACCCGTGGTATCATCAATACTTTGCTGTACGATAAATGCCGAAGGATCGATCTCCAATATTTTTTTCTTGATGGATGGGATCTCGAACCGGGTGGCCACGGTAAAAATAATATCGCGGGGATCATTTACATGTCCGTCTTTGCCATAGCCATGCTGCCCCTTGTATACCGTTACCCCCCGGCCCATCCTGGTAATAGCTATCCGGATAGCTTCGCCTTTAAGCGATACTACCGTGATGCCGGTATATTGTTCGATACCATTCAAAATAAAATCAACCATTTTTGAGGCGGACAAATAAGTGAGAATGGAATAAAGTGCCGATTCGGTACCTAAAAAGAACAAGGCCGCGGCGAAAATAAACACATTGAGCAATAAGATCACATCGCTTACTTTCAATAGCTGCGTTTGTTTGCTAACCAGCAGTGCGGCTATTTCGGTACCATCAAGTACGGCGCCGCCTTTAATAGCCAGGCCTATGCCCACTCCTATAAAAAAACCGCCAAATACAGCAGTAAGTAATTTATCGTGTGTTACATCCGGAAAATAAATAAAAGCCAGGCAAAGGGAAAGCCCGCCGATTGACAAAGCGCTCTTTATCGCGAAGGAAACACCCAAACGTTTGTAGCCCAGGATAAGAAAGGGAATATTGATCACAAAGATCAGGATGGATAATGGCAAGCCTGCCACGTTCGCCAAAAGCATGGATACCCCGGTAACCCCGCCGTCAATAAAATGACTTGAAAGCAGGAAGCCCTTTAAACCCATACCGGCCGATAGTATACCCAAAACAATGAATATAAAATCCCTGATGCCGTCCTTGATGTTTATCCAGTGTTTCATTTTTAAATATACAGATATATCTTTTTGATGGTTGTCAAAGTTAAGGCATAATTCAAATTTTAGGGGTAGGTTGTTATTATGTTCAATCAGTTTCGGCTAAAGCCAATTTATTGCTTCAATCCATTGTCCGTTGGCTAAAGCCAGCGGCAATGAATAAATGCTGTTGCATCAACTAATTATAGGCCACAATTATTCAATCCTTCCAACTGAAATTATCAGATTGATCAAAAGAATCATTGCCGTCCCATTTATGGGACGGATCAAGGCAATAGTAACATGGCTTTAGCCAAACAAAACCGCTTAAGGGTTGTAACTAACATAACAAAAATATACCACGATGAAAATCATAACCCTGCATACCCGCATAAATACCGACCAATTGCTAAAACATTTGCAGCGCTATTTAAACGCTTTCTTCAAAGAACAAAGGCAGACTGAGGTAACTTTTAAAATAGAAAAGAAAGACGAGGCGATAGAAATATCACAACCTGAATTATATGGCGAAGAGGTTTTGTTCCGGATAGAAATAAAGGGTTCAGAACTGTGGATCACCCGTTCGGAACATTATGTGGACGATGTAAATTCGCTTACGGTGGAGTCGATATTGAACGATCTTTTTAATGATCTGTCTGACAAGCAGGGTACTGACCTGTTGCAGGAAGGATAGTTTAGCTTAGCTGTTTGTGTCCCCACAAACAGCGGGTGTAAAGGCAAGACACAACCGACTTAAGACTTTGGACTCCTGACTTAAGACTAAAATACTAACTATTTATCCAGCTGAATTTATATTCCAGCCCCGGGTTTTTCATTCTTTCGGCAACACGCAATAAACGTGCAGGCAGGTTCATGATATAATCACGGGCCTTTTCGCCGGTTTCGCTCAGATCGGTAACGCTTTCGATGTGCCAGTCTTCAATCAATTCTTTCAGGATGTCCACGTAATCTATCGCGGTATATATTCCCAAACGCTGGGCGGCATCGGTAAAGTGGCCAAAGGTTTGTCCTACCTTTAAACCAACTTCGCGCAGGAAGTGGGCAGGCATTACAATTTTCTTGCGCATCATGTCCTCAAAAGCCAGCATGGCCTCATTAGGGTCAACTTCAAATATCTTTTCGATAAAATATTTATAGGCTTTGGCATGGCGGGCTTCATCGCCTGCTATCACGCCACACATTTTTGATAGTAAGGTATCACCATCCTTTTTGGCCTGCGAGGCTACACGGCGGTGAGAAACATTAGTTGCCAGCTCCTGGAAAGAGGTGTAAATAAAGTTGCGGTAAGGATCGTGCCCGGTGCCGATGTCAAAACCATCAGCTATCAGGTATTGGGTTGATACCTCCATCATGCGCATATTTACGCGGCCCGACAAGTATAAATATTTATTCAACAGATCGCCGTGGCGGTTTTCTTCTGATGTCCAGTGACGGGTCCATTTCATCCAGCCGCCTTCTTCGTCTTTTGATATTCCTTCAACCATGGTCAGCCATGATTCATAAGTAGGTAAGGCCTCCTCGGTAATGGTATCACCAATTAAAACAGCGATCAGATCGTATGATAAACCTGCCGCGCTTTCCTGCAATTCTTTAACCTCTGAAAAGAAAGTCTCCCGTGTTGAGTCAGGCAGAAAATCTGAAGGCTGCCATATGGTATCAACCGGTTTCAGATATTCGCTGATCTTTTGAAGCATAAATACTTCAATATGCTTCATCACTTCTCTACGCTTATCTTCAAAAAATCTCATAATTGCTCTATAGGTTGCAAAGGTAATCAATTATAGCCAGTATGTAACAACATTGATGGACGTTACTTTGCCGGCCGGAAGCCTATCGCATCTTGCATGCAAACAGGCAGGTTTTTTATACTTGGTTTACCATCAAAAATAGAAAAATTGGTGTTATAATCCCATAACATTCCAGGGATGTTTAAAGTTTTTAATGTTTGCCTTACTGCCTTAATATACCGGCACCTGCTATCCAAATCCGCGTACTTATTATAAGCCCCATATTCGCCGCACAGCATGGGTACATTATACTTCAGCGACCAGTTTTTTACGATCTGTAATTTGTCGCGCACAGACTGCTCATTACCATCGCGGTTGTATTTGTTATAATTAGCCTCGCCCGGGGTACCTTTTGCCTTTGGGTTAAGCACAGGGAAACTCCCGGCATCATAGGGGAAGGGCACCCTGGTGGTTGATACCTGGTCACCTATCCATTCAGCCCCCTGGTGGGTAAAAAAGAAGGGCTCATAAAAATGGAAGGTATAAATAATGTTATCATCCGCCATCAGCACCGTGCGGCTCAACTCATAAATACTGTTAAAGTTTGATGCTCCTACTATAAGCGTGCGATTCTTATCAATCTTACGAATAGCTGTTATGATATTATAAGCGGCATCATTCCAAACTTTCGGGTCCATGTGGGGTGGCTCGTTATATAGTTCAAAAAACAGGTTATCAGAGCTTTTATTGATGTACCTTTTGGCAAGCCTTGTCCACAGCGCAATGATCTTAGGAGTTTCTGTTAAATAATTGTTATCATTTAAATTCCCCGAATGGTAACAAATTATAAGTTTGAATCCGTATAACCTGCACAGCCTAATAGTTTCATCCACATGTTTAATAACCTTTTGCATCAAATTACTGCTGGTTTCAAAATGCGTAAAAGCAACGGGGAGCCTGATACTTTTAAAACCAAGTTGTTTTAATAATTCAAAATCCGCAGCTTTTATGCCATCTTTATCTAAAATATCATTATTCCATATTTGCTCAAGCCATGAGATACTTACCCCATTGTCCAGGCTTTTGGCCCTTTTAAATATAATAGCCTTATCAGTAAGAACTTTAGGCTCACCACTTAAAGTAGTAAACGGCACTAATAGCAGGCTTGTTATTAACAGTTTGTTTATAAACATTGTTGAAAAATGTACTTTTTTCACTTACTTTAACCATCTAAATTATCGCCTTGTTTAATCTTTATTATATATAAATTAAGAAACTATAATGTTTGTTCAAATTAATAAGGAAGAGTTTTCAAAGGAAGTTACAAAAAAAGCCTGGTTCCAAACCAACAATATTATTTGGACAGTTATATTCTTATACTGGCTGTTTAGTATTGTTGATTTTATATATGCCCCGGATATATGGATGCAGTTTTTTATCGTTCGCATCATCATTGCATTGGTTATCTATATCCTGTTTAATTATCTGCAAACCAACAAGTATAATTACCGCATATTATTACACGTTTCGTTTTTTATGCTGTCGGTCACATCAGCGCTATTGTGCACCCTGGTTCATGCACAGGATCTGAACATCTATTTCCTTTTATACGCGGCTATTATTTTGTTTTTTAATATCCAGGTATTCTGGGAACCTATAAATTCGGTTATTCAAACGCTTCTTGCCATACTGCTGCTGGCTGTTTTCTTTAACTTTTTCAGCGACTATAACATAGATACCTTTATCACCAATGGAGGGCAAATATTTGTTTTTATCGCGTTGATCTCTTGCCTTATTCCAAGCGCGCGCTATAAGGTGATCAGGCGCGAAGTGCACTCACAGATACTGATCGAAAAATCAAACGAGCAATTAAAATCACAAAACAGGGATATCAGCGAGAAGAACAACATCATTGATATGCAGTACGAAAAGCTGCGCAAGCTGGATGAACAAAAGAACAGCTTTATCAATATCGCGGGCCATGATCTGAAAAACCTGATCGGCTCCATTATCATGAGTACCAGTATGGTAAAGGAAGAGGAAGACCGTTTAAGCCCGGATCAAAAGGAGTTTATGGGGTACATCTCGCAATCGGCGGATAAGATGCAATATATGCTGAACAAACTGATGGATGTGCGCGAAATTGAATCGCCGGAAATGAAATTCAACCTGGAGATATTTGATATTAACGCCGAAGTGCAGCATGTATACCGGGGATTGGTGGAAACGGCCCAGATGAAAAACATCCATTTGATAGATAATATTTTGAAATTACCGCTTAATGTAAAGCTCGACCGCGTGTTTACCGGGCAGATATTTCAGAACCTAATATCCAATATCATTAAATTTTCGCAGACAAATAACAGCATTAAAGTAGTGACCAGCCTGCAACGCCAACGGTTTATTTTTGAAATAATAGATGAAGGCATTGCCATAGGTCAGGAAGAACTGGATATGATGTTCAATAAATTAAAGACTTTGAATGATGCGTCCGGACATATAGAAAGCCGCCTTGGATTGGGGCTTTCCATTGCCAAACTGATGACCCAGGAAATGGGTGGCGAATTAGCTTACAGCAGTGATGAGAATGGCAATTATTTTAAAGTGGAATTCAACGTAATAAATTAATACTGATAAGCAAATGAATAAATTTTTCAGCCTTTTAGCTCTTGCAATACTTTTAAGTACGGCATCAATAGCGCAAAGCATTGTATCATTTAAAGCGATGGGCCATGAAGATGAGCCTATATATGGCATGATCGGCGCCAGTTCATTTTATTTAAAGATCAGCCCGCTTGTAGAGATGAAGGGAAGCAAACTGGTATTATATATTGAACCTTCGCAAGCGCTTATCAAGGATCATTCTTTTGTTAATATCGTTATTAACGACAGGCCTGCCTACAGCGCCCGCCTTACAAAAGACTCTGTAGAAAAGATCATTATTAATTTAGCTCCCGAGGATCTTCCGGCTGATAAATTCCTGAAGATACAGGTTAAAACATTGCTTACTGTAACCGATGATAAGTGTAAGGATCTTGACAACCCGGCAATGTGGTTGAAAGTGAAAGACTATTCTTATTTGTCGCTGGTTAAAACGAATAGCAATTTCTTTAGCAATGTGAATATCAGTAATTGCTTCGAATCAAAAAAAGCCATTGTATATCCAATGAACCCAAGCCTGCGCGACCTCAAGGCCGTAGCATGGGCCTACTCCAGGTTAAAAAAGGCGATGGTCAAAGACATCAAAGTTTATCCTGCGGATAGGGTGCCTGATAGTGTTAAAAACTACATCATGGTGGGCAATATAGCCAGCCTGGATGCTGATAAAAAAGCGCTGATCAACGTAAACCCAACCAATGGCCAGGGATTATTTTTCCTGAAGAAATCATTAAGCACTTACGAAGATACGGTAACCACCATGGTTAAAGGAGTACCTGTAAAATCGGTAGCCAAAGTTTCTGTACCGGGCGAAATACTATTTGTTACCGGCGGTGATGACGCCGGTTATGAAAAAACGATAACCGCCCTGGGTAATATGAATATACTGAATTCGTCATTTGGCGAATACCTGTTGATAGCAACCGCCGAAAACAGTTTCTTTAAAACTATTGAAGAAAACAGGTCGAAAATAACGCTAAGGCAAGTTGGCGGCACGCCAAACTTTATGTCGGGCATTGGTTCGTTAACCAATGTGTACAGCTTCAAAAACAGTGATTTTAGCTTTACCCCAAAAGAGGTTGAAATTAAGTTTGTAGGTAATTACAGCAGCCTAACACCAGGCGACCGCGGTTATTTTAATATTTACCTGAATGGTATGCTCATCAGTAGCGAAAGGCTTGACGCCACTGGTAAATTAAATACATCCGTTACTATCAACAGGTATCAGCATCATAAATACAATAGCATACAGGCCGAATTCAGGATATACCCAAGCAGCGGTAATTGTATCAACACCTTCACCAATTTCTTTGCGGAGATAGATGTTGACAAATCATACCTTGAATCAAAAAATCCATTCATCACTAATGACCTAAGCTTCTACCAATATCCTGAGGCTTTTAACAGCGGCACCACCCGTATCGTTATTACAGAGGAATATGCCAAATTCGCGGCCGCCGCAATGGGTGAGATTATTTATGAGCTGAACAACAACATCAACGCGAACAATTTCCCTGAGTTTGTTTACTCAAAGAATGTGACACAGAACGATCTGAAAAAATACAACGTGGTAGCGCTGCTATCGCAATACGACCCGCTGATGGATTATTTCCATGATGCACCAATCAGCTTTAATAAGAAGTTCAGGATCTATAATACTGATAATCGAAAAAAGGTTTATGAACTGTCAGACTCGGTATCCAACGGCTTGGCGCAGATATTTTATGGCCCAAGCAACAACGCCGTTTTGGTGTTGACAGCAACAGGCAAAGAACCTGCAAATGCATTTACTGCCGCGGCAAAAGCTATTACGGAGCAATTGTCGACTTTATCCAGTAACGTAAGTATTTCTGATGTAAACGGCAATAAATACCTGTTCAACATAAATAAATCAAGCGAAAACCTGGAGTATATTGATACCAAAAGCTCCCTTACCCGTTTTTGGGAGCTCTATAACTTATACATTCTGCTGGGCATATTGGTGCTGATATTAATGTCATTCCTTTATGTACGTTCAAAAGTTCAAAAATCGCAGGAATTATTTAATGAGTAGATCGCGAAAATTTAAATATGCATTGAGTTCGTATTTTATTTAAGTAACCTTAGGCCTAACACCGGTAGCTATATAAGCAACAGGTTGAGCCTTTTTATTAGACACAATGAGTATTTCGATTCCTGAACTTTTGGTTAAAGATGGTTTTATAACACCAGGTGGTCGGGAGAAGATTGAAAATTTTTCAGCCAGGTCAGAGCAGTCTTTTTTGAAGGTTGCCCTCAACTTTGGCCATATTTCCCGTAAAAACTACGAGCGTTCCATCACCAATGCCGGGTATGAAATTAAGAAGGTAAGAAACCAGGCTTTTGATAAAGATGTACTGAGCCAGATCGAACTCTCCTTTGCTGATGCACATTTGGCCCTGCCGCTTCGCATCGAAAACAATAAGGTGGTCACCTTAATGGCTGATCCCACCGACCGGCTGTTTTTAGATTTCATCAGGCTAACCTATAACCTGGAACCCGAAGTTATTGTGGCCGATGACCTGGATATCACCTGGCTGAGCCATAAGCTGATCGGCGAAAAATTTGTTAAATCAGCCGTATTTGAACTTTTAAACCGCGACCCTAATAGTTCGGCACTGGTTACTTTTACCACACCGCAGCTGGTTTTCTTTTTTGTGATATTGGGTTTCGTGGCTGCCGGGTTGGTTTTGAATTTTAAACAGGTAACTATCATCATTAATGTCGCCATGAGTTCGTTCTTCCTCATTGCCATTATATTCAAGCTGTTTCTTTCTTTGGTCGGTTCGCGTTTTGAGCTGTACCAGGCGGTTACTAAAGACGAAGTAAAGGCTTTGGCTGATGCCGAACTGCCGGTTTATACCATCCTTTTACCCGTTTACAAGGAAGATAAACTGATCAAAAAGCTGATATGGAACTTGCAGAGCCTCGATTATCCGCGCGAAAAACTGGATATCAAACTACTGATTGAAGAGGATGACGACAAAACTTTAAACGCTGTTCGCAATCTCGATTTCCCTGCCATATTTGAGGTGATCATCGTGCCATTCCACATGCCTAAAACCAAGCCGAAAGCCTGCAACTATGGGCTTCACTTTGCGCGGGGCAAATACCTCACTATTTATGATGCGGAAGATATACCCGATACCGATCAGCTTAAAAAAGTAGTAAGCCTGTTTACCAAGCTGCCCGAACATTACATTTGCGTGCAAAGCGCGTTAAACTATTTTAACCGGAATGAGAACTTCCTCACCAGGATGTTTACCCTCGAGTATTCCTATTGGTTTGATTATATGCTGCCGGGGCTGGATACCTTGGATATCCCTATCCCCTTAGGCGGTACCAGCAACCATTTTAAAATGGAAAACCTGATCGAACTGGGCGCCTGGGACCCGTTCAATGTAACCGAGGATGCAGATCTGGGTGTGCGGGCTTATGCCAAAGGCTATAAGGTGGCCATTGTCAATTCAACCACTTACGAGGAGGCAAATAACGAACCTATCAACTGGATACGCCAACGCTCGAGGTGGATCAAAGGCTACATGCAAACCTACCTGGTACACATGCGCAATCCCGTTACACTCTGGAAAAAGATCGGCTGGAAAGGATTTTTAGGGTTCAACTTCTTTATCGGCGCTACGCCTATTACCTTTTTGGTGTACCCTATTCTGCTCATCGTGTTCCTGAGTTACGTGGTGTTTAACATTGCCGCGATAAAAACACTGTTCCCTGATTGGGTATTGTTTATATCGATATTTAACCTAATGGTTGGTAATATCCTGATGATCTATGTAAATATGATGGCCGTTTTCAAACGCCGCTTTTACGAGCTCATCCTGTTTGCCATTGCCAACCCTATTTACTGGCTCATGCACTCGGCTGCAGCCTATATGGGCCTGTATCAGCTGGTGGTGAAACCGTTTTACTGGGAGAAAACAAATCATGGTTTAAGTAAAATTAATAACCCCACAAACGTTATTAAATGAGAAGCAGGAGGCACATATATCTCATGGTTATTGCCTTAATTATAGCGGCTTATTACCTGCTGTTGGGCATCTATTTAAACCGGTTGGGCTATTATAACCAGGAGTCGCTTTTCTATATCGAAAAAACCAAGATCCTTTTTGAAGGTGTAGGCAACCGCCTCAAAGTAATGGGACTTACCGCGCCGATATTACCTTTTTACGGCACTTTTATCTTCTCCTCCATCAGCAAAACACTGGCCCCGATACTGGCTTCGGCTATTGGTACGGCTATCCTTTTTTATATCATGGCCAATACCCTCATCAGGCGCACGCACGATGATTTTTACTTGCTGATGCTTATTGTGCTGTTCCTGTTTCATCCCGGCATATTGTATACGGCCTGTTCGGGTAAGTCCATATATATGGATCTCATCTTTTTTTACCTGTTCTTTTTTCATATCATCAGGTTCTATAAATCGAATACCACCTTCCATATTTCCATTGCCAGCATATGCCTGGTAGTGCTGGTATTTTGCGACTATAAGTTTATCTGGCTCACGCTTTTCTTTATTCCGCTGGTTATGTTTATCGCCATACAAAGCCTCAACCTCAGCGAAAAGGAAACCGTCTTCCGGCTCACGCTCAGCTTTAATAACCCGGCACTACGGCGAAAGCTCATCAATAAAACATTTGCCATTTATATCATCCTGTTCATCCTGCCACTGGCATCGGTGCTCATCTTCAAGATGCTGAACCTTACGCACGCCAATGACCTCGACTACTTTATCGACAGCCCTTACGCCACCTGGACGGTACTAGCCGACCGCTTCAGCTTTGAACAGGCCCTTAGTTTCGCGCATTACCAGCCCTCGCAAATATCGCCACTGGTAACGGCAAGCATCGCCCTGTTTTGCCCTATGATCGTCGTGGCTATTTACCTGTTCAGGCACAATACTTATCAGATACTCACCATTGTGGCGCCATTTGCTTTTGTGGAGTTTTTGCAGATCAAATACGATAAGATATTCCTGTCGCACGAGTACTTTCTCATCTTCCTCATACTATCCCTGTTGTGTATCATCTTCAGAGCGCATACGCTGAAAAACCAGGTGGTATTAAAGGTTATTTTAGGCGTGCTTGTTCTGTTCCAGCTGGTAACCGGTTATCTTTTCCTTAAAAGGTCCTTTGTTACCGAAGAGCGTGACTTTGTAAATGTTTTGTTCAACCCTACCCCGGATGACCGCCAAAGCGAAAACCGCGAGATTGCAGAATACCTCAACTCGCTGCCCCGTAACGAGCAGATATTAATGGACGACGCCATCACCTACCCCATTATTGCTTTCACCCATCATATAGATCGCCTTGTGCTGCCCTACCAGGAAACCTACCTGAGTGCCAGCGAAGCCCCCGAACATTATGTAAATTATATCCTGATAGCCACCGAAAAAAACCCGCTTACCGGCTATACCCAGCTCAACAATAAATATATCCCTGCCATCAAGCATTCGGATAATAACCTCAACCTCCAGAAGATCTACGAAACGGATGACTGGATACTTTACAAGGTATTATAGTAGTTTGCAGTAGGCGGTTGGCAGTTTGCAATAGCCTCAAACCCAATTGTCATTTCGAAGCGCAGCGAGAAATCTTAAACGATATACAAAGTGAACTATACATGGTGTACAAGTTTTCTCTTCACCTTTTCTCTTCACCCCGTTGTTTGTGTCCTCACAAACAACCATCAATGGGAGGTTTATAGTATAATGATTTTTGAAAAGCAGGGCCGGTGGTTCTTCGGATGCGGTAGCCCCGCTATACTATCGGGTTTAGGTTACCCAGGTCAATGCTATAAACTGAAAAGATGGGTGTCCGTCCGTCTCCCCGTACCGTAGTAGTGGGGCAGGGTGTGGCAGATTTATATTGTCATTGCATTATTAGCAACACATCAAACCCAATCGTCATTTAGAACGATAATGAGAAATCTTATACGACATGCCCCCCCGTTGTTTGTGTCCTCACAAACAACCATCAATGGGAGATTTATAGTATAGTGATTTTTGAAAAGCAGTGCCGGTGGTTCTTCGGATTCGGTAGCCCCGCTATGCTATCGGGTTTAGGTTGAATGGGTGTTAAAGCCGTACTAAATTTCTTTGCAGATATTAAGCCGGTGGATATTATTTATTATAATTACGGCCTAAACCATTTACATGAAAAAAATATTCTATTTACTCTTGGCCTGTTTATTCATCATCAGTGTTAATGCCCGGGCGCAGGATACTACCAGTTATTTAAAGGCCGGTCAGTTAAAAGCCAATCTCAATTACCTTGGTGGTTCGCTTAGCTATGAGGCAAAGATCAGCCAAAGCAACACGCTTTATTTTGATGCCGGCATCGGGTTGGGCGTTACCTACCAGTCTACCTTTTATACCAACACGGGTACCACTTATTATCAATATGCCTGGCGTACGGCTCTCGCGGCAGAGTTCAGGCATTATTATCATTTCAAATACCGCAGCGATAATGGTAAGGATATAGCCAACAACAGTTCCAACTTTTTTGCGCTGCATAGCAATTATATTTTCAAGCCGCTTAGCTCATCGGGCAACGCTGATCACAGCTCCGTAGTAAGTTTGATGCCAGCCTGGGGAATACAGCGTACCATAGGCAAAAATTTTAGTTTCGAGCTGGAACTTGGTTTACAGGCATCATACGAGTTGACCAAATACCAGCCATCAAGCACACAATTTACGGTAGGCCCCGGTACGGTAGTTAAGATTGGGCATGTGTTGAAGTAGAATAAAGAGTCAAGAATCAAGAGCCAGGATGGGAGAAAAAAAAGATCTTGACTCTTGGTTCTTGACTCTTGGTTCTGATACAAAACAAGAAAGCCCTTGTGTTTCCACAAAGGCTATTCCTGATTAAGATTGGGCACCGACCTACTCTCCCACATTTTACTGCAGTACCATCGGCTCTGGCGGGCTTAACTTCTCTGTTCGGAATGGG
>Ga0193753_10000183_pt1 | contig 60140 bp, 43 predicted proteins | sample H1c2metaG_FD_144925 | JGI IMG/M metagenome (GOLD analysis project Ga0193753, IMG submission 144925) | Soil microbial communities from a riparian zone of the East river system, Colorado, United States - H1c2 | ecosystem: Environmental > Terrestrial > Soil > Riparian zone | place: USA: East...
TGTCAATAATTTTACATCTATATCATGTTTCCCATTAATCACATTCTTGTATCCTACAAACGCGCGGCCGATGTACTGAAGAAACCGTGTGTATCCATTGCCATATGAACCGCGGCCGGCCTCACCGGGATTGAGTGGCCCAACAGGAAAGCCCGAAGTGTTAGCATAATAGGTATTCGGATAGATGGCCCTCTCATTAACCGTATTGCGATAATCGAGGCCGCCGAATCCACCGACATAGACAGACTTCGTCAGGTTATAGGATACATTATAGGCGATGTTTGCCTTCAGCTGATCATTGTTCGACGATGTACTGGCGATCTCATCGAATGCGTTGGCTCCTGTCTTACCACTACCCGTTGCAACCGTGCCATCTGGGTTATACAATTGCTGATAGGGAACACCGAGGTATGAGGCTGCGAAAGGATTGTTCAGGAAGATGCCGCCTTCTGCTTCGATAAAATTGCGGTGGGTGTAGCCAATAGAATGGTTGAACTGGGCAGATAGCTTTTCAGTCTGGATATCCAGGTTTGCGCGAAGCGTATATCTTTTAAGATCGGACCGCAGACCGATACCATCTTCATTATAATTGGCCAGGCCGACAAAGAACCGCGTATTGCCTGCGCCGCCGGATAAGTTCACATCATGACTGGAGAACGTTCCCCTTCTCAGGAAAACATCACGCCAGTCGGTATTGATGCCGGAAATACTGTCGCGCTTTTTGTCGATCGCTGCTTTCTGCGCGGCGGTGCCCGAGATATAAGAAGGATTCAATGTTGAATAAGCCCAGCCTGGTAATCCGGCGCCGGAACCTATCATTGGAACCAGTTGTTCCTGGAAGGCAAGCAGCTCCTGCGTATTCATCATCTCAAATTTCTGCGCGCCTGCCTCTGTGATACCGTACTGTGTAGTATAGGAAAGTTGTGGCTTTCCGCTTTTTCCTCTTTTGCTGGTAATGACGATCACACCACCCGAACCGCGGTTACCATATTGTGCGGTAGCAACAGCATCGCGTAATACCTGTACATCTTCAAAATCATTAGGGTTTAGAGATTGAAAAGTTGCATCCTCGATCGGCATACCATCCAGGATATATAGCGGGCTGTTGCCACCCGAGATGGAACTCTGCCCGCGTAATTGAACCCTTGCAGCAGCACCGGGTTGACCGGAACCTACTGTTACCAGCAGACCCGGAGCGCGACCTTGTAATATCTGGTCGAAGGAGGCATTTGGAATGAAGTTGATCTTGTCCTTGGTGACCACCGTGGCGGCACCGGCATACTTACTCTTCTTGATGCTTGTGTAGCCCGTTACGATCACCTCATCGATATCCCTGGATACAATGGGCAAGGCGGCGGAATAGAACGTTCTTGACTGACCGACATCCAATGTCAGCGAACCATAGCCTATGCCGGATATTTCTATCTGCCGTGCGGATTCTGGTAGAGTGAGAGTGAAAGAGCCGTCTTCTTTGGAAACGGTACCGGAGTTGGTACCCTTGACGGTGATAGACGCATTGGAAATGGGATTTCCTTTTTCATCAGTAACCTTTCCCGAAATAGTTTTCTGTGCTAACAACGACCCTGTAAATAGTAGGACCGCCGTTAGGGCGAGTAACAGTTTTCTCATGTGCATTTGAGTTTTTGGTATAGAAAAAAGTAATTAATGCTCTGGTTCGAAGGCCATAATTACAAGGCCTTGGTTTAAAAAATGGTGAAATCGGATTCTGCCTTACCTATAAGCATGAAGCCTAGCCTTTTAATGACATGCGATCGTCAAGTTTTGCTGCGCAAAGTACGAAAGTATTTGTTTTTAGTGATAAACGGCAAATACGGTGGGACCACAGGAGGAGCGGGAGGCCACCGGCAAATGCCAATTTACACGAATATGACAAACTCTGGCTTTCGGACTTTCGAAGCTGACCTATTCCCAACGGAAACTTGGCATTGTTGGTTGCTCCATCGGGGAGCGAGTTGTAGTATTTGAATATCTGGATGAGGTCGGCGTCCGATCTGCATTTCAGCTTCTGTTTATCGATATAGTCGGCCATGATCGCCTGACTCGAATCAAATAATGCTGCGACCGCCTCCTTATTCCTGTCAAATTTTACGGGAGTCCTGGAACCCGGCATGAGCACTTCATATATCTCCTTTTTTTTGAAAGTTCTTGTGATGGTCGCCTCTCCGTATTTTTTATTGTCGGTAAATGTTACGACGAGTTCTTTCAGGAGAAAGGCCTTCCCACCTTGCAAGACCTGATAGATGGAAGCCGAAGGGGCATTGATTTCCGAAGAAAATCCCTGAAGAACGACGGCTTCATGGGGATTGCCGTCCCGCATAAAACTATAGAACATGATTCGGGTTATCGGAACGGTGGCTATGAACTCCGCCCCTTTTTCATCCATGTAGGTCACCTCTTTTTCGATGAGGTTGATCTTCGTCGGGATATTGGGATATACCTTGCCGGTAGCCAACGTGATCTCCGCGAGATTGTAATCGTCATAGAGGTAAGGGCTTCCGTCTGGAACATAATTTACCCGGAGAAAAAAAGGCCGGCCGTTGACATCCTTCATGAATGGATTCTGGGCAAAGGAGTTCTTTAGGGAAAGGCTTAGTATTATCAGAAGGGCGATCCTGGACATAGAGTAGCGGGTAAGTTTGGTTTTGAAATTAATAAAAAAGACCTGTAATCATGAATTACAGGTCTTTTTTATTAACTGGGGTTGAGCTGGTTAATTATCTACCCAAAGTTTATTAAGCGACTTTTCGGTTGAGGAGGCGGGCCAGGTATATCCGTCATCTCCCGGCGCCTTTGCGCCAGCCGTGCTCTTGGAGGGAATGGTTTGAAGCAAACGCATCAGATCATTATTCCGCAATCCTTCACCCAAAAACTCGATCCTCCTTTCGGTCATGATGGCATCGATGAGATCGCCGTTTGTTGCCGGTGCGAGGGTGGTGGTAGCATCGGAGCGTTGGCGTACGGCATTCACCAGGGCAAGCGCCTGCGCATCCACGCCCGCGGTAGTTCTCGCCTTAGCCTCTGCAAGGTTCAGCAGTACTTCGGCCCATCTGATCACAGGCGAAAAGTCTGCCGGTGACGCCGCGGGGTATTTGGTAAGGAATTTTTTGGTTCCGGGTGGATTGGTATAGATGAATGACCTTCTCTTGTCCGTAGCGGTCCAGCCTGTATTGCCGATGATACCGGCAAAATTCAACGAAAAGATGGAACCGACTCCCGTTGCAGCGGCATAGTAGTATCCCTGCAATGCATTCTGAGTACCCGGGATATCTCCGTTGCTACTGCTGAATGGCACGGAGAAAATGGATTCCAACGATGTGTAAGGTGTTTTGAACACACTCGTGTAATCGGCCTGTAAGACATGCGGCACACCGCTTGTTGCGGTAAATGGTCCGGCTGCCGGAACGATCTTATTGGCCTCGGCTATCACCTTCGGATAGTTTTGCATGCTGAGATATACGCGGGTCTTAAATGCGATCGCCGTATTGCGGTGCGCGCGTGTCGTATTATTATAATTTGAACCATTGGTCAAAGGCAGGTTGGTTTCTGCAAAGTCCAGGTCGGCCAATATCTGTGTGTACACCTCGGCAACTGAACTACGCGCAAGGTCGGAGGCTCCGGCTCCTTTTATACCTATCAGGCGCAGGGGTAAGCCCAATTTGGCTCCATTGCCGTCGGCATAGGGTCTCGCATAGTATTGCAGAAGACTGTAGTAGCCAATCGCACGAAGCAGTCTTGCCTCGGCGATGTAAGTATTACCTATAGTGGTTCCGACTACCAGCGTTCCTTTTTCATTCATCCCATCGATGAATACATTGCAGTTGTTGATCAACGAATAGACCTGGTTCCAAAGACCGACTATCGCATTGGCAGTATTGGTCGGGTTGAGGTTCCAGACATCCGCATTGGTCACGAGATTGCCATCTTCCAACAGGAAATCCTCGCCCCGGATATCACCATACACAATATAGCGGCCGCCGTAAAAGTTGCCATTCTTAAACGAGGAATAAAGAGACAGCACCTGATTGGCGATACGGTAAGGCTGATCAAATGCCGTAGCATCGGAGACGGATGTTTGCGGCGCCGGATCCAACAACTCCCTGTGGCAGGAGGTGAGCAGCACAAGGCCCAGGCTCACCGTTATCAAATATTTTATTTTATTCTTTATCATTGTTATTCTTTTAAAATTTCAAATACTAGAAACCGATATTCAACCCAATGGTGATGGTGCGGCCATTCGCCAGCGTATTCCTGTCCACACCGGCAGAAGTAGCCGTGTTTCCATTTGCAGAGACTTCAGGATCGGGACCTGGATAGTCCGAAATGATACCGAGATTCTGACCGCTCACATAGACCCTTGCACTGGTGATCTTCGCCTTGCTTACTAATGATTTTGGAAGCGAGTACCCAATCTGGACCGTTCTCAGTTTAACGAAGTCGCCTTTGAATACAGCTACATCCATTGGCATGGCCGATCCATTGGAGACGTTATCGCCATAAATGGGCTTGGGCATATCGGTGATGTCACCAGGTTTTTTCCAATACCCCAACACATCCGTGCTGTTGTTCCAGAAGCGCTGATCGCGGAGACCCGCATAAGAACCATAGTAGATCGAGAATCCGAATTGGTAAGTGAAAAGGAAATTGACATCGAAATCTTTGAACCGGATAGTATTGTCCCATCCGCCAATATATTTTGGCTGTGTATTCCTGTACAACCGGCCATCATCCGCCTGGTTGATCGACAAAGGTGATTTGGAGCCATCGGCGTTTGTTTTCTCGTACCTCGCACCGTTTGCTGTCATGTAAGTAAACTGGCCAGGAGGAAGCGGTGAACCAAACTGATAATAGATGGGCTGGCCGGCTGCGTTGTAGAAAATCCTTTTTCCGGTAGCAGGATCAACGCCGCCAGTTGGGATCACCCAAAGGAAGCCGATCGATTTCCCGACAACGGTCTTGTTAACCGTCTCGAGGCTACTGGTGGCAGTGACGATCTCCGTGAGGCCATTGGCCAGGGCGGTAACCTTGTTCTTGTTATACGCGAAATTGAAAGAACTGCTCCAGGAGAAATTCTTTTTCACGACAGGTGTAGCATTGATCGATACTTCCACACCCCTGTTGAACATGGTACCGACATTCTGAAAAACGAAATTGCCCGGCACGCCTGCAGAAGGAGCCTGCGGTACATTGAGCAGAAGATTGTCGATATTATTCTTATACCAGGCAAAGTCGGCAGTGATGCGATCATTGAGAACGCCAACGCTAAAGCCGACATCCGTTTTCTTGCTGGTCTCCCAGGTGATCTTATCATTACCTACGACATTGAAACCGAGTGTAGCAATACCGTTGTACAACCCGGATCCATAAGTGGAGAAAGTGGCGAAGTTACCAATGCCGGCAACATTACCCACCTTACCATAGCTTCCTCTCAGTTTGAAACTGCTGAAGATCTTATCCAGGCCTATCGATCCCCAGAAGGCTTCTTTGGTTATTTCCCATCCGGCGGAAGCTCCCCAGAACACGCCCTTCTTTACACCCAATGCGGAGTATTCATCCTGGCGTACGTTGCCACTGAGGAAATATTTCTTCTTGAAATCATAGTTCAACCTTCCGAAGGAAGAAAGGAGATAGTTCTCTCCAAGGCTGGTACCTGCAGGGTTAGCAGTAGTGAAACCGGCCTGCACTACATCGTAGGCTGAATCGGACAGGGTTCTCCTGTTGATACCGAATCCAACCGTAGTACGCCGTTGTTGTTCGTTACCCGCGAGCAGACTGAAATTATGGTTGTCGAAAAATGTATAATCCAGTTGTATGGTGTTTGTCCAGAGCCAGGTCTTATCCTTGGAATAAGAGGCAGTAGCTGCACCCCCGGGACCTGTACCCGTACCAGGACCATCACCGTGGTAAGGATTGAAGAAGATATCATTGTCGATAAGCATATTGTCGATGCCGTATGCCGTTCTCAATGTCATCCAGCTGAAAGGCCGGAGCTGAACGTAGGCATTCGATTGCAAATGGTTCACCTCATTATTGGACCGGTTGAGGTCTAACAGCATCCTCACATTGTTGAAGGTGTAAGGATTGGCATTATTTACAATTGACCCCTGGCTTCCAATGGAAGTAGCGGAAGCATAGTTATACGTCCCGTTGTTGTTGAATGGTGATACATTGGGAGGAAGTGCAAAGGCAAGACGCGCTGCGCCGGCAGATGCAAACCCCTCACCTGGTAATGAGCCGGATGAACCACCGATATTGTTTTTCTCATTGGAGTAAGAGAGCTTTCCTCCGATGGTCAGTATTTTGTTTACGCGGCTGTCCACATTCAGCATGACATTCGTGCGTGTGAAATCATTTTTTTGCAGGATGCCTTCCTGGTTAGTGTAGCCAGCGGAAAAATAATAAGTAGTTCCTTCGGTACCGCCGGAGACGTTCATGTTATGGCTATGAGAGAATGCATTCCGGTACACTTCATCGTACCAATTGGTATTGATCGGCTTGCCGTCGGCATCAGTTGGAATAATAAAGCTGCCTGTGGTAGCTGGAACAAGTGCCTTGAGATTGTTGAGAGCGGCATTCTTGTAGTCCACGTATTGCTGTGCATCGAGGATCTTCGGTAAGCCGGTTGGTTTTGTAAAACCGACCCAGCCGTCGTAGTTGACACGGGCCTTGCCTACTTTACCTTTCTTGGTTGTGATGAAGACAACGCCATTGGCTGCGCGGCTACCATAGATAGCGGAAGCGGCGGCATCCTTTGCGATATCGATGCTTTCGATATCGTTGGGGTTGATACTCGCCAACGCATTCGCCGGTGCACTTGTCGCACCCTGGTCGCCCGTATAAGTAGGCACGCCATCGATCACGATAAGCGGATAAGAACTGAGCGAAATGGAGTTGGTACCACGGATGCGGAACACGGGTGGATTGTTGACCACGCCATTGGGAACCGTGATCTGAACACCCGCCGCTTTACCGGCCAATCCCGATTCAAAGCTCTGTAACGGCTTTTGTGCAATCGCCGATCCCTTGACGCTGGATACGCTACCCGTCGCTTCCTTTCTGCGCTGGGTTCCATAACCAACCACTACCACTTCCTGCAACGACCTGTCGGAGGATTTCAGGGAAGCGTTGATAGAAGTCTGGGAACCGATAGTTACTTCCGTGGTGGCCATATCCACGGAGGAAAAGATCAGTGCCTTGGCAGACGCTGGTACTGTTAACGAATAAGATCCATCTGATTTTGTGACTGTACCTGTATTCGATCCTCGTACTACGACCGATACATTGGGGATGGGATTCCCTTTGTCGTCCGTCACCGTACCGGTGATGGTTTTCTGTGCTAACAGCTGCCCCGTAAATAACAGGACAACCGTTAGGGCTACTAACAGTTTTCTCATGTGCAGTTTTAGTTTTAGTATAGATAAAAATTATAACAATACCGTTCGAACAGTATTGTTACAATTCAAGAAATCGCAACAAAAGATATGAAAACTTCTATTCTGTCCCAAAAGTTTGCGGAGCAATCAGATTTATGACAGAAGGCTGACCTGGTCTGCTGCTTTATGCGGGCACTTATTTTTTCTTTCCCTTCCCGAAACTGATGAGCAATGCTGGTAATAATACGAGATTGGTGAGGGTAGCAGTAACGAGAGTCAGCGACGTAAGCCATCCCAATGCTTGCGTACCGCCAAAGCCACTGAAGCTGAATATGATAAATCCTGCTATCAATACCATGGAGGTATATATGATGCTGATGCCGGTACCATGAATGGTCTCGATCACCGTCTGTTTCAGATCGTAGTGCTGGTGAGGCAACTCCTGTTTATAGTTAATGAGGAATCGTATAGTAATATCGATAGCTATACCCAAAGCCACGCTGAAAACAAGAACAGTGGAGGGCTTCAATGGAATGCCCACCCAACCCATTACACCCGCCGTGATCACGAGCGGGATAAGATTGGGAATGAGGGAACATATCAGGATCCTGAATGACTTGAAGAGATAAAGCATGCAAAGAGCAATGAGCAGGAACGCCCAGAAGATACTTTCTTTCAGTCCATGTATAATGAAACTGCTTCCTTCCAGGAAGGTGATGCTGGTGCCGGTTAGTTGTACCTGGTATTTCTTATCGGGAAATAATTCCTTTACTTTTTTCGAAATGGTATCCAGGATTTTCGGCAGCCGCTCACTGCCTACATCGGCCATCGAGATGCTTATCCGCGCCTCCTGTCGGCTGCTGTCGATGAAGGTGGAGACCAATTTTGTAAATGAATTCCGCGCGTTCCCGGTATCCTTCTTGAACTTAAGATAATCAACCATAGCCGGGAGATCGAACTGGTTCGGCATTGAATAATTTGTGCTGTCCCCTTCGAAGAAGGCCTGCTTCGCAAACTTCAGCCCTTCGGTGATACTGAGGGGCCTCGCCATTTCGGGTAAACTCGCAAGGAATGCAGAGAGCGAGTCGATCCGGTTCAGGTTGTCGAGATCGCGGAGAATGCCCGCCTTATTATTGGTATGAACGAGTATCTCCAGCGGCATGACGCCTTTGAAGTTCTTTTCGAAAAATTTCAGATCGGTATATATTTTATCCGTTTTGGGAAGATCATCTACTATATACCCAACACTTTTCAACATGAAAATGCCGGCAATGGAGAATGCAACAACAATCGCCGAAACCGCATAGATCAGCTTGCGGTGATTGAGCGACCAGAATTCGAGGCGGTCCAGCCAGCGGTTAAGGCGGGGATTATCGAGATACTTGGTATGCCTCGACTTCGGTACAGGGAGAATGCTGAGTGCAACCGGGATCATGATCAGCGAGATAAAGAATAGAACCATGATGTTGATGCCCGCTACTACTCCGAACTCCTGCAGGATCTGGCTCTTGGTCAATGCAAATACCGCGAAGCCGATAGCCGCCGCCAGGTTGCAGAACAAAGTCACGATGCCCATCCGCCCGACCATGGTGACCAACGCCTCATGCCTGTCGCCCTTATCGTTGTACGCCGTGTGATATTTATTCAGGAAATAAATGCAATTGGGAATTCCAATCACAACAATAAGCGGCGGGATCAAGGCCGTGAGAAGCGTGATCTTGTAGCCAAACAGGTTCATTGTGCCGAGGCTCCATAACACACCCGTGATCACTACGGCAAGTGAAAGCAGCGTAGCACTGAAGGAGCGGAAGAATAGCAAAAGGATCAAGGCAGACAGTACCACGCTCGCGAGCAGGAACCATCTCATCTCGTTTGCTATCCGCGTGGAGAGTTCCGTCCTGATCAGCGGAAGACCGCTTAGATATACCTCCTGGTTATTCTTCTTCCCGAAGGCATCGGTTAATTGTGTAATGGCGGCAACAACGGTATTCCTCCTCTTCGAGTTCATTACATTCTTGTCTACACTTACTCCCATCAGCCAGGCCTTGGTCTGCGGATTATACAAAAGTTGTTGATAGAAGGGAAGATTCAGGAAAATGGCTGCACTGCTATCCAGTTGCGATTGCGAGGAGACCGTATCGGAAAAGATCGGTGTGGCGATCAGTTTTTCCGTAACCGAATCCTTCACAAGATTGATGGACGAAGGAACGGAGATGATATCCGTGACGCCCGCAACCTTCTTCAGGTCGCGCAGCAGTCGGGTATAGTCCCTGAATAATTTCTCCGTAAAAAGATTATCAGTCTGTATCCCGATCACCAGGAGATTTCCGTCCTGCCCATATTTTTGTTTGAATGCCTGGTAGGTAATGTTTGCCGGGTGGTTGACGGGGATGGCCCTGGTAAACTCGTAGCTCAGTTCAACCCTGGATGCCCTGTAGCCCATGAAGATGGTTGCCGCTATGAGAACCGCGAGAAGAGGCCAACGATTCGCCAAGATGAACTTTCCGAGTTTACGCCACATAGATGAAATTTTCCGGGTTTCTTTATATTTCTAATACCCTGCCAAAGCCGTGCAAAGAAACAGAAAAAAGCTTTACCTGCTTTTCTTCCTAGATGGTTGCCTGAGAGTGCTTTCTTCGGTCCTTTGCGATACTTTTGGCAAGTGAGACTCTTCCTGGCAGTATCAATCCTGTTTTTTCATCATATCACTGCTGCCCAGCAGCCCATCGGCTCCTGGAGAGAGTACCTTCCATATGCCAGCGCCACCCAGGTGACGCAGGCGGATGGTAAGATCATTGCCGCCACACCCTACAGTTTTTTTTCGTACGATCCTTCAAGCAATACCATAGAGCGTTTCAGCCGCATAACGGGGCTCAGCGAAACAGGCATCAGCCGGATCCACTACGACGATGTGAACGAAAAACTCGTTGTTGCTTACGATAACAGCACCATTGACATCATCTACCGTAACGATATTACAGCGATCCGCGACATAACCCGGGATAATATCGCGGGAGACAAGACCATTTATGATATCTATTCGCTGGGACACGACTATTATCTCTCTACCGGCCTCGGCATCGTTGTAGTCGACGGCGAGCGGAACGAAATAAAAGATACCTGGTTCATCGGCGCCTCGGGCACGCACATCAAGGTGAATGGTATGGCGAGTGACAACGCCTTCTTTTATGCGGCTACGGAACAGGGATTGAAAAAGGCGGCTCTCAATGCTCCCAATCCTGCCGACTACAGCAACTGGCAATCGCCCGATGCCTCCAATGGACTTTATCCCGGAAATTATTCCGATGTAATATCCATCCAGGACAAGATGATATTGCAAAAAGATGATTCCTTATTTATCCAGAACGGCAGCAACTGGGGCCTCTTGTATCATGACGATTGGAAAATAAACAGCCTGGAAGGTTCCGGCAATAAGATACTTCTTTGTGAATCCAGGACGAATGCAGCGGGACGGGTGGTCATACTCAACACGAATGGGACTATCGATAGGATCATCAGCCAGGCGCCGCTACTTTCTCAACCCCGGTCCGCTATTCTTATACAGAATGAGGCGTGGATTGCCGATGGGGCGGCCGGACTACTTCATATTGGTAGCTCAACGGAGCAATACCAACCCAACTCTCCCCGGTCCATTGCCACGGGAGAGATCGTGTCAAAGTTCAACAGGTTCTATGCGACCGCGGGAGAAGTAGATGGCTCCGGAACGCCCGGAAATAATACCAATGGCATCTACCGGATGGAACAGGGCGAATGGACAAACTTCAACGACAATAGTGTTCCCCGCCTGGATAGTCTGAGGGACTTCATCACTGTTGTAATCGACCCTGCAGACGAGACGGCATGGGCCGGTTCCTTTGGCGGAGGGTTGCTTCATATCCGGAGCGACCAGGACCTGGAGATATTTAAGCAGGGATATCTTTCTCCTTCTATCGCCAATCCATTGCAGTACCGGGTGGCAGGACTCTCATTCGACAACCAGGATAATCTCTGGATATCCAACTATGGCGCCTCCACTGCATTGGCGGTGAGGAAAACAGATGGGACATGGAAACAACTGGCCGTTCCCTTTTCAATTCCTGGAAATGCACTGACGCAGATCGTGACCGGCGACAATAATTATAAATGGATCATAGTAGCCAGGGCAGGGGGTGTTCTTTGTTTCGATGATAATCTTACCCCGGACAACACTGCCGACGATCATTGGAAACTATTCGGGACCGGCTCGGGCAATGGCAATCTTCCGGCAGGAGAGGCCACCTGCCTTGCAGCGGATAAGAACGGATTTATTTGGGTAGGGACCACCAATGGCATTGCCGTCTTTCAATGTGCACAGGATATCTTCAGTGCGGTGGGATGTGAGGCCATCTGGCCGGTAGTGAAACAGGGCAATTTTGCAGGCTACCTTTTCAACGGACAGGAAGTAAGAAGCATTGCCGTTGATGGCGCCGACCGTAAATGGGTGGCAACGAAGAATGGCGTTTTCCTGATCAGCGCCAGTGGCGAGGAGATCGTGTTCCAGTTTACGAAAGACAATAGCCCCTTGCTGGATGACGATGTCAGGAAGATCACGATCGATGGCGGCTCGGGCGAGGTGTTCTTTGCCACGGCCAAGGGTCTTTGTTCGTTTCGCAGTACGGCAACGGAAGGAAACGAAAACAGTTCGCATGTTCTTATATTTCCAAATCCCGTACCCCCATCCTATTCGGGGACTATCGGCATCCGGGGTTTGGTGAACAATGCGATAGTAAAGATCACCGAGATGGATGGAAGGCTGATCTATCAAACGAGGGCGGCCGGAGGCCAGGCGGTTTGGGACGGGCGGGATTATAAAGGAAGGAGGATCTCTACCGGTGTCTACCTCGTTGTTGTCAGTAGTGATGAACACAATGGAAAAACAGTCGCTAAAATAATCTTCATCGGGAAATAGATGGCTGATAAATTACACCATACACGGGGTATCGTATTGCGGACGGTGAAGTATGGGGAAACGAGTCTCATTGTTTCCATCTTTACTGAACTGTTCGGCATACGGTCTTATTTGGTGAATGGAGTGAGGGCCTCCACGAAGAAGGGAAGCGGGAAGGCAAACCTGTTTCAGCCTACAGCCATACTGGACATGATCGTTTATCACAACGAATTGAAGCAACTCCAGCGTATCAAGGAATTCAGGTGGGGCTACATCTACCAGCATATCCTGTCGGATGTAAGGAAGAATGCGGTAGCCCTCTTCATGGTGGAGTTGTTGGCTAAATGCCTGAAGCAGCCCGAAGAGAATCCACCGCTGTTCCATTTTAGCGAAGATGCATTCATACACCTCGACAACAGTAGCGAGGCCGTGATGGCGAACTATCCTCTCTTCTTTGCACTTCACCTGCCGGTATTCTTTGGGTTCCGCTTCCAGGATAATTATTCGGAGCGGAATTCAATCCTCGATCTGCAGGAAGGAATATTTGTGGATACCGCACCGTTACACTCCCAGTTCCTCGGGGATAAACAGGCATTCGTTACCTCACAACTTCTACGGGTGCAGCATCCGGGTGAACTGGAAGATATAAAGCTCCATCATGAATTCCGGCGCCAGCTGCTCCATGCATATGAAAGATATTATGCGTTGCATATCCAGGACTTTGGAACGATGAGGACGTTGCCGGTGTTGAGGGAGATATTGGGAATTTGACAATTTGGTAATTTGGCAATTTGACAATGATCCTTATTCGACACGCCTTCCCCTGTTGTAGCACGCCACATTATTAAATTACCAAATTATCAAATTGCCAAATTAATAAAGGGGTTCCTGAAAACAGGATCCCCTTCTTTTTTTACCAACTGTCTGCTTTCGAGAGCTAGTTTATTTTCTTTTTCTTCTTGAAGTTGAAGTCGCGCGATATAGTGAAGCCCCAACGGAACTCGCCCTTTGTCCATGAACTCACGGTCCGCGGTATATACCTGTTCTCGAGTAATTCGGTGGCATTCGTAAAATTCAGGTGAAATGAATGTCCCGCCGTGAGTATCTCCACCCCTACGCCCAAGGCATCATAGAACCTGACGTCCTGGGTCTTGAAGAGATCGATACTGGATTGACTGCGGAAGGAGTGAGAATAATCTACGATGAGACTAAACACGCCCTTCAATGGCACTCTCAGTCCGCCTCCTATGGCGAAAATCGAATTATCGTCCCCGTCTACTACATAATTCCTGTGTACATAGGTTGGGTTCAATTGAAGACTTAGTTTCCCGAATCTTCTTCCAACGAGCAACTGAAGCGTCTGGCTGTTGCGATCGGAAAAATCGGAGAACGAATTTTCCAGGTTGGGTGTCTTATTGGCCTTCATGGTCGAGATCACATTGTTCGCGAAAATGGCAAGGGAGAATGGGTGCGCCGCATCCTTCGCCTGCTGCATGATCCGGTATTTGATCCCAAGCTCATATTGCTGCTGCACGAGGCTGGCGCCCCTGGCGCGTGCGGCAATAAGGTTGATCTTCTTGCTCAAGCCGTATTGGAATCCTATGCGTACATCGGCAGCATTGTCGAGGCCGAAGAAATTTGTAATTCCTCCATGGTCCCCGCCGATATCCCCGAAATTGTGAGTGACTTTGAATTCGAGCACTCTGCGGGGGACCAATTCAACGGTATTCAGGTTGATGAGCTTGGGCGACGAAAATATCCATACATAATCCGGCTCTGTTGAAGAAGGCGGAGAGGATGATGCCGTATTGGAGAGGGTAGTATCCTGCGAAAACCCAGTCAGACTGGCCAGACAAAAGCTAATTGCCGCGAACATTCTCATAAGTGATCTATTTACGGGATAAAACGGAAAAAGAGTTCGGGTAGTTGCCTAGAGTTAGGAATGAAAGGAGTTTTTACAGAATCTCCTCCTCGTGTATTCCCAGGTTATTGAGATCCGGGGAAAAAGACGAGTGTTTCCCCAAGATTGAACCACGAACAAAGAACAATTTGGCAATTTGAAAATGTGCCAATTGGGCGTGTTAGTCGAAGTTGCATTACTTATAGGCCTTGTGATCCTTGTCTTGTATTCTACTTGTGTCCCTTACGGTTTGCTTTATTTACTTTGTAAACATAAGAGACACAAAGAACAAAAAGGAGCACGAAGGAATACAATAACCACGGAGAACACAAAGGAGGCACAAAGACCACAAGGGAGTTCTAATAGCACGCACCATTGGCACATTGCCAAACCTGCCTGCCGGCAGGCAGGTTATCAAATTGGCTAATTGTACTTGGTGGTTCCTGTATTGGACCAGCCTTGCCAGGCTTCGATTATCTCTTCGGCATGTGCCTTATTTTTCGGCTTCAGGAAGATCTTACGGATGACTCCCTTTTCATCGATGAGAAAAGTTGTCCGGTGGACGCCCATATAATGATTGCCAAACATCTGCTTCTCTCCCCATACGCCATATTTTTCGATGATCTCGCGCGATGTATCGGCAATAAGGATAAAGGGAAGACTATGTGTATCACGGAATTTCTTATGCAGCTTCTGCTCGTCGGGGCTTACGCCTATTACTTCAAATCCCTTCCGTTTCAACAGGGCATAGTTGTCCCGGAGATTACACGCCTGGATTGTGCAGGTCGGCGTCAGGTCCTGGGGATAGAAGTAAAGCACGACCGGCTTTCCACGGAAGTCCGCAAGCGAAATCTTCTTACCCTTATCATCCAGTCCGGTGAATGCCGGGGCCTTCATGCCCTCGGCCAGTGTTGTAGCCATATTGTTGTATTGGGCAGGGATGAGCCTGCATGAAATTATTGGTCCACCTGTTTCAGTCTATTTCTTCTTCTTCTTTACTGTCTTCTTTGCCGCGGTTGTCTTCTTCCCGCTCTTCTTTTTTCCTTTGGCCTTTTTCACCGGGGGCGTGTACGGGTATCTTTTAAACCACCAGCTTTTTTCCGTAATATTTCCCACGATGTCTGTTGCGGTCACCCTCAGCTCATGTACGCCATAGGGGCATCGCTCATCAAAAATATAGATCCATGCACGGCTTTTATCATTGGTAAAACGCAGCCAGTTGCCGTCGAGCTCCGCCCTGAAGCTGCTGACCCCGGAGTTATCTTCCGGAACGAATACTATTCTGTTGGCCGCGCTTAAATTGACCGTGTCTCCCTTCCCGAGTTCATTGATAGTCGGTGGCGTCACATCTGCAGTTGCCTGGAAGGCTCCGAAGTCACCCATTTCAGCAGTGATCCAGTTATTTTGCAGTTTTGCCTTCCTGACGCTGACGCCGTTCCGGTAGAATCTGTTCATCACCAGCCTGTCTTTCCATTCGGAGGGAATGGGTTTATCGGGACGTATCCTTACCGTAAAGGAAGAATGGATAGGGATGGAAGGATCGTTCAGCACATGCTGTGAACTGAGAGTAAAGGTGGAGGACCTGCTGTTGATGCTATAGTCCGCGTACACTGTATCATACAGCGCGATGGCAGGAAGATCCACTTCGAAACCGGCCCATGCCGGCTTGTTCTCCCGGGCAGGAAGCAATGGGATTCCCTCCGGGTGATTGGCCACTGGAAGACCCGGATCGAATCTTACTTTGAATCGGAGGACTGAAAGATTCTGGTAAGCATCCCTCACCTCGATCCGTACTGAATGGATCATTGTATCTGTCAGACTGATCACGCCGTCGGCAGCTGCGGGTTGGTACACGTTGCTCCTGTCGCCCGGCAACCTGGAGAGATGTTGAATAAAGGGCCCGCCTTTATACCTCAGGGGATAATCGATCTGTGCATTGAGATACCGGGTATCATCATAGCCGATGCTATCCAGCCGGAACTTTATCACGGGCGTCTCATCCAGGAAGAGTGACGCGGAATAGATGCCGTCTTCATTGGCGGAACCCGTCATCCTGTCAAAACTCTGGATACCGAAACTGAATTTCCCTGTGCCGGTCTCTATCACGGGCATTTTTGGAAGGATATACCCGGAGTCTGTATTCTTAACGGGGAAAAATCGGGGAGCAGATCTGTAGATGCTCCTGTCACGGTCATACAAGGCTAGCTTGACAATGGATGGCTTTACATTATCAGAAAGTGGAAAACCGAAGAGCAGCAGGTTCAGGCATTTCCCGGATTTCGTATCCCTGATCTCGAAATGCACATGCGGTCCCTGCGACCCGCCCGTGTTCCCGCTGTATGCGATGAAACTTCCCTTCTTCACGGGAAACTGGTCCTTAGTGAACTCAAGTTCCATTGCCCAGGATTCCTGTTTGTACTGTTGGGCCGTCACGTATTGTTCGAGTGCGGGAAAAAATGCATTGAGGTGTCCATAAAGCGTGGACAGCCCATTAGGGTGATTGACTATGATAAAGCGCCCGAAGCTTTGCGGGCGAATACCTGCATAAGCGATATAGCCATCTGCCGCAGCAAATACCGACTGATTTTCCTTTCCATTCGTACGAACGTCCAGTCCCATATGCCAGTGGTTGGGACGAAGCTCGCCCATGTTTGCAACGATGGCGGGTTGAAGATCCGTAGGCCAGCGAAAGTATCCCTTCGGATAATTGGCAGTCTGTGAATGGAGACCCTGAAATTCAAGGAGCGCAAGGAACAAAACGACAATAAATCGGTACATGCGGCAAAAATATCGACTATGCGCTTTACTATGAAACAATAAGCGTCTTAAAACAGGACGGAATGTTTTCGCTCGGGTTGCCGTCGGGGAAATATTAACAATTGAATCATATCGCTGTAATGCCCGTTCCGGTTGAGTTGGATGGATTTAAAACACCCTCTTCGTGGTATTGGTATTTTTGGCACGAAATTTTAGCTTGCAGGGTGAAATTATTTACTTCAAAACGAAAGGCATGAAAAGGTTTATTTCCCGGTCTGTACTCAGCCTTATCATTTTCGCCAGTCTCTTTGTCGGTATTATCAAGGGTCAGAAGGTGCGGCAAAAATGGGTGGCCAAGATGAAGAACAGACAGGTAGAAAAAAGAGTTGTCAGCCAACCGGCGATCGTACTGGATGAGATTGAAATCGCTACTTACCATAGCTGAAATTTCCGTTTACCTCCACGCTACTTTTTTGATATCAACGATGTTGATCAGAAGAGCCGGGACCCGCTACCCGCTTACCTTTGCGGGGATATGAGCCCTTTGCTTCGCGGGATTTGACAAAAACTTCTCCCATCACTTTTCCGGAACCGCCCGATTCCCTTACTTTTGCGCAATTTGTATTTCCATCCCGGTCTTAAATACCGGGGCCAATCTCAATCAAAAAATGCCAAAAGATATCTCTATTAAGTCGGTCCTGATCATCGGTTCAGGGCCTATCATTATTGGACAGGCTTGTGAATTCGATTACTCCGGAACACAGGCAGCCCGTAGCCTGCGCGAGGAGGGTGTGAAGGTCTTTCTTATCAATAGTAACCCGGCCACCATCATGACAGACCCGATGATGGCGGATAAAGTGTACCTGCTGCCCCTTACGGTTGAAAGCATCGAACAGATCCTGGAAGAAAATGATATAGATGCCGTCCTGCCTACCATGGGTGGACAGACAGCACTGAACCTTGCAAAGGAGGCTGAAGACCTCGGCATCTGGGAAAAGTACAAGGTAAGGCTCATAGGTGTCGACATCAAAGCGATCGACAAGGCGGAGGACAGGGAAAAATTCAGGCAGTGGATGATCCAGCTCGGTGTGCCGGTGGCGCCAGCCAAAACGGCCAATTCCTTCCTCGAAGGCAAGGAGTTTGCGCAGGAGATAGGTTTCCCGCTTGTGATACGCCCATCATTTACGCTTGGCGGGACCGGCGGTGGTTTCGTTCATGATAAGAACGACCTCGACGAGGCATTGAACAGGGGGCTACAGGCCTCCCCGATCCATGAAGTATTAGTAGAGAGAGCGGTATTGGGCTGGAAGGAATTCGAGCTCGAGCTATTGCGCGATAAGGCAGATAATGTGTGTATCATTTGTACGGTCGAGAATTTCGATCCCATGGGAATTCACACGGGTGATTCCATAACTGTGGCCCCGGCCATGACGCTTAGCGACACAGCCATGCAGCTGATGCGAAATACAGCTATCATGATGATGCGTGACCTGGGCAATTTCGCGGGAGGCTGTAATGTACAATTCTCACTCAATCCCGATACGGAAGAGATCATCGCCATCGAGATCAATCCGAGGGTAAGCCGATCTTCGGCACTTGCGTCCAAGGCAACAGGCTATCCCATTGCCAAGATCGCAGCGAAGCTTGCGATAGGATATAATCTCGATGAACTGCAGAACCAGATCACGAAGACCACCTCAGCCTATTTCGAACCTGCGCTCGACTACGTCGTAGTGAAGATCCCGAGGTGGAACTTCGATAAGTTCAAGGGGGCAAACGATACACTGGGTCTCCAGATGAAGAGCGTGGGCGAGGTAATGGCGATAGGAAGGAGCTTCACGGAAGCCATCCAGAAGGCCTGCCAGAGCCTGGAGAATAATGCCGTTGGGCTTGGGTATTACGGCAAGAGCCTCATGCACGCGGACGACCTGCTCGAGTACATAAAGGTGCCGAAGTGGGATCGCATTTTCCGGATCAAGGATGCATTGATGGCGGGGATCTCGGTCGGAACGATCTCCAAGGCTACCAACGGCATCGACCGGTGGTTCCTTTACGAGATACAGAAGATCTGCAATATTGAAAAAGAGATAGCGAAATATGACCTTGACACCCTGCCCCTGGCCTTGTTGAGAGAGGCGAAGGTCAATGGATTCAGTGACGAACAGATCAGCCGGATCACACAACACGGCGATGAAGAGGATGTCTATAATAAAAGAAGAGCGGCAGGAATAAGACGCGTGTATAAGATGGTGGACACCTGCGCCGCAGAGTTCGAGGCGAAGACCCCCTATTTCTATTCGACCTTCGAAGAGGGAAATGAGAACGAGAGCAAGATATCCGATAAGAAGAAAGTGGTCGTGCTCGGCTCGGGTCCCAACCGCATCGGGCAGGGAATAGAATTCGATTATTGCTGTGTGCATGGACTTCTGGCCATCAAGGAGGCGGGATACGAGGCGATCATGGTGAATTGTAACCCCGAAACGGTTTCTACGGATTTCGATATTGCCGACAAGCTTTACTTCGAGCCTGTTTATTGGGAACATCTCTGGGAGATCATCGAACATGAACAACCGGAGGGCGTGATCGTTCAGCTGGGCGGACAAACGGCCCTGAAGCTCGCCGAGAAATTACACGCAAAGGGAATAAAGATCATTGGAACCTCTTACGACAGCATGGACATTGCAGAGGATCGTGGCCGCTTTAGCGACCTGTTGAAGGAACTCGAGATCCCCTACCCGGACTATGGAACCGCCTTTGATGTGGATGAGGCTGTAATAGTAGCAAATAAGGTAGGATATCCCGTATTGGTCCGGCCTTCCTATGTACTGGGCGGCCAGAGAATGCGTATCGTTATCAACGATGATGAAGTGGAGAATGCAGTCGTAAGCCTGCTTAAGCACATACCCGGGAACAAGATATTGATTGATCATTTCCTCGATCGCTGCCAGGAAGCCGAGGTGGATGCGATCTTCGACGGGGAGAACTTTCATGTGATGGGAGTGATGGAGCACATCGAGCCAGCGGGTATTCACAGCGGGGATAGTAATGCGGTGCTTCCGGCCTTTAACCTCACACCACTCGTGGTGCATACGATGGAGGAATATGCTGAGAAGATCGCCAGATCGCTCAATATAAAAGGACTCATCAATATCCAGTTTGCGATCAAGGAAAGCAAGGTACACGTGATCGAGGCTAACCCGCGTGCTTCGCGTACCACCCCTTTCATTGCGAAGGCGTACCAGATCCCCTATCTCAATATCGCTACCAAGATCATGTTGGGCGTGAATACGCTGAAAGATTTCAAATTTGAAAAGAAATTGAAGGGATTCGCCATCAAGGAGCCTGTATTCAGCTTTAACAAATTCCCCGGCGTGAATAAAGAATTAGGACCTGAGATGAAGTCCACCGGTGAGGCCATCCGGTTCATCAAGGATCTTCGTGATCCGTATTTTAGACAATTGTATAAAGACCGGAGCATGTATCTCAGCAAGTAAAAGTCTGAGGGTTTTAATTCAAAATTAAAAAGTAAAAAGGTCAAAAAGGCGTGATGGGCGAAGAGATCCTTCGCAGTAGGAAAGACGGGCTTGGGAAATTAATTGAGCTACGGGTGTCAAGATGTTCATAAGGGGAAACCTTTCCTACTAGCACGATTTTTTGAATTTTTACTTTTGAATTTTGACTCAATAACGGGCAGCAAGATGTTGATAACAGAAACCCTTTCCTACCATCACGCCCTTTTGAATTTTGACTTTTTAATTTTGAATTAAAACCCTCAGACTTCCGCAATTCCATTCTTAATCGCGTACATCACCATCCCAACCCTGCTATGGACCTTGAGTTTATTGAAGAGTGACTGACGGTAGTCGTCAATGGTGCGGGGGCTTAAGAACATCTTTGCCGCGATATCTTTATAGGAGAGTTCGGAGCAGGTCCAACGGAGAAATTCCCTTTCCTTTTCATTCAATACGATCTCCTTGGTATCCGCATCCGCGTCCTGGTGCAGGCCGCTTACGAGTTTACCCGAAACATATTCCGAGAGATAGACATTCTTGTCCATGACCGAATCGAAGGCCTCTTTTAACTCGGCCGGATCCGTATTTTTCAGAAGATAGCCCTTCGCACCCAGGCGGAACATCTTGATGATAGTCTTCTCATCGCTCAGCATGGACAGGGCCAACACCTTTATTTGAGGATAATTCTTATGGAGCCATTGCGTGGTTTCGAAGCCGTCCATCTCCGGCATATTCACATCCAGCAACACGATCTCCGGGATAACATGTTGCTGCATCATCTTTGCACGCAGGTCCTTCCCGTTGTCCGCTTCGATAATGATAGTGTACCCATCGAAGGTATTAATAAGCTTAGCAAGCGCATTTCTCAATAAGCTGTGGTCATCGGTAATTGCTACCTGGATTTTTTTTCCTGCTTTTGCCATATCCATTTTAATCCTGTAAAGGAAGCTCTATCAAAATTGTTGTACCCTCGCCGGGCTCACTGTCCATGGACAGATCGGCGCCAATCAGTTTTGCCCTGTTAAACATGCTTTTCAGTCCCACTCCACTGGAAGACTTGGAGGATTGCTGCTTATCCTTCACAATAAATCCAACCCCATTATCGCGCATTTCCATTGTAAATATCGTGTCTGAATAGATCAAATTTACAACTACCTCGGTAGCTTGAGCGTGTTTTAGTATATTATTAAGTGCTTCCTGGAAGATACGGAAGAGGAAGATGGACTTCTGTTCATTAAACTCCACTTCCGTTCCAACCTGGTAGAACTTGGTTTGCATGAGCCCGGCCTTCTTGAGTGCGAAAAGTTCGAACTTGATCGATTCACCGAGTCCCACCTGCGCTATGCGGTCTGTATGGAGTCCCTTGGTAAGATTGGAGAGATCCGATATTGCCTTATGGAGTAGCTGCTGTGAATCCTTTACCTGCTCAAATGCCGAATGCTCCTTCTCGAGGGGTAAAACGGACAGGGTAAGTTTGACCACCGAAAGCATCTGCCCGATATTGTCGTGTAGCTCCTGGGCAATTGACTTAAAGGTGTTCTCCTGTATCTCCAATTGAGATCGTAATGCCTCCTTTTCATACAGGTCTTTCAATCTTTCCATCTCCTGCTCCTGCCGGCGCTGCCGTTGCTGGTACAGAAAGAGGATGGTCACGATGAATCCGACCAGGATCACCCCAAGGACAATGCCTAGGATAACGACGAAATATATTTCCTGGTTTTGATTATGCATAAGAAGGCAATGGTGAACAGGGAATATAAAAATATGTTCAAAACATTAATAATGTTCATGAAATTAACGATGATCAGTCTCGAGATACTCGACAACAGGTTCGCCATTCCAAACAGGGGGAATGAACAACAATAGAAGAACAGGAGACCGCAGCAAATCCAGAATGAAGGATTATTTCTCAGGTTTACCGACTTGGGAAAGCGGAACAATTCGAAAAAATAATATATGCAAAATCCAACCATCAGGAGACAGCCCACGGCATAAGTGACGCTATGAAAACTTTTTGTGCCCTGGAAGAAATAAATATTGCAAACGGCTATCGTGGCATAGGTCAGCAAAGTGATCCTGATGAGACGGCGCACGTTCGGCCGGCTGATAACGAGACTTAATATAAATAAATAGAAACAGAACTCAAAAAGCGTGAAGAAATTATAAATCGCCACAGTATTCTGCCCGCCGGAAGATCTGTATAGTCCCATGGAGTCGATGGTAAGGGAAAGCAACAGGAACGGAGGGAACAGTCTCAAATATCTAAACTGCTGTTTGGTGGTGAAATAGACCGTAAAGCTCACCAGGAAACTGATGGCCATGAAATAAATGTAAGGTGGGAGGAAAGACAACATCGGGATAAAATTAATATTATAAAAAACAAAACCTCCTATTGCTAGGAGGTTATTTTATGCGATGCTCAATAAGATCAGGTAACGATCAATCCGCCCTTACCCTTATCGACGATGGTAATTCCAATACCATGCCCGATATCGCTTCCAATACCGCAATAAGGAGGGCAAAGTCCACCTGCATTCCAGGCGAGGATGACACTTCCATTGTCCTTCGGAATGTAAACATCCTTGTTGCTCACCCCATTTTCCGTTTCCTTCTGCTTGGTCGCTACGAGCACAACCGTTTGGCGTCCCGCATAAAGTGGGTTTTCCTTATAATCCTTGTCATATGCACCAAAGTAAAGCTTGACGCCATCTGCGCCATGTTCCTTACTCATTTCCATAAATTCCTGGAGTTCTTCGATGCTGTACCAGACACTGAGAGAATCTTCCTTCCCCAGGCGCTTGGAATTATGAATCCATCTTTCTTGTTTGTAATTACGGATCACAGTGTCGACATGCTTGGTGTCCACTTGTTTTCCTTTCTTTAATGATTTTTGTTTAATTTCTACCATAGCCTTAAATTTTTGGAGTTGTTTAAAACGTTGACTTGATAAAGCTATTGAAGAAGGGGTGGCGGCCAGTTCTATAATGATTATATAATCAACCAATTACAAATTAAATATATTTGTATAGTGAAGATTATCAGAGAATAAGGAGTAATTTGTTGAAAATTAACCGTGAAATATCTGGATTTAAACGGGGAAAATAATGGAGGATCTCACCGTAAAAAAATGCCTTTTGGGGGATAAGAAAAATGATCTCTGGAGTTTATGCCAAAAAAGGACATCCATGCTTAGTTTATTTCCCATGTTTCGCAAAGATCTCTTCCGGTATTTTACTTCATGTCTTTCACACCGGTCCCATTTTGGAAAAAAATACCTTTTTTACGCCTGCTCCTTCCCTTGATCGCGGGAATTTTATCACAATGGGAGCTCCAATTCGGCAGCACTATATTAATTCTAGTTATTGTCTTTTGCACGTGTTTTGTCCTTTTTTTTCCCCGCTTCAGTATTTTTTTCCGGTACCGAACTTCCTATTTGAACGGTAGCATTATTGTAATTCTGTTTGTCTCTCTCGGCGCTTTTCTCACCCGGAAACAAGATATCCGTCACCAGGATCGCTGGTTCAAGAACCTGCAAAAACCGACAGATGCCATTATTCTTACCCTCGATGAACCCCTTGTAGAAAAACCCAGATCAATGAAGGCAAAATGCCACATCAGCTCCCTGCTGAGGGACGGCAATATCATTCCGGTTGTTGGAACGGCCCTGGCATATTTCAGCAAGGACTCATGCCCGCCTGCCCTGGGCTATGGATCCCGGATCATCATAAAAAAGCCACTCCAACTCATTCGCAATTCAGGAAACCCCGGCGGATTCGATTACAGCAGGTATTCTCTATTCCAGGGCACGCTTCACCAGGTATTCCTCGCCTCGCATGACTATGTCTTATTACAGGGAAAAAGAGAATCGTTCCCCGATAAGATGTTATTCGACATTAGAAAATGGGTATTGACCTGTCTACGGAGATCAATTAAAGGTGAGAAGGAACTCGGTCTCGCCGAGGCACTCCTCATCGGGTATAAGGACGATCTGGATAAGACACTCGTCCAGTCGTATACAAATACCGGCGTCGTTCATATCGTTGCCATTTCAGGCCTTCACCTCGGGTTGATCTATGGTTTGCTGGTAGCCCTCTTCAGGCCCTTCAACCGGAAGAGGATCGTCACCTGGCTACGGCCCCTTGTGATCATCTCCGGACTTTGGTTATTCAGTCTCCTGGCCGGCGGACAACCATCCGTTCTCCGGTCGGCCGTCATGTTCACCTGCATCGTGGCAGGCGAAAGCATCGACCGGAGAGGATCGATCTACAATACACTGGCCGTATCCGCCTTCATTCTCCTTTGCATAAATCCCTTCTGGCTATGGGATGTCGGCTTTCAGCTCAGCTATGCAGCCGTCCTGAGCATAATCATCTTCATGAAACCAGTCTACCACTTGCTCACCATTGAGAATAAACTCCTGGATCAGTTCTGGAAACTAAACGCGGTCACTCTCTCCGCCCAGATACTCACCATTCCTTTGTGCATTTATCATTTTCACCAGTTCCCAAATTATTTTCTACTTACAAATTTCGCAGCCGTGCCCTTATCGAGTGCAGTCCTGATCGGCGAATTATTGATCTGCTGTATCAGCGCCGTTCCCGTACTCGCGGTCTTCTGCGGCAAGATCGTTCAATGGATGATCTGGATAATGAACAGCTATATCGAACGAATAGAAGACCTGCCTTATTCCGTCTGGACAGGGCTACAGGTGAGCCTGCCCCAGGCCGTGTGTATGTCTGCGTCCATCATCTTCTTCGCCACCTGGCTCATTCAACGTTCGAGGGCTGTGGCAAGAGTATGGATCGTTTCCTCGTTCGTATTCTTCGTTCTCCGCGACGCCTCCCTGACCGCGGCAAGCCTGCAGAAGAAAATAGTGATCTACAATATTCCTCAAAAGAGGGCCATCGATTTAGTCTTGGGAAATCAATGCCATTATATTGGCGACTCATCAGTATTATCCGATGGGTTCTCTTCGCGCTTCCACCTCGACCCTGCGAGGATATTGCTTCGAGCTGACCCTGCGCCTGCAATGAATAGCGTTTATGTCTCCCGCAATTGCATCTCATTCGGAGATTTCCATATTCTCCTCCTCGACGGATCTACCTTATTTTCGATAGCAGGGAAACGACCGGCTGTCGATCTCGTCATAGTTTCAGGCAAAGCAAAAATTTCCATCCCTGCACTGCTGACCTCCTTCAGTATCCGCCGGCTGGTCTTCGACAGTTCCGTTCCTGCCTGGAGGCTAAAGACCTTACAGCACGATTGTGATTCATTGGGAGTGAGCAACTACGATGTATCTGCAAAAGGCGCCTTTGTCATGAGCCTTCAATAGCCTATTTTTGCGGCTCAATTCAAACGATGCATGCCACTCTTACAACCGGGTGGCATCCTCATTCAACCTCAAACGATGGATAAGAAAATCAAGTCGGCGCTGATATCTGTTTTCTATAAGGATGGACTCGAACCTATCGTGAAATTATTATCCGGCCTCGGTGTCACCATCTACTCTACCGGCGGTACACAGCAATTCATCGAAAAATTGGGGATCAGCGTGATCCCGGTTGAAAGCCTCACTACCTATCCTTCCATTCTCGGAGGCCGGGTAAAAACTCTCCATCCATCCGTGTTTGGCGGCATACTCGGCAGGAGAGACAACGAAACGGATGTCCAGGAAATGAAGCAATTCAACATTCCCGAGATCGACCTGGTGATAGTCGACCTCTATCCCTTCGAAGAAACACTTGCACATGCACTCTCCCCGGCATTCAACGGCACCAGGGAAGATGCAGAGAAATCAATTATCGAGAAGATAGACATCGGTGGACCATCAATGATAAGGGCTGCCGCAAAAAATTTCAGGGATCTTCTCGTTGTCGCGGCCAAGAAGGATTACACGGCACTGGAAGAGCTTCTACAGCAGAAACAAGGATCCACCACTATCGTGGAGCGAAAGAATTTCGCGGCTAAGGCCTTCGAGACAGTAGCACACTATGATGTAGCGATCGCCAAACATTTCTTCTCGGCTTCACAGGCTGAGGCACCCGAGCCTTTGAACTTTATAGAATCCGTTCCTCATCCGAAGGCCATGCGCTACGGTGAGAACCCGCACCAGGCCGGCATTTTCTATGGTGATCTTGAGCAACTGTTCACACAATTGAATGGTAAAGAACTTTCCTATAATAATCTCGTGGATGTAGATGCGGCAATGCAGCTCATCGCAGAATTTCCGGCCGGCTCCATCGCTGCCGACGGTACAACATTTGCCATCATCAAGCATACGAATGTATGCGGCGTTGCGCAGCGCAGTACCACCAGGCAAAGCTGGGATGATGCACTCGCAGGCGATCCTGAAAGTGCATTCGGTGGCGTGCTGGTTACCAACTCGGCCATAGATACCACAACTGCGGAAGCTATAAGCGAGATATTCTTCGAAGTCCTCATCGCACCGTCCTTCGATGAGGCGGCGCTGAAGATCCTTAAGGGTAAGAAGAACAGGATCCTGCTACAACTAAAAGCTCAACCCGTTCAGGATAAACAATACAAGTCCGTACTCAATGGCGTCCTGGTCCAGGAGGTAGACAAAGGCAACTATCTCGAATGGAAGGAAACCGGTGGCCGTGAAACGACAGCCGCCGAAAAGAACGATCTCATCTTCGCCAATATTATCGGCAAGCATCTGAAATCGAATGCCATTGCTCTTGTCAAGCAAAAAAAATTAATTGGGAAGGGCTGTGGCCAGACCAGCCGGATCGATTCACTTCGCCAGGCCGTGGAGAAGGCCAAGCAATTCAACTTCGATCTCAAGGATGCAGTAATGGCGAGTGATGCGTTTTTTCCTTTTAATGATTGTGTGAAGATGGGACATGAAGCAGGCATCACTGCATTCATACAACCCGGTGGCTCCATCCGCGATGCCGATTCGATCGAGTACTGCAAGCAGCATAACCTCGCGATGGTGATCACGGGTATGAGACACTTCAAGCATTAATGCCGCGTTTCGATCTATATAAAACCTTCTCGACAACCGGGGAGGTATTAAAGCAACTTTCGCTATTCAATCCACTCACGATTCGAAAGAAGGGCACGAGGGTCAAGGCCATTTTCTCGCTCGCGCTGGTATGTTTCTTCTGGGGCACCAGTTGGATCGCCTCCAGGCAGGGCGTTCGTTTTATGCCTGCACTCCAGATGGCGGGCATCCGGCAAACGATCGCGGGACTTTGCTTCGTCATCTTTTTTATTAGCCGCGGCCATTCGCTGCCCCGTGGAAAGGAATGGATAACCGTCATCATTCTAAGCTTTTTGAATTTTACACTCAGCAACGGGCTTAGCACCTGGGGATTGAAGTTCGTTTCCGCAGGGCTCGGCTCCATCATGGGTTCCATGTTCCCGCTTTGGCTGGTCGTCATCGGGCTTTTCCTCTCCGGTACGAGGATACCGGCGCGGGCTATCGGTGGCCTGCTACTCGGCTTCGCCGGGATTTGTATTATTTTCTATGATCATCTCGATGATTTCCTCAAGCCGGAATTCCGTTTCGGTCTGCTCATATCCCTCATTGCTACTTTCACCTGGGCGCTGGGCACACTTTACACCAAGAAGAAAGCGATCAGCTACAATCCCTATTTCAGCCTCGGACTGCAAATGCTGCTATCGGGGTTCTTTCTCACCCTCTTCACTCAATTGACAAACTCTTCAAATGTGCAAGCCGCAGTCCCTTTCCTTTCCATTCCATGGCAATCATGGCTGGCTATCGCTTACCTCGTGATCTTCGGTTCGGTTGTATCATTTGTGGCTTATCTTTTTGCGTTGCAGAACCTGCCTACCACCCAGGTCTCTCTTTATGCCTATGTAAATCCTGTTGTAGCGGTGCTCCTTGGCTGGTTATTATTCCATGAGGAGATGACTGTCTTCATAGCCATCGGCGGTGCCGTAGTATTATGCGGTGTATTCCTGGTGAATAAGGCCTTCAGGGGATTACCTGTTCCCGAACAACCGGAAGCGGAAGGCATTTAAGCGCTTATTTCCTTTACGAATTGCTCGTATACCGTCTTCCATTCTTTACTTACCGGGTCCGAACCGAGAAGGCTATTGTGCCAGATGATAATAAATGTTCCATTGACCGCCTTTACCTCCCGGTGATAGTGACGCATCTCTTCCAATGCCTGGGCACTCGTGAATTTCTGCTCATAGTAGGAATTCGCCTCCATGAAGCAAAAGGGGAACAACATGAGCTTGGTGGCTGTTTCAAGCGGGAGATCGTACCAGTAAAACGGTGATGCAACCGAGGCCCGGAATCCATTGATGCTACCGTACCCCATGCTGAAGTCGAATTGAATGCCATTTTCCATGAGCGTGCGAAATGTGGCGGGCAGCGTAAACCGGATATAATGTTGTCTCGAAGAGAGTATAGCCGTACCGGTGACCGAGGAAAGGCTGGCAATCTCCTCCTTCATCAGTGAAACGGAATCTCCGCTTTGCCACGAAGGATGAATTCCAATAGGATACCGTATCATGTGGTCCGCGATCAGATCCCGCATGGCCTGTTTCCCTGGACTGATATTCTTATCATACTTTCCCGTTGAAGAAGCGAGAAGGAAAAAATAATATGGACGCAGTTTGTATTGCTCATGCAGATGGTTCATCCAGCCATATGCATCATAGGGATCCTTTTGCTTTCCCCTCAATGTAGATACCCTTTCCTTCATCTGACCCCATTCACCTTTGAAAAATGACCTGGTGACACCAGCCAGGGTCCTCCACCATCCTTTGTGTTTATAAGACCAGGCCATATCGATATCGTAGGTGGGCAGGAAGAGAAATTCGTTCGCGCGGCATTTCACGGATGGGAATTTCTTCAGCAGGTATGTTTTGAAATCACTCAACCAGATATTGACGAGCGGAATGGAAAGGAATTTTTCCTGATAAGCCAGTGAATTTTCATGGTTATATCTTCCATAGGCATCTGATCTCCCCGGAAGATATTCTTCATATCGGCTAAGCAGGTAGAATGAAGCGGCGAATATATCGAACGGAATATCGCCACCAGTTTGAAAAAACGCACGATGACCGATGTGATCAAAGCAATTTATTTCCTGCGGGTGAATGCCGGTCTCGAAAAGCAGGGAATGCGGACGGATCAATATCTCCTCGTCACCCATTCTTTCATTGGTATAATTGAGTTTGGCTCCGGAAATGTTCGCGTATGCCTGTCGATCAGTGGTAAGTTGAAAGGCTTCACCGAAGAGTTCCTTCCCGATGAAGTCCGAGATGTATTGAAGGCGGGCTGTTATCGTTTGGGTGAAAATGGTCACAGCATGAAGTTAATCAGCTATCCGCATTCTTTTCCTTCCATTGCTGGTTAAATGATTTCCGGGGAAATTCGAGAGGACCCCTGTGCTTCGTCCATACCGTCCCAACCTTGTTTATGAACCAGGTCTTTGTTTTTCCATTCACCATGTTCATCCAGCTACGGCGAAGCATCGCCTGCTTCCACATCTTCCAGACCATTTTCTCAGAAAGATCCGCTGATCCTTCCTCGGCGGCCTCATGCCTGTTTTCGAGCAATAGTTCATGGAGATTGATCTTCACCGCACAGACCTCGGTGCAGTTGCCGCACAATGAGGACGCATGGCTAAGGTGCTTCCACTCGTTCATGCCTTTGAGATGCGGAGTGATCACGGCGCCGATGGGTCCACTGTAGGTAGCGGCATAAGTATGACCACCGATATTCTTGTAGACCGGGCAGGCATTGAGACAGGCGCCGCAACGGATACAATAGAGGCTCTCGCGTTGCTTAACATTTGCAAGTATGTTTGTGCGGCCATTGTCAAGGAGTATTACATACATCTCCTCCGGTCCATCCGTTTCTCCTTCGAGTCTCGGTCCGGTAACGATGGTGCTGTAGCTGGTGATCCTCTGACCCGTTCCATAGGTAGCAAGCAACGGCCAGAACAAACCCAGGTCCGTCATGGAGGGAATGACCTTTTCGATACCGGTGATGACTATATGTGTTTTCGGCATGGAACAGGAAAGCCTTCCGTTGCCCTCATTTTCGGTAATTGCGATGCCCCCTATGTCTGCAATGATGAAATTTGCGCCCGTTACACCTATTTCAGCCTCCATGTACTTTTTGCGCAGGATGTCGCGGGCTACGAGTGTAAGCTGTTCCGGTGTGAGCGAGGGATCGGTGCCAAGCTTCTCTGCAAAAAGCTTAGCAATGTCTTCCTTGCTCTTGTGCATGGCGGGAGTAACGATATGGTAGGGCGGCTCGCCCGCAAGTTGTTGTATATATTCTCCGAGATCGGTCTCTATGCTCTCGATATTATTCTTTTCGAGGAAATCATTGAGATGTATTTCCTCCGTTACCATGCTCTTGCTCTTCACCAGGGTCTTGCAATTCTTTTCTTCGCAGATCCGCTTCACGGCCTCGAGTGCTTCGGCCGCAGTCTCCGCCCAGATCACCTTAACGCCGCGCCGGCTAATGACAGCCTCAAAGTTCTCCAACTGTGTGTCCAGCGTTTCTATCGCCCTCCACTTGGTATTCTTTGCACGTTCCCTGGCGAGTTGAAGATCCGAGAACTGCTGCTTGCCGAGGGGAACTACGGAATTATATCTCCCGATATTGAAATTGATGGTACGCCGGTGCGAAAGATCGGCCGCCTTTTCAGTACTCTTCGCCTTGAAGTCAATTGCTGTTTCTTTCACTGCCGGGAAAATTGGTTGTTATGCTTTCTTATCTTGATAATCGCCGGTTGCTATCTTTTCCAGCGCCTGGTAGAATTCTTCTCCAAATTTACGGATGAGCGGCTCCTTTAAAAATTTATACACCGGCACCTTCAATTTCTTTCCTAATGAGCAGGCTGGGCTGCACATTTGTTCCCGTGGCTCATAGTTCACCCGCTCGTAGTCGCCGTGCCTTCCTTTCTTGGTGATGATGGGATAAAGGTGGCAGCTGATCGGTTTCTTCCAGGGGATCTTCTTATCGTTATACGCCTGCTCGAAGGCACATTTGATGAGCCCGTTATCGGAGCGCGTACCATATACACAGATCTCATTGTCGGAAGAAAGCGTGGGTGTGACCCATCCGAATTCCTCATCGTATTGATACCTGCCCTTCCTTTCGATCTCAGCTTTCGACGCCTCGGAGAGATAAGGCTTTACCTTCTCGTAATATTCATTTACGAGATCCAGTTCCTCTTTATCCAGGGGTGCACCCGCATCGCCGTCCTCGCAGCATCCGCCCTTGCACTTGGCAAGATCGCAGACGAACTTCTTTTCCGCTACGTCGTCACTGATCAATATATTATCTATTACTATCACGCCACAATTTTAGCGAAGGTACTATTTTGCGTGGAGGTTGATAAGTGAAAGGCCTGGAATTGGGAATAGGGGATTCGGAATTAGGCTGATATCCGTACATTCCTTTTGTATACTTCGCGGTTGAGCTGCGAGAACCCCCTGGCACCCCAATTCCCTATTCCTAATTCCCTATTCCCACCCGCTCATCGCCACCTAAGCGTATTGATCAGGTGCAGGAGATCCTGCTTCAGGTAATCGTTCACTATCAGCAGGGAATCTTCGTTTGGCGTGGCATCGAAATAAAGCGCGCCCCGGAGAAAATGCCTGGTTGAATCGGTCAGGAAGAACTGATTAGCCGTGGCAGTGTTCCCGCTGAGAGAAAAGTATATCCCCTCCACTCCATTCGGCGTCCGGATGATGCTGTCATTGATGCCGGTCGATACATCCGTATGCTGCTTATAGGCCATCTTGAAACCATCATTCACTAACGAATCGAAATTGGAATGCGTAACGTCCTTATAGCTGATATATATACGGCTATGGAAACGCGGCACATCGATATTGATCCACCAGTCTCCGGCCTTCGCGTCGAAGAACGATGTATCCTTTACAACATTGGCGTAAATGGGATATTCGAAGGTGTAGGGATAGCCGGCCTGGTCGAATTGCTGGTATTTCTTTTCGGGAAAATCTATTCTGAAGTATCCTTTCTTCTTGTATGAATAGGGACTATTGCAGGCCGCCAACAGGAAAACGAATGAAACGAAGCACAGGAAATGGAAACAATTTCTTTTATTCATCTCTCGGGAATTCATTTATGATTTCTTGTTCACGGTGACTTTTATAAGACCCAGGCGGTTACGCTCCGTATCGAGGACCGTGAAATCGAAATCTCCGCTCTTGATCACATCATTTGCCTTGGGAAATTCGCCCGCCAGCTCCAGCACAAGCCCTCCCACCGATTCATTGTCTCCGCGCACGGCATCGAAGGTATCCATTGGAAGGTTGAGCTTTTTACACATGTCGTGTATCATTGTCTTCCCTTCGAACACATAATTGTTTTCGTCTATTTTCTTATCCAGTGTTTCCTCTTCATCAAATTCATCCCGGATATCACCAATTACTTCCTCCATGATATCCTCCATCGTTACTATCCCGCTCGTTCCGCCGAATTCATCCACCACTACGGCGAAATGAATATGCCGCAATTGGAAATCGCGGAGAAGGTCGGAGATCAGTTTTGACTCCGGCACGAAATAAGGTGCGCGCATCAATGGACGCCAGTCGAAATTACCGGCCTCATCAAGCGCACCCACCAGGTCCTTCGTATTGAGGATGCCTACCACCTGGTCCATGCTTTCCTTATATACGGGCAGCCTCGAATAATGAAGCTCTTCCACTTTCTGCGTCAGGTCGGAGAACGAAGAGTTATAATTGATACCATTCACCTCGAGCCTGCTACGCATGATCTGCTTTACGGAAATACTGCTGAACTTAACGATGCCCTTCATGATATTCTTTTCCTCCTGCGAGGCTTCCTCATCGGTCTGAATATCGATGGCCTCATCGAGCTCCCTGAGGCTGATGGCCTGGGACTTGTTGGCGCCGATCCTTTTCCCGATCGAATCGGCAACCGATACGAACCACCTGCTTATCCGGCGCAACAATAGGTGAACGCCTTCTACTATCACCGCTGAACCATAGGCGAATCGGAGATTATTTTGAGTGGCCCAAACCTTCGGTAATATCTGGCAAAAGAAGGTCAGCATGAAACTGATGATCATCACCCTCAGTAAGACCTCGGCGATATAGTTTGGAAAGACGGCGGCATTTACATTTCCAAACAACAGGATGGAGCCGAAGGGAATGAACTGGCTGATGAGAAAATTGGTGAGCACGATCACCGAGATATTGGTGAACAGGCTTGCGATGAGCAATGAGGCATATACTTCCTTCGGCTCTTCGAGAAAATTAATGATACGTCTTGCGGCGGGATGCTGCTTGGTCTTGAGCATATTCACATCCTTTCCATTCAGGGAAAAAATCGCTACCTCGGCGCCGGAGATCGTGAATGAAAGAAGGAGGAGGGCCAAAAGCAGGATGACCAGCAAGGTGATACTCTTTGTATCCGTCACCAGTAAAATGAATGAAAGGTTTGAATACAAAAAATGAATGATCGAATGACTATCCAATGCAAGTGGTTTTGATGATATGTTGAACCGCTTACACGGTCTACGCGGTTCCTTCCCAGGCCTGGAAGGCCCCGTGGCTGCGAAGTTATTGCTTAATTAAATATGCTTAGAAAGGAAGATTTTCCGAAGGATCTCCGATGGGGGCGTCTGTACTTCCCATGTTTTCTATTCCACCTTCACCGGAATGGCTGTTGCCGTCCATTCGTTTATCCAGCATGATGAGATTATCGCCAACCACTTCGGTCGCGAATTTGCGATTCCCTTCCTTGTCTTCCCAACTCCTGGTACGCAGCCGCCCTTCGATATAGACCAGGCTGCTTTTATGAAGATACTTTTGAGCCAGTTCAGCCAGTCCGCGCCACAGTACTACGGTGTGCCACTCCGTCTGGGAGACCAGCTTACCAGATCTGTCCTTAAAGGTTTCGGTGGTGGCGAGGGGGAATTTAGCAACTGCAATATTGCCCTCGAGGAACTGTACATCGGGATCCTTCCCTAGATTTCCAATCAGCATCACTCTATTTACGCCTCTCATACGCTTGTCATTTTATCATTTTAATTGTTCTTCTCCAGGCTTCGAGTCTACTTAAAGTTAATTTTTTTTGGTCGTAAATGAAAATTTAACCCTCCTTCCTGATTTCGTGCAGGCTGATGTTCAACTCAATCGTGAAAATCCCCAACTGGTCTAACTTTTAACGGCTACTTAACGGGCCGTATTGTACTTTAGCCTTGTCTATTTCAACGATTAAAACCTGAGAATATGAAAAGATATTTACCTTTTTTTTCGCTTGCCTTAATGGCCCTTCTTTTAGGCAGGGATACAACGGCCCAGGCGCTGGCGCCCGACCAGAATCCGAACTTCACAGTCAGCCGTGATAAATACATGCAACTTGCCGATTCGCTTACCCGTTGGGAAAGTACGACGACACAGGAAACTTATAAAGCCATCGATTGGCTCGCAGACAGAAGAGAGGCTAGAATGGACCGCCGCGAATTCAGGCAGCAGCTTCGCCTGGAAAGAGCGAGATGGGGTACGGACTATTACGATAGCTACTACAATAATTACCCCGTGTACCGTAATCCCTGGAACAGCTACCGCCCCTACAATCATGGAAGCTATCGCAGGAGCAGCTCCCTTTATTTAAATCCATGGGGATTCGGATACAGGTGGCACTAAAAAATAATAGAGTCAATTAAATGTGCAAATTAGCCAATGTGCCAATTGTGCGTGCTTCGACACGAAATACTTTTACTGACCTGGATCATTGGCACATTTATCAAATTTTTCTTAATCAACTAAATCTCATTTTATGAAAAGAGGTGTACTATTCCTATTACCATTCGCCGGCGTTTTATTAGTCAGTAGTTGTTCCCACAAGGTGACCCGCATCGATCCTTCGGAGCAGGTAGATATCAGCGGGCGGTGGAACAATACCGATTCCCGGCTTGTAGCTGAGGATATGACAAACACAATTCTCAGCGCCAACTGGCTTACGGATCATATGGCGGCAAAGAACGGCCAGCGCCCCGTAGTGATCGTTGGTTTCGTCAACAATAAAAGCCATGAGCACATAGAGGCAGAAACATTTGTAAAGGATGTAGAGAATTCCTTCGTGACCACACAGAAGGTCAGGCTCGTGCAGGGAGGAAAGAAAAGGGAAGAACTTCGCGCTGAAAAAGCGGATCAGCAAACCAACTCCACTACCAGCAGCATGAAAAAATTCGGTCTTGAGCAAGGCGCCGATTTTATACTGCAGGGTTCAATCAATTCTATCGTCGACTCCCATAAAAGAAAAAAAGAGGTCTTCTACCAGGTCAACCTGGAACTGACAAACATCGAGACCAATGAAGTGGTTTGGATCGGTGAAAAAAAGATCGCCAAATACATTAAGAACTGATCATGGCCGCCCCGGACGGTGAATGTTAATGCCTTCGTGGCATTCAAATACTGACAACTTCATAGCACTGGCCCTTTCAACCCTTAACGGACGTATGCATGTTGCATCGAAGGATACATATTACCTATTTACTGACGGTTAGCGCAATTGCATTGATCATCTCTTCCTGCGCCAGCTACAATCAGCAGGTAAGTGGATATTATTCTAACCTGCGCCAGGGTAATTATGAGAAGGCGGCAAAGTCGCTCGATAATAATAAGCTGCTGAAGAAAGGCAGGAACCGGCTCCTCTTCCTTTTGGAGAGAGGCAAGGTCTGTCACCTCCTTCATCAATGGGATAGCAGCAATACATATTTCAATGAAGCGGACCTTCTTATCGAAGATGCAAGAACCTCGGCAAAGGATGTAATAGCCGGCAACCTGCTCAACCCGATGATGAAAGGATACAAGGCGGAGGATTTTGAAAAATACCTGGTACATTATTACAAGGCTCTGAATTATCTCCAGCTGAATGAGCCCGAAGAGGCCATGGTTGAAGCACGTCGCATCACACTGCAGACGAATGCACAGGAAGATAAGGTAGGAAATAAGAATAAGTATAGTGACGATGCCTTCTCACTGATGATGCAGGGCATCATCTATGAAAAGAACGGCGATATAAACAATGCATTCATAGCCTATCGCAATGCGGCAGATGTGTACCTGCAGAACAATGGCAGCTACTATGGGATCAAAATGCCACTCCAGCTGAAGAAAGACCTGTTGCGAACCGCCTATCAAAATGGGTTCATGGACGAGTTGAGCCGCTATGAAAATATCCTCGGGATGAACTACCAGAAAGATGAGCAGCCGGCCGGGGGTGAGTTGATCGTTTTCTGGGAGAATGGGTCCGCACCTGTAAAAGTGCAACAGGATATCTGGTTCTCGCTCATTAAGAATTCGGGTGGATTCTTCTTTACCGATGCTACGGGCGCATTCACTGTTCCTTTCGATGCCAGCAGCTACAACGGGGAAAGTTCAAAACTGGAAGACCTGCGGAGTTTTCGTGTTGCATTGCCCAAATATGAAGCGCAGGCCATCCGTTACCAGGGAGCATCACTACAATTGAATAGCCAGAGCTATCCTTTGGAGCCCGCGGAGGATGTAAACAATCTCGCCTTCGCAACGCTGAAGGAGAGAATGCTGAAAGAGCTTTCTTCCACCCTTACAAGGCTGGCAATAAAAAAACTCGCCGAGGCCGCCGTTCGCCCGAAGGATGTGAAGGACGATCCGAAAAAATCTGCAGAGGAAAAGAAGAAAGACCAAAAGCAGAAGAATCAGCAGGAGGCGCTGGCATTGGGCCTGCAGATATTCAATTTTGCTTCGGAGAAAGCCGATACGCGTAACTGGCAAAGTCTGCCGCATACCATTTTCTATACGCGGATTCCCCTGGAGAAGGGTGCGAATCCTGTGTCGCTCCAACTGAATGGAGTATCCTCTCCTCAAACACCCGTCACCGTAAATGGAAATGGCGGTCTTCAATTCTGGAACGTTTGCACCTTACAATAAGAACAGGTTAGAAGAGACTCTGCTCCGTTGTATCATCCAGGTATTGCCTGATGAATTTCGGAAAGGAATAGCTTTCGAATTCTTTGCCGGTCACCCATTCGCCATCGGTCTTTGCTGTCGGCTGCTTTAGGATCCTGATCCTTATGAACCGTCCTGCAATCAACTGGTGAGACAATTGCTGCTTACGCATGGGAGATACCGTTACTACTTCGTAGTTCTTTGCCTTGAGCCAACCGGCCGCTTCCGCCCTTTCGAGGATCGTTGGAACGGGTTCCTCACCCGCAGCTTCGATCATAGGGAATTCGTATAGTTGGTTCCATATATCCTTTGAGGTCCGCTGGCGGATCATCGTCTTATCTCCTTTTTCCAATACCAGGTAATAGAACCACCGGTTGCGGATATTGATCTTTTTTTCTTTTACAGGAAGCATATCCACTTCATCATTCAAATAGGCATGACAGGTTGTGTTGAAGGGACAGTTGTGGCAGACCGGGGCGGCAGGTTTGCATAAGGTGGCGCCGAAATCCATGATGGCCTGGTTGTACAGGCCTGCTTTCTTCTTATCCAGCAGCTGGCTGGCGAGATCGCTGAATTTCTTCTTGCCTTCGCCCGAGTCGATGGCGACTGCCAGGCCGAAGACCCTCGCGAGTACACGGAATACATTACCATCCACCACGGCATAAGGAAGATTAAAGGCAAAGGAGGAGATGGCGGCGGCTGTGTAGGGACCGACACCCTTCAATGCAAGTATTTCCTCATAGCTGTCCGGAAATATCCCCTTATTGGCGCTGGCGATATGGCGGGCGGTCTGGAGCAGGTTGCGGCAGCGGGAATAATAACCGAGGCCTTCCCATAATTTAAAGACCTGGGCATCGGGGGCGGCGGCGAGGGCCAGGATATCGGGAAAGGTCTCAATGAATCGTTGATAATACCCCAGTCCCTGCTCCACCCGGGTCTGCTGGAGTATAATTTCACTCAGCCATATCTTATAAGGATCCTTTTCACCTTTCCAAGGCATTTTCCGGTCGTTCTTCGTCTTATTCCACTCCAATAACAGGTCAGAAAACGTGCTCTTTCCCGCTTTTTTTCCAAGTTTTTGCATCCTTTTTTTTCTTGTCCGGGTTTAAATATCCGTCATTCTCAGAAAAACGGCTTGGAAATTGTTACAAAAAAAAACGCTATCCTGTTGACAATCATATTATTTTGTATTAAATTGGCATTCTGAAACCATTAAATCCCTGCAAAAATGAGAAAAGCCGATCTCGTTAACCAGATATCCGAAAAGACAGGAATTCCTAAAGTAGATGTCCTGGTTACACTCGAAACGATGTTCAAAGAAGTAAAGGACACCCTGTCAGCCGGAGAAAATATTTATATCCGTGGCTTCGGAAGTTTCATTACTAAGAAACGAGCTGCGAAGATCGGACGTAATATTAAAAAGAATATTGCAGTTCATATTCCTGAACATTATATCCCCGCATTCAAGCCTGCAAAGGAGTTCGTAGCCGAAGTAAAGAAACTGAAGGAAGTGAAGGCTGACGAAGGTCCTGGAGAGGACGCGTAGTCTATTTCGTTCTTCTTTAATAAGTCCGGAACATTCACAATAAACCAAGTTTATTGGAATAGTTATGCTTTCGGGCGGTAACTTCGCTTTCCAAATTATTTTAAGTGAAGAAACCGCAATGGATTACAATTGTTGCAGCGATAATTCTCACCGCAACAATTTTTGTTTTCGGTCGGAGAATGCCATCGAACAAGCCTGTTATCGTACAGGAGCACAGTGAAGATGATGGCCATCAACACGGCGCCGAGAACCCTCTCACTATCGATTCCATTTTACTTATTGCCAAAAAACAACTTAGTCCTGAGCAAGTTAACAGGCTTTCATTGCTTGAAGGTTCCATTTCGCGCGGGGATGTGAAGAATCAGCAAATGAAGATATACCATCAATTGTCTCATTTCTGGGGCGATTCAATGCAGTTTTTTGCTCCATACGCATGGTACGAGGCAGAAGCTGCAAGGTTGGAAAATTCGGAAAAAACCCTCACCTTTGCTGCCCGCTTATTTTTGGACAACCTGCAGTTGGAGGAAAACCCGGGAGTTAGGCAATGGGGTGCATTGCAGGCCAAGGATTTGTTTGAAAGGTCTTTGAAGATAAACCCGGAGAATGATTCAGCGAAGGTGGGCCTGGGAGCCTGCTACCTGTTCGGCAATATTTCTTCCAATCCAATGGAAGGGATCGCGATGATCAGGCAAGTAGTTGAAAAAGATAGTACCAACCTGTATGCGCAGCTCACGCTGGCAAAGGGTTCGCTACTTTCCGGGCAGTTCGACAAAGCGATAACCCGCCTGAATACCGTTAACCGTCTCAAGCCTGACAACATCGAGGCTGTGTTGATGCTGGCAGACACATACGAGCGGATGAATGATAAGAAGACTGCCGCGATGTGGTACCGGAAGAGTCTCGAATATATTAAGAGGACCGATGTCCGTGGGGATATCGAGAAGAGAATACAGGAACTGAGTAAATAAGTTTGAGGGTCGGATAGATGGATCGGTTCTTTGCCTGAAGGCTGGACACGATTCTGAGAAAGACATTAGACATATTATTATAAACAATATTTAAAAAACATTTGAGTATGCCTTGTGGTAAGAAAAGAAAGCGTCATAAGATTGCGACGCATAAGCGTAAAAAAAGACTGAGAAAAAACCGTCATAAGAAGAAAACAAATAGTTCCTTTTCTGTATGCTATTACCAATGCGGCGATGTTATGCTATCGCCGCATTGGTAATCAGTTAACTGGTTGCTTTTCGTGTACGTACTGTTTGCATTCAACTCACCTCTGCTGCAACTCTTTCCTCCCGCATTCGTGTACGCATTACCTGCAGCCGGTATTTACAGCAATAAGGTGATTCAATTATGTAAGCTGTAATGAACAAAGAACTCATTATTAATGCAGCCCCGCAAGGTGTAGAAATTGCTTTGCTGGAAGACAGGAAGTTGGTAGAGTTACATAGCGAAAAAAGCGATGCTCGTTTTGCTGTGGGAGACTTATACCTTGGAAAAGTAAAGAAACTGATCCCCGGACTCAATGCCGCTTTCGTAGATGTGGGATTCGAGAAGGATGCCTTCCTTCATTATACGGATCTCAGCCCCTATGCCAGGTCGCTCCTCAAATTCACCGCTCTTACGATTACCGATAAAAGCGAGACGGGAAATGATTTTGGAAGGTTTGAAATAGAGCCCGAGATCATCAAGACCGGAAAGATCAATGAAGTACTGGGAGGCAAGCCTAATATTCTCGTACAGATATTAAAGGAGCCTATTGCAGCCAAAGGCCCGCGGCTAAGCTGCGAGATCTCATTGCCCGGCCGCTTCGTGGTCATTACTCCATTCAACAACATCGTGGCTGTTTCAAGGAAGATCCATTCATCCGAAGAAAGGAAGAGGCTGCAGAAGATAGTGGAGGCCATTAAGCCGAAGAATTTCGGCGTCATTGTAAGGACCGCCGCCGAGGGAAAGAATACTGCCGAATTGCACGAGGACCTGTCCGCACTCGTTGAGATGTGGAAGACGATCCAGCGTAACCTAAAAGGCGCGGTGCCGCCTGCGAAGATCCTAAGCGAGCAAACCAAGACGAACAGCATACTCCGCGACCTTTTGAATGCGGATTTTAATAAGATCGTCGTAAACGACCGCACGATCTTTACCGATACAAAGAATTACATCCAGCGAATCGCACCTGAAAAGGCCGATATCGTTTCTTACTATCAGAATGGCTCGCCGATCTTCGATTCGTTCGGGATCACGAAGCAGGTAAAATCGTCTTTTGGAAAAACTGTCAATCTCAATAGCGGGGCCTATCTCATCATTGAACATACGGAGGCACTGCACGTTATCGATGTAAATAGCGGGTATAAGAGCGTCAGCAATAACCAGGAGCAAAATGCGCTGGAGACCAATCTCGAGGCCGCCGAAGAGATTTCACGCCAGTTGCGTCTCCGCGATCTGGGAGGCATCATCGTAGTGGACTACATCGATATGAAGCTGCCGGAGAACAAGCGCAGGCTGATGGAGAAGATGGAAGAATTCATGGGACCGGATCGCGCGAAGCATGCCGTGCTTCCCATTTCCAAGTTCGGCATCATGCAGATCACCCGCCAGCGCATGAAGCCCGAGATGAACATCAATACCCAGGAGATCTGCCCAAGCTGTAATGGCACAGGCAAGATAACCTCTACCATGTTACTCGAGGATGAGATAGAAAAGAACATGAGCTATCTCATTACCCACAAACACAAGAATCTCAAGCTTATCGTTAACCCCATCATGCATGCCTATCTCACAAAGGGCTGGGCCTGGAAAACCAGGATGGCAAAATGGAATAAGAAGTTCGGGCAGAAAACCAGGATCGAAGCGGCCACTCACTACCACCTCACAGAATACAAGTTCTTCGACCAGCACGACGAAGAAATCAAATTATAAGAACGGCAACGTTCAAAAAAAGCCGGAAAGAATATCTTTCCGGCTTTTGCCATTATAGTGCATTTTTCTTATCGAAATCCCGCTAGGCTTTTCCCTGAATCCTATTGTCCCACAAGGAACACAGCATTGCAGAACATCAGCTTTCCATTCTCCCAGAAATTACGGAACAGGACATTATCCGACAGGTAGGAGATACTGCCCCTGCCGAGATCCTGCACACCGAACAATAACCCATCCTTCAGCTTCGGCGACAGCTTGTAACCGACAAAACCGGCGACCTGTCTTTCTTTCTTCAATACACCGGTATTCCAGCCATCTTCTTTGATGAAGTCGTAGATATTGGTATCCATTTTCAGGGTATAATAATAATTTGGATATCCATACATCAGCGGATGCGTATTATCGATATCCACCTTGAAGATGGAGCCCGGAGTGGTCGCGGGTATTTCATCTTTCTCCCTGTCGCCGAAAGGATGCAGCGAGACATAAGGGTTCTTCTTGGTAGCGGTATCACTATCATCTTCCTTCTTCAGGTGAATGACGCTCCATTCCTGTTTGGAGAGCTGTGCAACCGCATTCTCCATTGCCACTACGCGCCCGCCAGCCCTGATCCAGGCCGCGAGTTGCTCGGAGGATGCCTTATCGCTAAGGAACCTGTAGTTGCCGTCGGGCAATACCAGTACATCGATCTTATCCCATGCTATTCTCCCGAAATCACTCGCATTGATCATGGTGACCGGGTAGTTCAACTGTTGCTCGAAGAAGAACCATACTTCACCGGCGCCGGTAGAGCTCACTCCTTCACCTGTAAGCACTCCCACGCGGGGAGCCTTTATTGGATGGACCTTTGAACTGCCGAAGTCGAATCCTTTATCCACGAGGCCGGTGGCGACGGGTATCATCTTACTGTTGTTCTGATCGCAGATCTTGCCTGCCATCGTCCAGAGGGCTGCACCGAATTTTTCATTTCCCTTTTTGAGAATGATGATCGATCCCCTGTCGAACTGTTGGCCGCTGACCTCGAAGGGCATCTCTGCATAGCGCAGTTTTATGCCTTCCTTCAGAAGCTGTGCCGCGGCCCTGGCTGAATAAACTCCCCTCCAGCGAATGATGTAACCATAAGCATCCGTTACAGTATTTTGAACCGCGGCCGGTATCACGTCAACCGGACCTGCAGCTATCTTATCTCTTGTTGCATATGCGGTAACACCATACACATACGGTAGCGACCATGCGGTGATATCGTATGTGGCGGAGTCTACCAGCTTCGATTGCGGCTCGAACAATACTTTTAGCATGGTTGCCTTCGGCTGCGAGGCGCTGATCACTATGTCACCCGTTGATACGGTGAACGACTCGTCCTTCGCCGTATTATAACTCAAACCCTTCCCGCTGCCGGAACCCGTACCGTACTGAATCCCGTTCTTATCGAGCAATTCCAATAGCGCAAGGACGCGTTCTCCATCGGCGGGAGTGTTTTTGATGACATACGTCTTGTACTCCCCAACACCCCCGGACACTGCGGAGTTGTAGAATTTCCTGAACTCCTTGACGAGATCGCCTGCATTCATCGAAGAAAGTTCAATGGTACTAAGGGAAGTGGTATAGTGATGCATGGCCCGGTCGTATAGAGTCAGCGTATCGCCTTCGTCGGTCTCGACGCCGAGGCCACTTCCGCCTCCCCCACCCTGTTCATAGGTCATTCCTATCGCACCATTGTAGATCGGGTACGTATCGCCGTAGGAGGGATAGAAGAGATCGAAGATCTCCTTGGTGAAATAGAGCCATCCGTTCTTATCGAAATACTTCGCGTGGTTCTTTCCGATCGCTTGCTGAAATTGGCGTTGCCAGGGTGTTATCGCCTCATGGTAGGGCTGGGCTGCCGGCGCGAAATAATAGGGTTGATTGATCCCCTGCTCATGGTAGTCAACGTGTACCTGTGGCAGCCATTGGTTGTATAACGCCATGCGTTGTTTGCTTTCAACCTGTGTCTGCCAGGCCCAATCGCGGTTAAGATCGAAATTATAATGATTGGATCTTCCACCGGGCCAGGGTTCGCGGTGTTCGCGTGCATCGGGCCGGGCATTATACGCGTTCCCGACCATTGAATTGAACCAGTTGACATAGCGGTCCCTTCCGTCGGGATTCACGCAGGGGTCTATGATGACTACAGTATTTTTTATCCACTCTTTTGTCTGCGTATTCTTTGGATCCACGAGCGCAAAAAGTGTGAGCATCGAGGCTTCGGAGGAAGATGTTTCGTTGCCATGTACATTATAACTAAGCCAGACAATGGCCGGCGCGGTTTCTGTTGGCATCATCTTATCCTTTGCAAGATTGGCAAGCCGGATATTATTGAGCCGGATATTCTCGAGATTGCCGATGTTCTCTTCAGTGGATATAAAGGCCACATACAAGGGACGGTGTTCATTGGTCTCTCCGTATTGCTGCAGCTTCACCGACTTCGGTACTGCCTGTGCAACATACTGGAAGTAACTCACGAGTCTCCAATGGGGAGTGTACCTGGTTCCTATTTTATATCCTAAGAACTCTTCCGGCGACTTGACCTGGGCGGTGGCAAGCAAAGTGAGGAGCGCGAATGGAAAGAACAAAGCTTTCTTAAACATGCATGGTCGATTTAAAATAGATGAATTGAAAATTAAGTAAAAATTCAAAAGTAAAAAGTAAAAAATAGACTCTGCATGAAAGTTAAAGCATTGCCGGTTGTATAATTCAAAATTCAAAAGTAAAAATTCAAAAATAGACACTACCCGTCAGAGCGTTAACTTCTGTTCGAGCAGGGTCTATTTTTGAATTTTTACTTTTGAATTTTAAATTTTAAATCAATACCCATCATTCTGCGTCAGGTTAGGATTGACCTTCCTTTCGCGGTCGGGGATGGGGAACACGAGTTTCGGGGAATTCCATGGAATGGAGCCGACAGTGCCCTGCGTGCGCTTGATATCATTCAGTGTAAAACCTTCGAAGGCCAGCTCCAGCTTTCTTTCCAGGATGATCTTGGGAAGGGTAAGCGTTACGGCGGTATAAGGGGGCAGGTTGACACGATCGCGGATAGTATTTATATCACTGAGCGGCGTGGCGCCAACGGAGGTTCCCAAACGGAAATTAGCTTCGGCCCTTGTGAGATACATTTCGGCGAGGCGGATGATATGAACCGAAGAATACACCATATCGAATTTCCCAACGCGGATAGAGCCGTCGTCATAATAGACCGACAGCCGGTCATCGGCAGGATCGAATAGATCGATGAAGCTTTGGGGAATATCGATATCGCCTCTTCCCAGGGGAGAGAAGTAAGTATTGAAATCATTTACACCCTGAGCATTTGTAACCTGCATGGCGAATACGTCTTCGGTGGTGTTGCCAAGAACTTCGTTGGTATTGCTTCCATTGTAAGGAAAGGCATCGAGATAAGTGGGTGTGAGGCTGAACACGTTTGCCTGGATCACCCGGTTGGCGGCTGCGGCGGCATTGGTATAATCACCTTGTTGCAGGTATACCCTGGCCAGCATAGCGGCTGCGGAATACTTCGAGGCGAAGAAGCCATTCGTCTTCGGCAGTAATGCTTCGGCGGATATAAGGTCGGCAATGACTTGTGCATAAACTTCAGCGACCTTGGCGCGCGGCTTTTTATCCGATTCACTCAGGGCGCGTGTTGGTTCCAGGATCAACGGTACGCCATCGTTATTGGCAGGGCTGCCATCATTCCACGCCTTGGCATATAACCTTACGAGATCGAAATAGGATGATGCACGGATGAACTTCGCCTCGCCTTCCACCTTGCTTTTCTTGGTTGGAAGAACGATGTCGATGGCGCTGAGTACATTGTTTACGTCGTTAATGGTCTGGTACGAATCCGTCCAGGTATCCCGTACGTCTGTATTATCGACCGGGATGAGCTTATTATAGATCTGGGTCATGGTCTGGAAAGTACCCGACCATCCAAGAGATGCCGGCGAATTCCCGAGAAGCTCGCTCCTGACAAATAGCGCGCCGCCATAAGTATCTGCGTCTCCAAGATCTGAATAAGCGCCGATGAGGGCGGCCTCCACGTCCGAACTTCTGAGAAGGGCCTGTTGCTCATCAATACTCTGCGTAGGATTCTGATCGAGCTGCTTTTCGCAGGAAGTCATGGTCAAAAACCCGACGCATGCGATTATATAATATTTTAAATTGAATTTCATACTTACTTCATTAAATGTGATTATAAACCGATATTAATCCCGAAGACAATAGTTTTCGCCTGTGGAGCAGAGTAGAAGTCAACTCCCTGGTTAATATTAGTGGCCTGGTAATCGGCGTTTACTTCTGGATCCCAACCCTCATACTTCGTGATGGTGAAGAGATTTTGCGCCTTTACGTAAATACGAAACCTGTCAATCTTCATCTTTCCAAGGATTGTCTTCGGCAGGTTATAGGCTAACGAGATCGCTTTAACTCTTAAATATGATCCGTTGGAAATATACCGGCTGGAATTATCTGTCCCATTAGGCAGAAATTGTCTCGCCTCTGGCACCATGGTTATGTCTCCTGGTTTTTGCCAGGCATTTAATTGATCTCTCGTTTGGTTATCAAACCCATTACTACCGCTGGCAGACATATACTGACCGCCGCCATTAAATATTTGATTCCCTTGAACGCCCTGTAGCAATATTTCGGCTTCAATTCCCTTATAACTAAATGTGTTCCTGAATCCATATATAAAATCCGGATTGGGATCGCCTATGACAACATCTTCGGCAGCGTTATAATCATTTGTAGTTCCTTTATCAAGCGAACCGTCTGCTTTAGGCGTGTTCAAAACATACAATGCATCTCCATTTGCAGGGTCTGCACCAGCAAATTCCCTGGCAACGAAAACTCCGAGTGGTTGGCCTTCGCGAGCGCGATTAACATTACCTAAGCCTATTTCCTGTCCGTTCATGTAAAGGATCTTATTCTTATTCAAGCCGAAATTAATACTGCTCGACCAACGGAAATACTTCGTAAGAATATTGTCAGAGTTAATGGTAAACTCCACTCCTTTGTTCCTCAACTTACCGATGTTCCTGGTCTGGGAAAGAAAGCCTGATGTGCCGGGCACTTCGACATTTAATAATAGATCTTTTGTATTGCGTGTATACACATCGAATTCTGCAGACAACCTATTTTTTAACACTCCTATTTCAAATCCAAAATCTGCGCTTCTGGTCGTTTCCCATTTCAGATCCGGGTTGGCTAATTGCGTGGGGTGTTGACCCGGGGTACCTGAATACGCAGCATCGCCGGTAAATAATCCGAGAGAAGCGTAGTTGTTGATCTCCGCATTGCCGGTCAGACCATAGCTCGCCTTAAGTTTAAGGAAACTGATCGTCTTGGAATTCCGTAAAAAATTTTCTTCAGATAGTATCCAACCACCTGAAACCGCTGGAAAAAATCCCCAGCGATTGTCTCTTCCAAATCTTGAAGAACCATCGAACCTTCCACTCGCGGCAAACAAGAATTTATCATTGAACTTATAGTTAGCTCTTGCGAAATATCCTAAAAAACTAAAAGTCGTGCCGGACGACGATGCGTCTGATTTCGTAGCCGCACTTGCTAATTTTTTATACGCCTCAGAAGGAAACGCCTCGGCAGTTCCTGTAGTGTTCTCACTGGTTTGCTTTTGATAACTCATACCCGCTATGGCTTCGATATCATGCTTTTCTTTAAAAAGATGGCTGAATCTGAAATAATTGTTCGTAGTCACGTTTAATAATAGATCATTGGAAGTAAAGCCCCCTCCTTTAGGATATCCGTTGTTGCGCTCGGTAACGGGTCCATAATAGGCATCTTCAAGCTGACTGAACTGCTCCACTCCAAGTTCTGTGCGGAAAGAGAGGCCACCAAATAGCTCGGCCTGACCATATATATTTCCTATACTACGATTAATGGTTGTTAAATACGTAGCGCCATCTACACTCAGCAGGGGATTATAGTAGACGGGATAGTTAGTATTAGGTCCTCCTGGGTTACCAGCTCTCGTGGGATCAGATGCGCCACTTAATAAGCCCGAGCGAGGGTCGATCAGTGGTGTAATTGGGCTGAGAGCGACAATCTGCAAGGGAGTTGCGAAACCATTGTCATTACTGATACGATCGTTAAGCGACCTGATCACATTCATGTTGACACCCACGCCTAGCCATTTGTTGACTTTGTGATCCAAATTCAGCCTGGCGCTGTATCGCTTGAAGTCATTCCGAACCAACATGCCGGTTTGATCAAGATATTGGGCTCCCAGGTAAAAAGTAGTCTTATCATTTCCGCCGGAAAGACTCAGATCATACTGCGTCATAGGCGCCCTTTGAAAAGCCTCATCCTGCCAGTTTGTATTTACTTTATATGTTTTATAATCTTCATTACCTGCAGAATACCGAGTTAATCGACTGTCTGCAAAATCCATATAATCATCAATAGCCTCTTGTTCTGTGGCATATCCGGTGAAGTCGTTTGCAAAGTCATATTTACCACCGCCGACGGCTGCCTGGTAAGTAAATTTTACAAATTCTTCAGCGTTCATGAACTTTCTTTTATCGGTAGGAGTTTGCAGGCCCGTAAAATATCCAAAATCGATTTTTGATTTTCCCGCCTTTCCTTTCTTGGTGGTGATCAATACAACACCATTAGACCCTCTTGAACCATAAATTGCCGCAGAGGAGGCGTCCTTTAATATATCGATAGACTCAATGTCATTAAAATTCAGGTCAGCGAGGGTATTAGTAGAAGCGCCATTTCCCGAAAGGTCGACGGTAATGACTGGTATGCCATCTATAACATACAGTGGCTCATTGCCACCGCTAATAGAAGAAGCTCCCCTTATTCTTACTTTAATTGCCTGGCCTACTTTGCCGTTTTGTTGTTCAACAAATACGCCGGCTGCCCTGCCCTGGATTGCGCTTTCAAAACTTGTTACGGGCGTGTTAGCCAACTCCTTCGCGCCAACTTTTGCCACGGCGCCGGTAACGTCTCTCTTGATCTTCGTACCGAACCCGACTACAACTACCTCATCGAGGCTTTTCGACTCGCCGGGAGTGAGCGCCATTGTTACCGTTGTGCCGGTAACGACCATCTCTTTGCTGACATAGCCAAGGGAGGAAAAGATAAGTGTTGGGGTTTTGCCGGATGTGGATAAGGAAAAGGATCCGTCGGCCGAGGTGAGTGTGCCTGAACTTGCGCCCTTCACGAGCACTGAAACGCCCGGGAGAGGCGATCCGTCTTTGGCATCCGTTATCTTCCCGGTGATTGTTTTGGTCTGAGCCCAAATTAACTGGCAGCAAAATAGAAATGCCACCAAAAGAACTTGCTTTGGTTTTCTCATGAGCGGTGTTTTGGTAGTTAATAGATAAGTCGTCGTCCGTCTAGTCAGACAATTTAACAAAATTTTTTGCTGCGCGATCATATGACAAATAAATTTATATAAGCCCTTAGCCGCTGTTTTTCATGATCCAAAGACAAAAAAGGCGCCTCTGGAGAGAAGCGCCTTTTAATTTCTGGGAATATTAAATTAATTTCTGTCCCGGCTGCCGAGATATAACATGACGTATTGTATTAATGTGACTACGGCGGCAAGCGCTGCTACAACATAGGTAGTGGCCGCCCACTTCAACGCGTCTTTGGCCATGGGAAATTCCTGGCGGTTGGTGACATTGGAATGCTCGAGCCAGGCGAGGGCCCTGTTGCTGGCGTCGAATTCGACCGGAAGCGTGATCAGGGCAAAAACAACGGTCACGGCCATGAGGATAATGCCCACGAGGAGAACGGTTGGATTGCCGGAATAGGCCATGATCACCCCTATTAAGAGGATCCAGTTGACGAGCATGGAGCTCACCTGGACGGCGGGAACCAGTTTACTCCTTAATTGAAGGGGCATATAGGCGTTGGCGTGCTGGACGGCATGGCCGCACTCATGGGCAGCTACGGCTGCCGCGGCTACGCTGGTTCCGTTGTACACTTCCGGGCTGAGATTTACGGTCTTATTGGCAGGATTATAGTGGTCGGACAGAAACCCGTCGACCGAGGTCACTTTTACATCATAAATCCCATTTTCCCGCAACATCTTCTCGGCTATTTCCCGCCCGGATAAGTGGCTGGAAAGAGGGACTTTACCGTACCGTGTAAACTTGCTTTTCAGTACAAGTGAGACGAGCATACTGATCCCCAAAAAGAGGAGAGAAACGATCATAATTCCTGGTGTCATTCTTATCTTTTTTTTAGTTTCTACTCATTCAATAACAAACTTAAATCCATTTGGATCGAGAGCCGGTTTTCAGTCTTTTTGTCATTATTCAGCACAGCATTTACGCATCTGTTTAAAAGGAGAGCTGGACATTTTACATACCATAATAGATTGATTAGTAGAATATTAAAAGTTTACCTCTGCAGGAAAACACTTATCTTGATTGACATAACGGCTCTGGCTTAAGTTATTCACAGACCAAAATTTTATTTTGAAATGTTGGCTAGAATTGTACCTTAGCAATAGAATTTAATGGGTTAGTAAGTAAAGGGGGTAATCGTAAGATTACCCCCTTTTACATTTTATGAGAATTGAAAAATACGGATGAATATCTGTCATTTTTTTCGCGGGTTTTTTACACACTAACCTACCGTGATAAAAAACTTTCAAACCCGCTTTCTTACTTCACCTAAACTTTTTCTTTCACAGTCGTTCTACTTTACCTTTAGCACATGAGTAAAGTAAAAACTGCTTACTTCTGTCAAAACTGCGGATATGAAAGTGTGAAATGGGTTGGGCAGTGTCCTTCCTGTGGTCAATGGAACACTTTTGTAGAAGAAGTTGTGCAGAAAGAATCCCCGAAAGGCAATAATGATTGGAACGACTACACAGACGAGAAGAGAAAGAGTAAAACTATCCTGCTGAGTGGAATAAAAAGTACGGAAGAAAGAAGACTGGCTACACAGGATGGGGAACTCAACAGGGTTTTAGGAGGAGGCATCGTTGCAGGAAGTCTTGTTCTCATCGCGGGTGAACCGGGTATTGGAAAGTCGACCTTATTCCTGCAGATAGCGCTCGGACTAAAGAATATCACTGTCCTTTATATAAGCGGTGAGGAAAGCGAGCAACAGATAAAGATGAGAGCGGACCGCCTGAGCCTTGAGACGCCTTCCAATGGAAGAGAGAATTTCTACCTTCTTACCGAGACGTCTACACAGACCATTTTCCAGGAGATAAAAAAATTAAAGCCTCAGCTTGTCATCGTTGATTCGGTGCAGACGTTGCAGACAACTTTCATAGACTCGTCGCCGGGGAGTGTTTCCCAGATAAGAGAATGCACGGCAGAGTTTCAGCGTTTTGCCAAGGAGACGAACACGCCGGTCTTTCTCATTGGACATATCACAAAAGATGGAAGCATTGCCGGTCCGAAAGTATTGGAGCATATGGTTGACACGGTGCTGCAGTTCGAGGGGGATCGTCATCATACCTATCGCATCCTGCGTACGCTGAAGAACCGGTTCGGCAGCACAGCGGAGCTGGGGATCTATGAGATGACGGAAGCGGGTATGAGAGGTGTGACCAATCCAAGCGAAATACTTATTACGCAGAAAGAAGATCAGTTGAGCGGTATTGCCATTGCTGCCAGCATCGAAGGCCTTCGCCCGTTGCTGATCGAAGTACAGGCGCTTGTTACCCAATCGGTGTATGGAACGCCACAGCGTACGGTGAGCGGGTTCGATCTTCGCAGGTTGCAGTTATTGCTTGCCGTCCTTGAGAAGCGGGGAGGTTTTCATTTCGGTACAAAGGATGTTTTCCTGAATATCGCTGGCGGGCTGAAGGTAGAAGATCCTTCCATCGATCTGGCGGTGCTGTGTGCATTGCTTTCTTCATTCGAGGATATCCCGCTGTCGATGAATACTTGCTTTGCCGGCGAGGTGGGACTGAGCGGTGAGATCCGGGCAGTCAACCGCATCGATCAGAGAATAGCGGAGGCGGAGAAGCTGGGATTCGAGAAGATCATCGTTTCGAAATACAACCTGGGCTCGGGCCAGAAATCATTGGGAAGGAAAACGGCCGGCATTGAAGTGATCACGATGGGCCGCGTAGAAGAAGTGTACCGGTATTTGTTTCACACCTAATTGCTCAAAAAAAATCCATGTCCCTCTTCCCCGAGATAAAGGAAGCCCTGCTTCATTTTTTGTTCCCGCATATTTGCAGCGGCTGTGGCAGCGATATAATGACGAAGGATAGTTCGGTCTGTCTTCGTTGCCTGCATTCATTACCCGAAACGGGATTTCCGGATCATCCGGGTAATCCCGTAGAGAAGAAATTCTGGGGACGACTACCGGTAGCCCATGCAGCGGCACAATATTATTTCACCAAGGAATCATTGATACAGCACCTGATGCACCAGTTCAAATACAAGGGAGATCGTGCGTTGGGTTTCCAATTGGGTTTTCTGATGGGCGCGGGATTCCGGCGATCACCGCATTACGATGTAGATGCGCTGATCCCTCTGCCTCTTTTTCGTGGCAGGGAGAAACGAAGGGGATTCAACCAGGCGGCCATACTCTGCGAAGGAATGGCCGCGAGTATGAAGGTGCCGGTACTAAATAAAATTATTATACGTTCAACACATACCGATACGCAGACCAGGAAAAGCCGGATCCAGCGGTGGCAGAATATAGAGGGGAAGTTCGAATTGGCCGATCAGGCGGCCATCAGGGGAAAGAGATTATTGCTGGTAGATGATGTGATCACCACAGGCGCTACGCTGGAGGCCTGCGGTCATGAGTTGCTGAAGGCCGAAGGCGTGGAACTGAGCATTGCGGCATTGTGCTACGCAGCGAAGTAGGTTGGGTGGTTTGAGTTTGGAGTTGGGATTAGGGATTGGGAATTGGGCTTCATTAGGAGAATCTTTACTGTTGGTATTGAGTGGCGCCAATGTGTTCTTGAAATTGTTTTGATTATTTTTAGTTTAATATTGATCGTCGTCCTTATCAATTGCGGCATCAAAAATTCTTTTTAACGGATGAAAGCCTTCTTACTCCTGATACTCGCCGGTGCAATTTTATTTTCCTCATGTAAAAAGGATTCTTTCATCACATCCGGCGATGCGAGTGTTACCATCACCGTCGACACGCTGAAATACGACACGGTATTTACCAGCACGGGGTCCGTCACGCAATCCTTTAAGATCATCAATGAAAACAGGCAGAAACTAAGGCTGTCCGGAGTAAAGCTCATGGGCGGTAGCAGTTCATCGTTCAAGATGAATGTAGACGGAATACCCACAACACAGGCAAGCGATATCGAGATCGAGGCGAATGACAGCATCTATGTCTTTGTACAGGTCAAGATCGATCCGTCTGCCGCAAATCTTCCTTTCATCATTCGCGATAGCATCCAGGTAAGTTATAATGGAAGAGACAGGCTGGTGCAACTGGAGGCCTGGGGACAGAATGCGCACTTCTTCCGGGATAAGGAAATAGTTTCTAATGAGACCTGGACAAACGATCTGCCCTATGTCATACTCGGCTATCTCCATGTGAATGCCGGACAGGTCCTGAGCATTGGGAAGGGCTGTCGCATTTATGTGCATGCAAATGCGCCCGTGGTGGTGGATGGCACGTTGAATGTGAATGGTGAAAAGGATTCGGCAGACCGCGTGTACTTCCTGGGAGACAGGTTGGATGATCCTTACAGGGGCTATCCCGCCAGCTGGCCCGGCCTGTTTTTCGGCGATGACAGTAAGGACAATGTTCTGAACTATGCCGTCATCAACAATGCATTCCAGGCGGTGGCTGTCACCAACCCCTCGTCAACTGCAAATCCAAAACTTTCCTTGAACCAATGCATAATTGATAATGCATACGATGCCGGCATCATTGCGATCAACAGCAGCATTACCGCGCAGAATTGCCGGGTGAGCAATTGCGGGAAGAATATTGCATTGGGCAAGGGCGGTCCATATAATTTCACGCATTGCACGGTGGCAAGTTTTTCAAATAATTATATAAATCATAAGGAACCGGTACTCACCCTCACGGACAACCCGACTGCGGTATTCAGGAATTGCATCTTCTGGGCCGAGGGAGGAACTCTCGACAATGAGATCAGCGCCACAGGAACCACGGCCGCCAATGTGATCTTCGATCACCCTCTCTGGAAAGTGAAGACAGCCCCGGCTACGGTTACTTTTCTCCAACCCATCACGGATGCGCCGCAATTCGATAGCATCGATTTCTCCAATCATTATTACGACCTGCATTTAAAAGCCAGCTCTCCGGCAGTAAACGCCGGTGTCAACACGGGCTTGCTGATAGACCTGGATGGGAGGGCGAGGCCGGTTGGGCTCCCCGATCTCGGATGCTTCGAAAAACAGTAGCCGCCGTTGGTACTTTTTCGCTCAAATTTAGGCCGTACGCCTTCCTGAATGTCCTACCTTTAATGCCACAAAAACATGATGATATGAAAACATTACTTGTAACATTACTTTTATCCGCCACGCTGGCCGGTATGTCGATCTACGATTTCAAGGCCCCCGGCCTGGATGGAAAGCAGATCGATTTCTCGAAATACAAAGGGAAAAAGATCATGATAGTAAACACGGCATCAAAATGCGGCAATACTCCACAATACGACGACCTGGAAAAGTTGTATGAGAAGTATAAGGATAAGCTGGTGATCATCGGATTCCCGGCAAATAATTTCGGCGCGCAAGAGCCTGGCACAAATGGCGAGATAGCCGAATTCTGCAAAAAGAATTATGGCGTTACTTTCCCTATGGCCGAAAAGGTTTCCGTAAAAGGCGCCGATATCGACCCGATCTTCAAATACCTGGTTGATGAAGCAGCCAAGAAAGGATTTACCGATCCGATCAAATGGAACTTCACAAAATTCCTGCTCGATGAGAACGGACAGCTGATCACCGTTATCAATAACAAGGTGAACCCGATGAGTGAGGACGTTTTGAAATATCTCAATTGATATTCCAACTAAAAAGATTTGAAGCGGCACTGGTGAAACAGGCCGCTTTTTTATTTTCAGATGGGTTATTTTCGCAGCTATGCAATTCAGCAAGATCATAGGACAGCAGGAGTTGAAGAAGGAATTGCCTGAGCTCATGCAGGACAACCGGCTCGCCCATGCCCTTATTTTTCTTGGAAAGGAAGGAACCGGGGCATTGTCACTCGCCCTTGCATTTGCGCAGTTCGTAGTCTGCGAGAAAGTAAACAGCCGGAAGGCGGGTGAAGCCGAGCCTTCCCTTTTCGGCGAGGCATTGCCTGCGCTTAGTGCAACACCATTGATGGACTCCTGCGGTGTCTGCGCCGCCTGCCTGAAGGCCACACAATTGATCCACCCCGATATACACTTCTCCTATCCCGTGGTGACGAAGAAGCCTGGATCCCCTCCCGTCAGTACCGACTACATATCGGAATGGAGGGAGTTCATTAAAGGATATCCTTATGGAAATGTGTATGACTGGTTGCAATTCATCGGGGCGGAGAACAAACAGGGAAATATCACCGCTCACGAATGCAATGATATTATCCGTAAACTCAACCTGAAGAGTTTCGAGAGTGAATACAAGATCCTCATCATGTGGTTGCCCGAATACCTGGGTAACGAAGGAAATAAGCTTCTTAAGCTGATAGAGGAGCCGCCGGCCAATACCTTATTTATACTGGTCGCAGAAAACGAATCGTTGATCCTGCAGACCATCCTGAGCCGCTGCCAGCTGGTGAGAGTCCCGCTGTTGGAGACGGCAGAGATAGAAGAAGCGCTGGTGAATCGCCACAAGACGGATGCCGCTATTGCGCGGCAGGTGGCTGCTGTGAGCGAGGGCAATTACCGCGAGGCGCTTCAGCTTGTGCAACATGCCGACGAGGATTGGCAGAGCCTGCTCCGCGATTGGCTGAATGCCGTGATGAAGACGGGACCCATTGCCCAGGTGAAATGGGTGGAGGAAATGAGCAGGTTGGGACGGGAAAAGCAGAAGCAATTCCTTCGCTATTTCAATCACCTGCTGGAGCAGGCCATCCGGTTGAGAGTTATGGGAGGTGAAACTGGGGCGATAGGAGGAAAAGACAAGGATTTTGCCGAGAGGCTGAATAAGATCACGGGGATAGAGCAGCAGCAGGCCATTATAGAGGAGCTGGACAGGACCTCCTACTACATAGAAAGGAACGCCAACGCTAAAATCCTCTTCCATGCCCTTACGATCAAGTTATACCATATCATCCAGGATAAAATTGTATTTTTGACGAACTGAGACCAGATTTTTTACGTTATGGGACCAGTCGGGGACGAGGTTTTGTGCGAAGGGAGGTGTTTGTTTATGGTATTTGTAATGGCGTCTTATTCAGTCTTTTCAATAAATATTCCAGGTTTGCCTTGCCGTTTTCATTCAGCTCATTAGCAAAAAAGGCCTGAAGAGTGCGACGCAACGAAGCTTATAGACATTCTGCAGCCGGGCCAATACTCCCTTGTCAAAAATATTCATTCATTGAACCTGCCTGTCGGCCGACAGGTACTTTATAGCATGGGATGTACCAGCTGCGGCACCGCCACCGGCGGAAAACCAGGAGGATGTAAGAGCAATGGCGGATGCAGTACCGGTGGATGCAATCGCATGAACACATACGATTGGCTTCATAATCTTCCGATGGCGGACTTTGCCAGCGCCTGCAAGGTGATAGAGGTCAGCTTCAACAAGGGAACGCGTAAGGATTTTTTCAGGAACCCCAATCTTCAGCAATTCGAAAAAGGAGAAATGATAGCCGTTGAAGGCGTGAGCGGATTCGACGTGGGCGAGGTTTCGCTGACAGGCGAGATCGTGCGCTTGCAGATGAAGAAGCGGAACGTGAAGGAAGACAATCCGGAAATGAAGAAGGTATTGCGCGTTGCTACCGACCGCGATACCGATATCATGCAACAGAATAAGGCCCGGGAACCGGAAGCGGTAATAAGGAGCAGGGCGATCGCGAAGCAATTGCGCCTGGATATGAAGATCAGCCAGGTGGAGATACAGGCAGATGGAAGGAAGGCTACCTTCTTTTATATCGCCGACGGAAGAGTGGATTTCCGCGAATTGATAAAGGTGTACGCATCGGAATTCAAGGTGAAAGTGGAAATGCGCCAGATCGGCGCCAGGCAGGAAGCCGGCAAAGTGGGAGGAATTGGAAGTTGTGGCCGCGAACTCTGCTGCAGTACCTGGCTTACCGATTTCAAATCGGTGAATACGGCCGCTGCGCGTTACCAGAATCTGTCGATCAATCAAACGAAATTGAGCGGTCAGTGCGGAAGATTGAAATGCTGCCTCAATTACGAACTCGATACTTACCTCGATGCATTGCAACATTTCCCGGATAACTGCGATCAGATCCAGGTTGCGAAAGGAAATGCCTATCTCATTAAGAAAGATATTTTCAAGAACCTGATGTGGTACACGTTGCCCGACAGTACCAAACACTATCCGCTGACCATTGAACGGGTAATAAAGATCAAGACGCTTAACCGCCAGGGTGTGATCCCCGAAGAACTCGAGGCAGTGGAAGTGACAACTGGCAAGCCGAAGGAGATCGAACCTGAATTCGTAGATGTGGTTGGACAAATTTCATTGCGCACCCTCGAGAAGGCAGACAAGAAACGCCGTCATCAACAGCAACAGCAGAGAGGAAACAGCGGACAGGGACAGGGACAACGTCCACAACAAAGACAACAGGGAGGCCAGCAACAGGGAGGCGGACAAGGTGGCCAGGGACAGGGCGGACAGCAGCAAGGTGGTGGTCAACAACAAGGTGGACAGCAACAGCGCAATCCTCAAAGAAGACAGCAGGGTCAAGGTGGGCAAGGCGGTCAGGGACAGGGCGGACAGGGACAAGGTGGTGGACAAAGAGGTCAACGGCCGAATCGTCCACAGGGAAACCGACGACCTCCGCAGGATCCGAAGAAGGATTAGTAACGTGAGTCGTCAATTGAATACACTAATTGATCATAAGCGGCTTTAAGGCTGCAGGTATTAATAAAAAAGGAATGCACAGACTGTTTCAGTCTGTGCATTCCTTTACCAATCCATTGGTTTTAGTAAGACACTTGGTGAAAAAACACAAACGCCCCCTTGCCCCAGAGGGGCAACATGTTTGTAGCACATCCGCAACCCCACCCTAATCTTTGCCCCAGCGGGGCAAAATGTCATTCGACGAATTCATCAAAAATATATTTCTCGCCCTGAATGTCATGGGCTGATTAACAATTCGGCATATTTTCCCATAAACGTCTCGTTGTAAATGCTGTTCTTTCTATGGGAAGAAACGGGAAAAAACTGGTTTTTCACATGTTGCCCCTCTGGGGCAATGGTCGTTTATTCCAGAATGTGACGAAAAATGTTTTTATATATTGTCCGGCTGGGGCAAATGTCGCGGAGGTGGTTGGGTTACAAACATGTTGGCCCTCTCGGGCCAGGCATCATTATATCGATTACCTTGGTTAGTTGACACCTAGTTGACATCCCGGAAAGGGAGGTTGGCAACCCGACCCTGCGCTTGGCAACCCGGCCTCGGGTTGCCAACCTCCTATTATGCTATCATGTTTCTGATCGATTGGGTTGACACCTGGTTGACATCCCGGTTAACCCGCTCAAAAGGCATTCAACGCCCGGTATATCGCATCCTGGATCTTAGACCGTATGCTCAGCTGTGAAAGTCTTGGATTGTCCCTGGTGGGGTTCACCCGGTTGGATAAGAATACATAGACCAGTTTGTATTTCGGATCGACCCAGACACATGTGCCTGTAAAGCCGGTATGACCGAATGTCTCGGGAGAAACCATCGATGCAGGATAGGGGTCCTTCCGTGTGGCATTGTCCTTCTCCGGTTTATCGAAGCCATATCCCCTGCGGCTGATAGCTGAGTGATATCCCGTAAATAACTCAATGGTTGAGGGGCTAAAGAAATGTTCGCCGTTGAATTCGCCTCCATTCAGGAGCATCTGGTAGAGTTTGGCAAGATCGTATGCATCGGAGAAAAGGCCGGCATGTCCTGCAACCTCACCAAACATGGATGCCCCTTCATCGTGTACATCACCGCGAAGCAATTGGCGCCGGAAGTTCTTCTCCAATTCCGTTGGAACGATCCTGTCGAGCGGAAAGCGCTCCCGTGGCCTGAAGCCCGTAGTGACCAGCCCCATCTTACTATAGAAATTCTTCATGACGTATTGATCGAGCGTCATGCCGCTAATGGCCTCGACTATCTTGCCGAGGATGATGAAGTCGTTGTCGCTGTACACATACTTGTGCAGCGGCCCGAGCGGACTCTTTGCAATATGATTGAGTAGCGTGTCCTGCCAGTCATTGCGCAGGTAAAGCCCTTCCGCCACACGTACGGTATAACCAGGCTTGGAATGATCGCTATAGATCCCCGGCAACGGTATGCCGGTGAGTGGGTCGAGCGTTTGCTTATAAAAAGAGATAAAAGAAACGAGCCCTGCTTCGTGCATGAGTATATCGTCGATCTCGAGATTGGCCTTATCGGTGCCTCTCACCCATGGCAGGTAATTGCCCAATCTCTTTTTCAGATCGAGTTTTCCTTCCTCGTAGAGTTTCATTACCGCAAGCGTTGTTGCGGATACTTTTGTGACGGAAGCGAGATCGAAGATGCTCTCTGGATCCATTGCCGGGGAGCCGGCCGAGAATTCGTAGTGACCGAAGGCCTTGTTATAAATGATCTTGCCGTCATGAATGGCAATGACCACACAGCCGGGATATGCCTTGCGGTCGACACCATCATTGGCAATGGAATCTATGATGCTGAGGCGCGCAGTCAACAGGGTATCCTCCGGTTCGGGCTTTGGAATGGCTGCAGTTGCCGACCTGATTCCGCCATGAACGATGCCAGCGCCGAATTTATATTGACATACCGATACGGGAAGCGTGCCCATCGAGACGATCTTTCCCTCCAGCAGATCCGCCGCAGCCTGTTGAGTGATATCATCGTCCTGGTGACAGGCCACGAGTGTATAAGCAGAACAGAAATTCTCGGAGGCCAATACATTCCCGAAGACGAGTGTAATCGTCTTTATGAAATTTAATCTCTGCCATAGGCTGATCGCAACGGGGCTGATATCATAGTTCTTTGACGGGCGATTGCTGAAATTATGGATGCCTACTATCACCGCATCATATTTCTTGCTCCCAATGGAATCATAGATCCTGTTGGCAACCTGGTCGCTATCCTTATATGA
>Ga0193753_10000184_pt1 | contig 59871 bp, 50 predicted proteins | sample H1c2metaG_FD_144925 | JGI IMG/M metagenome (GOLD analysis project Ga0193753, IMG submission 144925) | Soil microbial communities from a riparian zone of the East river system, Colorado, United States - H1c2 | ecosystem: Environmental > Terrestrial > Soil > Riparian zone | place: USA: East...
CGCACCGAGAGAAATTCAAAATCGACGTGCCGAGAGACAGCGTCGTTGCGACGGCGGAAGTGCCGGGATCACCGTCGCCCGAAGGGATCGCGATGTCGGCCGACAGTCGATGGGCGTTCGTGACGCTTCAGGGGAGAAATCGGGTGATCACCGTCGACCTCGACCGTGGCGCGATCGTCGGTTGGGCGCCGACCGGCACGTGGTCGGACGGAATCGCCTATTCAGCGCTGACGCACGCGGTGCGCTAAGTCGTTTTCGCGCGTGATGCGCCGCCGCGCGACACTCGCGACGCCGCGTGCCAAGACGTAAGCTTCTCGCAGATCACAACGCTGCCCCGGAGAAGTTCCATGCGCTCTATGCTCACCACTTTGAGTCTTGTTCGCCGCGCGGTATTCGCGCTCGGTGCCTTCTTCATGGCGTTCGCTATCGCGCGTCCCGCAATTGCACAGGGACGCGGCGCTCGCGACACTGTTCTCGTCGCTCGGCGCGATTCGGTCGAGAAGGCGCTCGAAGCCATCGCTGTCGTCGACCGCAAGCTGATGGTCCCGATGCGCGACGGCACGCGCATCCCCTTCGACGTCTATCGTCCGAAGAACGCCACCGGAAAAGTTCCGGCGATCTTCGTGCGAACGCCCTACAACATGAACTTCTGGGACGTCGCGCTCGGCGCGCCCGCGGACATGACGCAGCAGCTCGACGCCGTGAAGCGCGGATACGCGTGGGTCGGCGCCAACGAGCGCGGACACTTTTTCTCCGAAGGCAACTACGATATTCTCGGCCCGCCGCTCACCGATGGCGTGGACGAGATCAACTGGATCAGCACGCGACCGTGGTCGAATGGGAAAGTTGGCTTGATCGGATGCTCATCGACCGCCGAATGGCAGATGGGCGTCGCTGCGCAGAGTCCGAAAGGACTCGGCACGATCATTCCGCAGGGCTTCGGTGCCGGCGTCGGCAAAGTTGGTCCGTACTACGAGCAGGGCAATTGGTATCGCGGCGGCGCGGTGCAGATGCTGTTCATCGATTGGTTGATGGGTGAGCAGAATCAGGTGCGGCCCATGCTGCCCAAGAATGCGACGCAGGCGGATCTCATTCGCGCCGCGAAGTCGTTCGATCTCGCGCAGCACGCGCCACCGGTGGATTGGGCGAAGAACTTCTGGTATTTGCCCGAGAAGGATCTCGTCAAGAATGTTGGCGGTCCGCGCGGAATTTTTTCCGACTCGATGCCGGGGATTGCAACCGGCGGCGCGATGATTCAGCGCGAACCGAACGATCCGGCGTGGTACAAGGGCGGATTGTTCAACGACAAAATGAAGATCAACGTGCCGGGCCTCTGGTTCATGTCGTGGTACGACGTGTCCGTCGGACCCAACCTCGCCACGTACAATCACGTCCGTAAGACGGCCGATCCGGCGATCGCCAACCAGCAGTACGCCGTCATCGCGCCAACACTCCACTGCTCGTACACGCGCGCGACCGAGAACACCGTCGTGGGCGAACGCAGCGTCGGCGACGCGCGTCTCGATTACGCGGCGCTCACCTACGGCTGGTTTGATCATTTCCTCAAGGGCGAGAACAACAAGCTGCTCGACACGCTGCCCAAGGTCCGCTACTACCTCATGGGCGCGAACCAGTGGAAGACGACCGACAGCTGGCCACCGCGCGGCGCCGAGGGAATGACGTTCTACCTCAGCAGCGGCGGGAAGGCGAATACGTCGAGCGGAGACGGCGTGCTCACGACGAAGGCACCGGCCAAAGACACGCCGGACAATTTCGTCTACGATCCGATGCACCCGGTGATGTCGCACGGCGGCAACGTGTGCTGCCAGGCGAACGCGTTGACGGGTGGTGCACTGGATCAGAAACAGATGGAACAACAGCCCGACATTCTCGTTTACACCACCGAGGCCTTCAAAGAAGGCGTCGAAGTCAGCGGACCGATGAACTTCACCGTCTACGTGTCGTCCGACCGCAAAGACACGGACGTTACCGTGAAAGTGATCGACGTCTACCCCGACGGCAAAGCGTACAATCTCGACGAGACGATTCAGCGTCTTCGTTACCGGGACGGTTACGACAAGAAGCCGGCGATGATGGAGCCGGGCAAAGTCTACAAGGTCGCGCTGCAGCCCATGACAACGAGCAACTATTTCCCGGCGGGTCACCGCCTGCGCATCGAAGTCTCGAGCTCCAACTTCCCGCGTTTTGACAGAAATCTCAACACGGGCGGCAAGAACTACGACGAGACCACCGGCCTCATCGCGCACAACTCGGTGCATCACTCCACGGAGTATCCGTCGACGTTGCAGATCACGGTGGTGAAGGGAACCAAGACGGTTCCGTAACGGAGACAAAGCATGCAACGGCGAACACTAGGGCGTAGCGGACTCGAGGTATCGGCCATGGGACTCGGCTGCATGGGCATGAGCGAGTTCTACGGTGCGGGCGACGATGTGGAATCCATCGCCACCATCCATCGCGCGATCGAGCTCGGAATCAACTTCTTCGACACGGCCGACATGTATGGTCCGTTCACCAACGAGCGTTTGGTCGGACGCGCCATCCACGATCGTCGCGACAGTGTGGTCATCGCGACGAAGTTCGGCATCATGCGCGGCGAAAAAGGCGAGCGACTCGGTGTCCGCGGTGACGCCGCCTACATCGCACAAGCATGCGACGCGTCGCTCAAACGGCTCGGCGTGGATCACATCGACCTCTACTACCAACACCGCGTCGACACCAACACGCCGATCGAGGACAGCGTGGGCGCAATGAGTGATCTGGTACGCGCCGGCAAGGTTCGGCACATCGGACTGTCGGAAGCCAAGCCCGAGACGATTCGCCGCGCACACGCGACGTATCCGATCGCCGCGCTTCAGACCGAATATTCGCTCTGGACGCGCGACGTGGAGGAGAATGACGTCTTGAACACGGCACGCGAATTGGGCATCGGGTTCGTGGCATACAGTCCGCTGGGCCGCGGTTTTCTCACCGGGCAATACCAATCGTTCGACGATCTCCCGGCGGATGATTTTCGCCGAGCGAATCCTCGTTTCCAGGGTGAGAATTTTCAGAAGAATCTCGATCTGGTGACCGAGGTCGAACGGATTGCGCGCGACAAGGGCGCGACGCCGGCCCAGTTGGCGTTGGCGTGGGTGATGTCGCGCGGGAAGGACGTCGTACCGATTCCGGGAACGAAGCGCCTGAAGAAACTCGAGGAGAACGCTCCGGCCGCTGACCTCGAGCTTTCGGCGGCGGATCTCGCGCGGATCGAATCGATCTTCCCGGTCGGAGCAGCGAAGGGAACGCGCTACCTCGATATGAGCACAGTGAATCAATAAAGCAAAACTACCGCGAGCGTTCGAGACGCTCGCGGTAGTGTCGTTTTTTTGAACCGGCGTGGCGCGAGCGTTAGAACCGCACTGTCACTCCGACGCCGGCGGCACCATTCGTCATCACAATCGGCGAGACGGCCGCATCGGCCACTGATTTCTTCTCCGCCGCTTCCCGTTCCGCGGTCACGATCTGCCCGTGTCGCCGAATGGAATGCGCCGAGATGGCCATGGAGAGCGCACCAATGCCGGCGCTGGTCAGTCCGAGCGTCCGAAACTTGTCCTGAAAGTCCGGCTTCTGCAGAAGCAGAACGCCGCTGCCGATGGCAGCCGCTCCCGAGACGACGCCGGTCCAATTGAGAACTCTCGAATGGCCGTCGCGGTTGCCGACGCCGTTCCAGAGGGTCGTGGTTGCCGACGTCAGCACGGCGAGTGGAGCGGTGATGCCGTACGCGACGTTGCGCGCGACCTGCGCGTTGCTCGTCGGTTGCTGGTAGGGCAGCTGAATCCGCGCCGCTTCGTGAAGCGTCAAGCCGTTTGCGTCGAGCCAGGCCGCGAACGCGGTGTCCGCGGAGAGCTGATCGACCCACACATTGTTGTTTGCGCGCGCGACACGATCGACGACATCGCGGCGACCGGTGAACGCGAGGAGGTTGCCGACCGCGCACAGCGTTCCCGTCTTGCGGTCGACGAAGTACGGCACCGCGCGACCCGGGAAATCATAGTTGTGCGGGAAGACTCCTCGCCGGCTGTACGCAGCAAGCTCGCGCACCAGCGTGCCCCGATTGGACCGCTGCGTGGCCGTGAGCGCACCGATGTCTCGCCCAGAGAGCTCGGTGAGCACACTGTCGAAGTGCATTTGATTTTTCTCAACCAGCGGATCGCCGGCGTGCACCGTGCTGACAACACTGCCAATGCCGATCGGCGCGATGACGAGACTCGCAACCGTGAACCAGCGGAACCGACGAGTCAGATGCATGAACCACCTCGAGATAGGGTCAATTGGTCAACCGCGCCAATGCCCTCATCCGTCACCGCGATCGGAATCCTGTTTCGGAGCGGTCGCCCGACGGAATCGGTGTGATCGAGGCTCGGGATTCTCGCGCGCTCGTTCTCCCAATCCATCCCGCGAGAACAAAAAGTCCCAGTGCCACGCCGAGGGCCGGGACCGGCGACACGCGACCGAGGTCAATCGGCGGCAGCAAAAACAACGTCAGCTTGACGCCGAAGAGAAGCTTGAACGCACCAGCCACGGTCCAGACAGAGCCGAGGCCAAAACATGCGCCAGAGATGGTGCGGCGGGTGGACGGTGATAGGGACATTGAACGTTCCGCGAAGACGAACGACTTTCGCCCCAAATCTGCGTCCGCTCATTCCCAAACGCTAGCGGACTCCGGCGCCTAGCGTTTCAGTCGCTCCGGCACACCCACCCCATCGGGCGTGAACACTTCCACCGAAAAAGTGAACGTCCGTTCTTCCCCAGCTTGGAGCGCGCCCACGCCCACGATTTGCCGCGTGACTTCTTCGCCGCGCCCGTTTTTGATCGAGATCATGACCGAATATTCCCACGGCTCGCCGACCTCCGGATGCCGAATCGACCCCTCGACGCGAAGGGGCGAAAAAGTCGAGAGAGCCGCGGCCGCCGCGGCCGCAGGTCCCGTGTCGAACCGCAGATGCTTCCGACACGACGGACAAACGGCCGCACTTGCCAAAATCTCCGTTCGGCAGTGCGGGCAGGTGCGCGTAGCACCCGCCGCCCGGCGAACCGTGCTCACGAGGTCTGACCGCTCCCCAGTGTGAGACCCGACTTCGAACCCTGCTCATCGCCCCAACCGAATTCGGCACGACCGCGCATGCGCGACCCAGCCGCCACCGTCAGAGTTCCTGCTTTGAGGTCGCCGGTGAGCACGCCGGTCTCCAACAGCTCAACGCGCGCGGCGCTTTCGATATTGCCTTCGACGTCGCCGCCGATCGCGACCGAGTTGGCGCGAACACTTCCCGTGAGCTTGGCTCCGGTGTCGATCGTCAGGTCGCCCTGAATGTGCACGTCACCCTTGAAGCGGCCGGCGAGTCGAACATGACCGGCGCCTTCGATCTTGCCTTCGATCATGATGTCGGCGGCGATCACCGACTCTCGCGCGTCCCGCGATGCGGCGCGACGCGGACCAGGGGTGGGAATGGGCGCGACGTCGGCGGAGAACTCGGATTCTCTCTGCTTGAATGCTGGTTCCGGTGTCATCGTCGTCGTGTCCTTTTTTGGGGTGGAGGTTTCCTTCCAGATTGCCATGATTGACGTCCTGTTGGAGTCCAATACCAGTACCGGCATTGCTGCCGTTCGCTGTCAGTCGCGCCCCCGCACTATTTCGACGGCACGCGACATTGCTTCATTGACGATTGAAGCACCAGGGTGGAAAAACCCTCAGTGGTGTGACGTACTACGCAAGAGCCCGCTGCCGCAACAGCGACGCGTTCGCTGTCGTTCGCTGTCGTTCGCTGGTGACTCACCTTCACCTCGACGACCTAACATACTCGGATACCGGGCAGCTTCGCGCGTAATGAGAACACAGCGTTGTTGAGACCGGTTCGAAGACAGATCGAGCTCGCTGTTGCAATGTCTTTTGCGGCGCTTGACGCCCGTCCGTTGTCCGAAAGACTATTCGTCCGCGATTAACACTCTTCTACCGGAGACAGCACCTTGACGATCACCCTCGCGGACGCGCGTCGCATTATCGCCGCTGCGGAAACGGAAGCGGGAAAACAGAAGCAGCCGATGAACATCGCCGTCGTGGACGGCGGCGGCAATCTCGTTGCGCACGTGCGCATGGACGGCGCGTGGATGGGCAGCGTGAACATCTCGATCGACAAAGCATGGACGTCACGCGCTTTCGACATCGATACCAAAACGCTCTCGACGCTCACGCAGCCGGGCGGCGATTTCTACGGCATTCATGCGTCCAATCACGGGCGCGTGATGATTTTCGCCGGCGGCATTCCGCTCAAGCGCGACGGCAAGGTCGTGGGCGCCGTGGGCGTCAGCGGCGGGAGCGGCAAGCAAGACCACGCGGTGGCGGAAGCAGGAGTGAACGCGTTCTAACCTTCGGATCGATCAGGGACGTTCGCAACTTGTGGCGGACGTCCCTTGGACTCATCCGCAGCCGAATCGGCGCAGCGATTCGTCAGTGATCCCAGGTCGCCCGCCTGCGACGCGCTTCACGTACGCATGCCACGCGTCCGTTGGGTCGACCAAAAATGTTGTCGTGCGCGACGGTTCCGTGCTCAGCGTATCCGTCCCCTGCCACAGCGCCTTCACTCCGGCGGCGCCGCGCGTCTCCCACAAATAGCCGGTCAGCGTGCCGGCCAACACGTAGGCTCCCGCACGCGTGCGGCTATCCTGCGCGAGCTCCAAGAATTTTCGTGTGACATCTTGTATGGTCGTCGCGGGTGCTCTTGCCAGCACCTCTCGAGCGGCGGCGTCGATCGTCGTTGCCTGGCATCGACCGTCGGCAAAGGTGGCCAGTCCTTCCACGAGCCAATAGGCCGACCGCGCGTTCTGGCACCAAGCCCGACGCGATATCACGTGCATGACTTCGTGGCGAGTATACGCTCGCACGGAGTCGTTATGAATGAGAATAATTAGATCAAATCCCTCTGGTGTCCATGTCGTCACGCCTCGGTTTTGGGGCGAGAGCATTGCTGAAAACCGCGTCCGCGACGCCGTGACGAACACGGAAACCGGCGGCGCCTGCGGCACCGAGGTGCCGATGAGCGCCGAGTCGTGCGTCCACGCCGCCTCGAGACTGTCGAGGATTGCCCGCGTCGAAAAGGCGCCGGACACCTTTTCGACATACACGTTGAAGTGCGCCGAGTGCGCGATTGCCCACCGCGGACCCGGGCTGTGCGCCAATGAATCGATCTTCGCCGCCCATGTCGGCGAATGTGTCGCCGCGACCTGCGCGCTCAATACCACGGCGTTGCAGACCAGTGCGCCAAAGAGATGCGCGCACACTCTCGCGGCGACAACGCGGCCTCGGTCAGTCAATCGCTGTCGGTTCTCCAGCTGCGAGCCACCGCAGACGCCCTGACAACCCCGCCGACGCAAATGCTTCTTTCACTTCGGCGGCACCCTCGGAGAAATGATCCCAGCCTTCGAAGTGGAGCGGAACGATGGTCGTGTGCGGCCACGCTTTGGCGAGCGTCACCGCATCGGCGGCCGTCAAGGTCAGTGGATCGGGGCCGGCGGCCGCGACCTTCGCCGCACCCAAATTCAACAACGCGATGTCCACGCGAAATCGCTCGCCGACTTCCGCGACTCCTTCGTACCACACGGTGTCGCCCGAGACGTAGACGATCGGCGCTGCGTCGTCGGCGCTCTCGAGGACGAAACCAACAACCGGGCCGCGGTCTCCGCCGGGAGGACCGTGTCGAGCGGGAGTCGCTGTGAGACGCACGGTCGGTCGCCCAGACGCCTTTAGATCGACACTGTCCCAAGGCGCCATTCCGATCGCGTCGGAATCGAGTCGTTCGGCGCCAACTTTCGTCGTGTATGTCGCCCCGGCGTTCGCCAATGCCGCGCGACCGGAATTATCGAGATTGTCAAAATGATGATCGTGACTCAACAGCACAGCGTCCACCGTTCCCAACTCAGTTGGAGAGAGGCCCGGTGCCTGAGTTTTGTGAAGCGTATATGCCGGCGTGGGATAGTCGGTGCCGGCGGGGTCGAGTGTGGGATCCGTGAGAAAGCGAAGGCCGCTGTATTCGAGCAGAGCGGTTGGACCGCCAATGTATGTGACGCGCAATGAAGACAACGACGGAGTCCTTGTCATAGAAGCGTTGGTAGTGGCGCGACGTCGGCGCGCATGTGATACCTAGGTGCCTGGCATGAATGCGCATCCGGCGTTTTGTGCGCGGATCAGCGCATATATCCCGGATGGGACCAAGATCGCTCCCGGAACGAGGTTCGCTCTCAGCTCAGCCTGTACGTCCTCGACTCTTTGTTTCGTCTGTTCGGCGAGCCTTCGCCCGACGTTGCCGAGGGCAACGTTGCAGACGAGACTGATCATTCCGCGTTTGTGCAGCGTCTCGATCTTGTTGGATTGAGTTCCCGTGGGACTTCCCGCTCGCCAATAGACGTTTCGCCGCGCCGGCGCACGCGTGACCGGATCTTCGATCTTTCGATCCTCACCGATCGCATACCGATCCCACATCGCGTCATTGATCGCGAGCGACGTGCCGAGCCGGCGGAAAACGACGACGGGCCGCGCTTGGGCGTCGGTGGTGTTGTGGACTTCGTGATAGTGATCGAGAAAGGTCGCCGCGTAGTCGATCACTTCGCCGTCGTTCATCTCGTTGCCGTTGAACACGACGCGATATTGCGCGGCGGCGAGTCGCTCGAGCCACGAGGTGTCCCAGGTTCCGGGTGCAGTGGACGCGGATTCCGCTCGCATCTCGTCCGCATCGAAGGCCAATGCGGCCGCAGCCACGCCCATCCGTGTGAGAAAATCTCGGCGTCGTGTCATAACGGGATTTTGTGAGGGAGGCATCAGTATGCACCGCTCCGAAGGACAGCGCCAATGCCGGACTGTCCCGTTGGCGGGACTTACCCCGTTTGTCAGACAGGGTTCTACCGGCTACGACTCGGCAACTTTATGGAGATGGCGAATGCATTGGCGGACTGACTCGATTAGCGGCCATGCCGCGTTGGCATTGCTGCTGGCCATTGCCGCGCATGGGCTGGATGCGCAAACACGGCCGACGCTGTCGACCGCCGCGGCGCGGTTCGTTGCCGTCGATGCGCCGATCGTCGCCCTCACACACGTCCGGGTCGTGGACGGCACGGGCCGGCCCACACGAGAGGATCAAACTATCCTCATCGACGGCGCGCGCATTTCGGCGGTGGGACCGGCTGCCACCGTGACGGTGCCCGCGTCGGCTCGCGTCCTGGATCTGACCGGGCATACGGTCATTCCAGGGCTCATCGGCATGCACGAACACACGTATTTCGCGACGACCACGCGGATGAGTCAAATGTCGATCACCGCGCCCCGGCTCTACTTGGCGAACGGTGTCACGACCATCCGAACGACGGGAAGCTTCTTTCCATACGCCGAGCTCAACATGAAGCGGGCCATCGAGCGAGGAGACTTGGCCGGCCCGCGCATGCACATCACCGGACCATATCTGGACGGCGGCAAAGGCAGCGCCTCGAGTCTGGAACGGCATCTTCAAACCGAAGAAGAAACGCGACGCGTGGTTGCGTACTGGGCATCTGAAGGTGCGACCTGGCTCAAGTTCCTTGGCAACGTGCCACGATCCATTCTCGGCGCTGGAATTGACGAGGCGCACAAACACGGAATGAAAGTCACGGCGCATCTGTGTTCCATCACTTTCCGCGAAGCGGCTGCGTTGGGCATCGACGACGTCGAGCACGGCCTCATCACCGACAGCGACTTCGTCCCGGGCAAGCAACCGGATATTTGCCCGCCCGAGAATATGAAAACGCAGGTCGACGTCGATGTCGACGGAGAAGCCGTCCGCACGTCGTTCCGTGAGCTCATTGCGCGGAACGTCGCCGTGACGTCGACATTGTCGGTCTACGAGCTCTTCGTGGCGCAGCGTTCGAAGCTCGATCCGCGCGCGCTCGACGCGCTGTCTCCGGACATACGCCGCGAAGTCGAGAAGGCCCACGCGGACACCAATGAATTCGTTCTCTCGACCGTGCTATTCAACAAGATGCTGCGCTATGATCGCGCCTTCGTGCGCGCCGGCGGGTTGCTCGTCGATGGCGTCGACCCGTGGGGGAACGGAAGCCTTCCTGGTTACGGCAACCTTCGCAACTTCGAGCTCTACATCGAAGCTGGGTTCACGCCGGAAGAGGCGATCAAGATCATGACCGCCAACGGGGCGAAGTTGTTGGGTGAGCTCGATCAACGCGGGACGATCGAAGTCGGCAAAATTGCCGATCTGGCTGTGATCAAAGGCAATCCGGTCCGAACGGCGAGCGACATCTACGGCATGACGCTCGTCTTTCGCGACGGCGTGGGCTACGACTCCGCCAAACTGATCGACAGCGTGAAGGGCCAGGTGGGGCTGCGGTGACTCGGTCGCCCGTCGGGTCCTTTGCGCCGCGTTAGTCCTCGCGCTTGAAGGTTGCCCTGCCGAAGCCCATGCGGCCGTTTGCGGGATTGGTCCGCGGATACAACGCATAGCCGTCCGCCTCTTTCCCGTTTGGCGAAATCTGAAGCAGCATGACGCCGGATCCTCGCGCGCCAAGTTTCTTGATCTCGAATGGCAAACGAAGAAATTCGCCGGCGGTGACCGTGCCAATGCCCACAAAGGTCGCTCCGCCAACGTACCGTCCGCCGACAACGCTATCCGTGACGAAGTGTCCTTCGACCCAAACGGTATCGCCGCGGCGATTCAAGGTCGCGTCGATCTGATTGGAAAGCGCTCCTCGAAACTCTCCGAATTCAATATCGCTGATTTGACCGCGCCATCCGCCGGCGATGCGTGGCCCGGCTCCGCTTCCAACGATCGACGCTCGACTCACGTGAAGGCCGTCCGCGGATAGCCGCAATTCGACGATACCCGCGACGGCAAGCGTGACGGGCACGACCAGCAGTCCGATTGCGGTCAACGCAATCCATGGTCTTCGAAGCGCGTCGACGAGCGCCACACCTGTCGCTCGGCTCTGCCGACCAACTGCTCGCATCCGCGTCGCGACTGCTGTAGCACTTGGTTTCTCGGTCATTTGTAGCTCTCAGGGGGCGGACCCGCCAACGCCTCGAGCGCACTAATTCAAGCTCGTCCGACAAGGTTTCCGATTCGCGCAAAATGCCGCTGAGGTCGTCGCGCGCGGCGCGATCGATGCGTCGAAGCGACCTAGCGGTCTTCAACCTACGTAGATCAAGCGGGGAGACGAGATGTCAAATTCGGACGATAAGCGATCAGTAAAGAAGGCAGACGACGAGAACGAAAACGACGCCTCGACTCGGCCTAACAAAGGCGACGAAGCCGAGGAAACTCTACCTCCCAATCCGCCGCGGACGACCATCGGTGGCTGGTTTACCGCGCCGAAATTCGGGTCGGCGGGAAGCGGCGGCGCAGAGCTCGAGCCCGGTCCAGAGCGCGATTGATCAGCGCGACGGAACGACCTGCTTAACGCTTCCGAATCGCTGGCCCACGCTCGGCCAGCGGAACCAGCCGATTTCAGGGCGTCAGCGGAGCGTGCTCGGCCGCGACTTTCACGGGCGAGACGCCCACACGCTCCGTGGCCGCGAACACGTCGTCGAGATATTGCGTGGGCGACGTTAAATCCTGGATGTAGTCGCTGGCCCAGAGAAACCGATCAGGCCGCACGAACGCGGCGAGCGCAACCTCGCTCGCCGCGCCGTCGATAGGGAAGAGCACGATGTCGCCGCCGGCGAGCCGAAGTGAATCGGTGACGGTGCGCAATCGGAATGTGGCGCCGGCTCGCCGGCGCTCGAGGAGATCCGGCGCGAGCGTCCATCGACGATTTACGACATCCGTCAAGAAGGTGCGCGCCGCACGGTGCGCCACCACAGTCGCGCCTCGCGCGATCCACGCCCGGACGCCGGCCACATGCGGCCATGCGAGATCTGTGACGACCAAAACCACGGGATGCCGGCCGGGAAACAGGACGCTGATCCAGGCGCTGTCCTGACGAACCCGTTCGTCTCCCTGCGTCGCGTCGAAGACGAACACCGTGTCGCGCGCCAAGGTTACTGTTTCGGTGTATCCACGATTGCGCAGCAAAAAAGTGGTCGAGCTCACGCGGACAGTATCCGGTCGCGTAGGAGCGAGAAACGCAGGCAACGCCAAACGCATCGGCCCTGACGCCGGAATCGCCAGCGACGGCGCGCCGTCACGAGCCACAATCGAGCGCACACCGAATGTTCGAGTGACAGCCGTTCGGTTGTCCACGACCCGGAAGCTGCCTCCGGGCAAATGCGCGCTGCCGACGCGCTCCCAAGTCGAATACACGAATTCGACGTGCACTTGGCCCCAGAGGTAGTGCGGCTCGACTCGATCGAGCTTGGTCGGATAGCCGGATTTCGAGTCTATGAATAGGCGTTCCTTGCCGGCGATGCCATTTCGCGAAAGAACGAGCCGCGGATAGTCCCGGTACGTGCAGCGCCCTTCGACGTGAACGTCGGGATCCGCGAGCCAGTCGCCGAGCATTGCCCAAACACTCAGCGGTCGCGTCGCGTAAAGCGTCCCATGCGTTGATTCGCTCGGCATGACGGTGGTATCCTGGACGGCGAACGACGCGCGCGCGTCGCCGATCGTAGTCCCGCCGAACTCGTATCCGCCAACTGTCGATTGTCCCGTCACGCGTTCGACGCCCGAGGTCACGTCGAGCCACTGATCCTGGCTCGACACCTCGGCCAAGAATGGCGCGGCGTATGTGCGGTCTGATTCGAACGCGTGATCGGTGAGGTCAAACGCGCGAGTATGGACCACACGCCCGCGTGCGGCGGTGAGGCCCGTCCGATCGGCGGCCCGCTGCAACTCGGCGCGGGCATCGATCCCCGGAGCTTTCTGGCAGGACGAACTGTCGCCGATCAACGAGGCGACCGCGGCGACGATGAGAAAGGATGGCATGCGAGGAAAAGCACAACCAAGCCAGTCATTGGACAATACTCCGAGTTGCCAGCGGTAGGGCTGTTGTCGCCAATGGCTGTTGACATCGTTGTGATGCGTCAGTTACGAAATGCATACGGACCCATCATGCATCCACCCTGGGCGACGCTTGTTGTCGCGTCGGCCCAGCTTTAAGGTCCAGCTTCTCTCCATCCTCGGACCCGGCATGCTCGCTCCGCTTTTCGCGTTGTTTCAAGCCGCTGCGCAACAACCACCGCAACGGGTCGTCAAAGATCCGGGCATCGTGGCGGTTGGAACGCGCGTCACACCGGCCGGCGTGCAAAGTGTTTTCAGCGGTCGCGTCGCGGGTGTTCGCTTTGGCGCAAAGCCAGGTGAGCTCTGGGCAGTGGTTCCGGGTCACGCGTGGCGCATGGCGTGGCAAGACAACCGCGTGATTGCCCACGCCGTGTTCAACGGACGTCCCGGTGTGCATGGGATCGCGATCGATCCGATCACACATCATTTCGTCGGTCGGCAGGTTGCCCGGTGCCGCCGCCACGAGTCGCACGCCCGGCACCGCGCCGCTCAACGGCGCCAAAGCCGTCTCGCATCTCGTCACCTATGGCGACGACTCGCTCGCGTCGGTTGCGCTTTCATCCGGCGCACTCGGCGAATTCATGGCGGGTTCACCGTCCATCGCCGAGAAGAAAGGCATCGACGGACATCGCGTGGCAGTATTGCCTCTGCCTGCCGACGACAAGCTTGTCGTGCTCGATGCCGACACCGGCGCCCTGCTCCGTACCGTCGCCCTTGGCGTGCTTCCCGTTGCATCCGTGATCTCAGCCGACGGCAGCACCGCGTGGGTAACGGTGTTCGGCGGTCCGAAACCACAACCAGGCAGCCGCAGCGCAACGGAGTGCTGCGATCCCGCGGCGGAACCGATTCGTGTCAACGCCCGCGGCATTGCGTTGCCCGGAACAGTTGAGCGCATCGACGTCATTAAAGGGACCGTCACCAGTCGCGTCGTCGTCGGCGAGCATCCCACTGGGCTCGTCTGGGATCGCGTGCATGACCGACTCTACGTCGCGAACGGCAACAGCGACGCAGTGAGCGTCGTCGACACTCGGTCCAACGCCCTCGTCGGCACAATTAAGATCGCGCCCTTTCGCGAGAACAAGATTGGACTCGCGCCCACCGCCGTCGCTCTTTCACCCGACAACAACACGCTCCTCGTCACACTCGGCGGCGCGAATGCAGTGGCGGTCTTCGACGTACGCAACGCGGCTGCACTAACGTTGCGCGGACTCATTCCAACGGGCTGGTATCCGAGCAGCGTCGACGTCAGCGCGGATGGCAAGACGTTGGCCGTCGGCACATTGTTCGGTGTTGGCGCCGGCACAGGACGTTTAGCGAACCAGAATGGACGATACGTTTTCGCCGAACGTGGCAGCGTCAACCTCATCGCCATGCCGACCGACGCCGAGCTCGCCGCATATACCACGAGCGTCGCGCAAAACAATCGATTGCATCTGGCAAGTGGCGCCGCGGCGCCGTCGCTCGCGCCTCGCACCACGGCGGTCGCGCGCGTTGTCCCTGAGCGCCCCGGCGAGCCGAGTCTCATCGAAAACGTCGTCTACATCATCAAGGAGAATCGCACGTACGATCAAGTGCTCGGCGACATCGGCAAGGGAGCGAGCGATCCGAGCCTCACGATGTACGGTCGCGATGTGACGCCAAATTCGCACGCGCTCAGCGAACAGTTTGTCTTGCTCGATCACTTCTTCGCGTCCGGCGGCAATTCGGCCGACGGACACAACTGGCTCACGCAGGCCAACGAAACTGCGTATCCAATGTGGCCGCTGTATTTCGGTCGAAGCTATCCAAGCGAAGGGAACGATCCGCTCACCTATTCGTCCGGCGGATTTCTCTGGGAGTCGGCGCAGGCGAAGGGAAAACGCGTGGTGAGCTTCGGCGAATACGCCCCGGCGCCGAGTGACTCGGTGTCAGGCGTGCGCGCGCGACTGATGGCGCAGTATCGCGACTCGGCGTCACTCGGCTCGGCTCATTTCCGCACTGTGCTCAAGAAGATGTACAACACGCACAGCGAGATTCCGAGTCTCGACAAAATCCTCGTGCGCGAATATCCTGGGTGGACGACGGAGGTGCCCGACGTCATCAAGGCGGACATCCTGATCGAGCATCTCAAGGAATGGGAAGCGGCCAAAGCGATGCCGCATCTCACCCTCATGATTCTGCCGAGCGATCACACGCAGGGAATGTCGGCCGGCTGGTGTGCTCCCAAAGCCTGCGTCGCGGACAACGATCTCGCGCTCGGCAAGATTGTCGAGGCGCTCAGTCACTCGACGTTCTGGAAGAAGATGGCGATTCTCATTGTGGAGGACGACGCGCAGGATGGCGTGGACCACATCGATGGCCACCGGACAGTTGCGATGGTGGCGAGCCCTTATGCGAGACGCAAAGCTATCGATAGCACGTTTTATAGTCAGCCGAGTATGGTGAAGACGATCGAGTTGATGCTCGGGCTGCCGGCGATGAGCATGTTCGATCTCGTGGCGACGGACATGCGCGCGAGTTTCATCGGGCCGAACGACAAGCCTGACTTCACGCCGTATTCGACGCTTCAGCCGAAGCAGTCGATCTTCGAGGTGAATCTCAAGGTGGGGGCGATCACCGGACCGCATGCGGCGGAGCGACGGACCGCAGCGATCGCCAGCGCGAAAATGAATTTCAGGGATCCGGACGCCGCGCCGACAGAAAAGCTGAACCGAATGTTGTGGCACGACGCCAAAGGATGGGGCGTCCCGTATCCCGCGGTGCGACGCTCACTGTTCTTCCCGCTGGCGGTGGACGTCGATGACGACGATCGCGAGGAGAAGGGAGCAAAAAAGGCAAAGCGACACGACTGAACGCACATGAAAAACGTCGCCTGCGCGCCACGACCGATCGCGCAGGCGACGTTGTGTGTTTGCCTGGCTGAATCAGATTTAGAACGTTGTGCCGACCGAGAGGAACATCAAGCGGCGCGCACCGGCTTGCAGCGTCTGCAGATCGCCCGACACCGTGAAGCCGCCGGTGCCCATGGGTCCGATGTACGCCTCGTCGAAGAGATTGCTGACGTTGAACTGCACCGTGATCTCTTTGGCGCGTCCCAACTGCGGAAGGCGATAGCCGATACCGGCGTCGGCAACGTTGTATGCCGGCACGGAGAGATCATTGAGAATCGTGAAATACCGCTTGTCCACGTGGCGAATCCCCACGTTCCCGGTCCAATGCGTGTCAGCGTAGCGAAGGCCAGTGTTGCCCATCAAGCGCGGCGCATCCACGGCGTCCTTGCCCTTGGCCGGAATAATCGTCGAGCCGGTGGCGGTGCCCGTCGAGTAGTTGTCGTTGATCTTCGAGCTGTTGTAGGACGCTGAGCTGTTCCAGGTGATGCGCGGCGCGATCTGCCAGACGAGCAAGCCCTCGAGCCCCATGGAGGTCACTGTGCCGACGTTCTCGAACACCGAGGCGCAGAACGCCGTGAGCTGGCAGTTCGCGACGCTGACGAGGCGATTGCGATAGTTGATGTAGTACGACGACAGCGAGGCCTCGACGCCTTGGCGCTTCGTGCGCATGCCGAGGTCGACCGACGATGCGCGCTCCGGCTTCACGTTCGCTTTGAAATAATCGAAGCCGGCCGGGCTCAGGTTGTAGATGCCTTCCTGGGGACTGAGTGGATACTGATTCATGTTCTCTGAATAGTTCACGAACACCTGCTCGTTCGCGTTGAGTGAGAACACCGCGCCTGCTTGAGGAAGGAACGACCCCTTGGCGGTCACGTGGAAATCAGGACGGTCCGGGTCGCCGAAGGCCGGCGCATTCAAGGTGTTGCCGTTGCTGTGAAATTTCGCGTCCACGTTCAGATATTTGGCGCCGTAAGTCACCTTGAGCCGGTCGTCGAGCAGGCTGTTGGTGTTCTGGATGTACGCCATATCCGTCGCGATGTCGGCCTGCCGGTCGAAGTTCAATCGAATGACGTCGTTGAAATCCACTTGCGGACCGGACTGCCAGTTCACGAGCCGCCACGCCGGACGCATCATGTGCGTGGTGTTGCTCTCGTACCAGAGACCAGCTTCGATGGCGTTTCCGGCCACGGTGGTCGCGAGCTTGGCGTTCGTGCCGTAACGAGAATTGTTATACTGCGTCTCGCGGAAATAGATCGGATCGGGGCTCCAGGTGGCGCCGTAGCTCGGTGCCGTCCAATCGCCGCGTCCCTTGTCGCGATGCATGTACGGCTGGATGGTCAGCGTCGCATGCTCACCGAGGGTGATGTCGTCGCGAACATACGCGAGATGATCACGACGCGCGCCGAGCGACGACTTCCAATACGCTTCGTCCTGCTGATCGGTCGACGTCGCGTAGGACTTTGCATCGGCCCAGTTGGTGAATTCGTCCCACATGCGGCCGCTCTTGTTCCAGCGCGCCAGCGAGAAGTCCACGTAGTCCGACTCTTGCCGGTTGTCGAATGAATAGAAGCCGGTGAGCTTGTTCACGCCGATGAACGCAACCGTTTTCGCATTGACCTGCTCCTGCCACGTCTGTCCCGTGCGGAACAAGCCGTGTTGTCCGAGCAGCCCGGTGAACGACGGTGACGCCGGTTCGCCAGCGCCCTTCCATTTATCGTTGTCCTGGCGCGTGAAGCTCAGATATCCGCTCACGCCGTTCTCGCCGAACGTGTGCAGGCCCGTGTCGAACCGTCCCGTCGTGCGGTAGGTATTCGCGGCGCCCACCGTCTGACGCAACGTGAACGCTTGCGATGCGCGCGGACCATCGGATGCATACTGAACGACGCCGCCAAGGTTGTTGGCGCTCGAGGTGCCGATCGCACCGCTGCCTTGTGCGACGGACGCCCCGGCGAGATTCTCTGGATCGACCGCCCGGCCAATGCCGAGCCCGTTGAAATTGCCATAACTCATATCGCCCAGCGGAAGGCCGTCGAATGTCTGTCCGATTTGCCGAGTTTCGAAGCCGCGAATGGTGATGCTGTTCGCCCACTCGTAGCTGCCCCACGGATCGGAGCTCTGCATGTTCACGCCGGGCAGCTTCTCGACGACCTTGAACGCACTGGTTCCAGCGGTGCGGTCCTTCAATTCGAGCTTGCCGATCGCGTTCGCGCCGCGCGTTTCGCCGCGGCCTGACGGCGTGGCGACGATCGAGACAGCGTCGAGCTTCCGAACCGTGTCCTTCGCCGAGCCCTGCTGCTTGGGTTCCTGCGCATTCGTAACGCTCGCGCCGAGTACGATCGGCACGGCGAGCCACGAAGCGATTGCGGCGCTGCAACGCATGACGTTCCCCTGTGTCTAGTACGAGTTGACCGAGGCGCATCCCTCGGGATTCGCGGGGAAGGTGGAGTCGTTGTGTCACGGCATTGCAACTGAACGCGGCGTCCTGTGTAAGAAACGCGTGACGCTTTACACCTCACGCCTTGTGTTGCCGAAGGTCTATTGCTGGCGTGGATCTTCTGTTCGGCGGCGGAGCTCGTCCATCTCCGCTTCAAGTCCCGCCGGGAGCGTGAGGCCATCCGCGATCGTCGCAATTTCTTCGGCGTCGTGCCATCGCTGCTCGAGCTCGTGTAACTCGCCTTCCATGCACCGACGCTCATCGTCGTCGTGCAGCGCCATTTCGAGCGCCAAGCGAATGCGTGCGGGCAATGCGCCGACGTTGCTCTCGCCGTCCTTGATCTTGAAGTGAGTTTTTTTCGCTTCCATGTTGACCGACGCGAGGTGGAAGAGCCACGTTAACGTGTTCAATTAGAAAACGCCATACGGCGTTTGCGTGTAAGCATAATCATAACATCGTGACAACAATCTCAAAATTGATATTCTAACAACGAGTCGGACTGGTTGGGCTTGCCTGAGGGAATTCTCGCCTGCCATTTTAGCGAATCGTTCGACGGGGCCGGCCAGTTGGTCACAAACAACGAAGCTTGTGGCTACACCGTCAGCGACACTTGCGCAGTGTGTTCCGCGGCGGACCGCCCTGACAACTCTCAGGTTAACTGGCGACGTCGGCGTGGGGGGTTGGGGTAGTATCCAGTCATCTCTCGTCATGGTTGCAGCGTGAAGTGAATTGTCTTACTAATAGTCGACAACCTAGGTGGACGATCAATCATGGCCGTAGGGAAACTGCCACGGCCGGGGCGATGACGAAGTTATGATACCCCTATCTCGGCGCGCTCCTGTGCTTGCATTTGCATCGTTGTCGGCGGCGAGCGTGCATGCCCAGGCGATTCGTGGCTCGGTGGTCGACCGAGGCGACGTTCCCGTTCCCGGCGTCGTTATACAGTTGCTCGATTCAGGGTCGCGCGTCGGCGCACGAGCCATCAGCAACGTGCGCGGTGAGTTTCAGCTTGTTGCCAAGGCAGAAGGTTCTTATCGCGTTGCCACGCTGAGAATCGGGTTTCGTCCGATGACGTCCGACGTCATCGTTCTTCGCGCGGGAGACATTGTAACTCATCGATTGATTCTGACGGATGTTCAGCTCTCGCTCGACACAATCCGCATCGTGGCGCATAGCGCCTGCCAGAGTACCAGCGACTCGACCGTTGCAGTGTTTGCCGTTTGGGAACAAGTGCGCGCCGCGCTGACCGCGACACAGGTAACGGCAGGAACGGGATCGGGCCCGAGTTCGCTCGCTGCAACCGTGGTTGGTTACGAGCGCCTGTACGATCCGAGCCTCACACATATACGGACGCAGACCTCCGTCGTGCGCACTGGCTATGTGACGCAACCCTGGGCGTCGCCGTCGCCGGAAACGTTACACAACACGGGATATGTGATCACGGGAGCGGATGACTCCGTGACCTACCGAGCCCCAGGCATCGATGCCTTACTTGCGCCCACGTTTCTTGGGGATCACTGCTTCAAGCTAGTGTCATCGCGAGACGAACATCAGATTGGCCTTGAGTTTGAGCCTTCCCTTGACCGACGTCAAGTTGCTGAGATACGCGGGACCCTGTGGCTCGATCGCACGTCGTCGGAACTGCGTCGACTGGAATTCGCATACGTCAATATTGCACGCAATCAGCCAGCCCGCGCCGGTGGGGACATGGACTTCGTTCGCTTTCGCGATGGTGGTTGGGCCATTTCCCGTTGGAACATCCGGATGCCGGTCCTTGGGCACTACGGCGGTTTGGTGTCGAGATCTGAGGTACGTGTGACGGACCTTAAGGTGTCCGGCGGGGAACTCGCTGTCGCCCGACGAGGAAATGATACACTGTGGTCGCGGCCGACTCTCACGCTCTCGGGAACGGTTACCGACTCGATGACGCGCGCCCCCGTTGCCGGCGCCCAAGTCACCGTCCGCGGCACCCGACTCGAGAGCCCCACCGATGCGAGAGGCCGGTTCGCGATCGATGGAGTGCTTTTCGGCGACTACATTCTCGACGTGCGGACGCCGACGCTGTCGGCGCTCGGCGCGATCAGTCAGGTACCGGTGTCATTCTCAGACAGCACCACTCTGATCGATGTGCGCCTGCCTAGTGCGGATCAAGTTGCGTCGGCTGTGTGCGGAGGGCTAAAGCTCGCCGGCGCTTCACGAGAGGGCTTCGTCGTGGGGCGCGTGGAATTGCGGAAGGACTCAGTCGTACCGCGCAACGTACGCGTCTCGGCTGAATGGGCGACGATAAACGCGTCGCGGAATGATGAGCCGCGGAGTGAACAGAGTGCTCGTTCACTTTCGGGGCGAGTGGACGCCCGCGGTACGTTCCGGATATGCGGTGTCCCGATTGAGTGGCCGCTCGTCATTCGCGCTACCGCTGATAGCATGCGATCAGCAACAGTCTCAATCCGCATTCCGACCGGTCAACGATTCGCTCGCGCTGAACTCATGCTTGATCCGGCATTGAAGCCAGTGGCGGCATTCGCGGGGATCGTGCTCAGTGACTCCGTAGAGCAGCCTCTCGCCGGTGCTGAGGTTGCCTTGCCAGATCTCGAGAGAGGCGTATTGACCGACAATACGGGTGGCTTCCGTTTCACCGATGTGCCCGCAGGCCGGCATCGTGTGCTTGTGCGTCGGCTTGGGTTCGGCGCTCTCGATACGACGATTGCATTTGCCGCAGATGATGCCGTAATGCGACGCGTGTTTCTTAGGCGGATCGCGACGCTCGATTCGGTGATCGTTCGAGCCGAGCGTTCGGACCGTGCGCTCCGCGATTTCGACGACAATCGTCGCATCGGACTCGGACACTTCCTGGTTCGTGAGGATTTGGCGAAAATGGAAGGGCGGACGATGGCGTCGATCATCGGCCAGTTTCCTGGGGCGGCTCTCGTAAACGGCAAAGGCACGAAGGCGTGGCTCAGCACAACGCGCTATCGGTCACACTGCCAGCCGCGGAACTTGCAATGCATTCTCCGCGAGCAATTGTACTACATACCCGACAAAACAGAAGCCGCCGAAGGGATGAGAGTTGCTTGCTACGCTCAGGTGTATCTCGACAATATGATCATGACTCAGGGCCCGCCGACCGAGCCGTTCGATCTCAGCTCCATCGCACAGTCTCAGATCGAAGCGATCGAGTATTATTCCAATCCAGCGCAGACACCGGCGAAGTACAGCAAACTGGGAGCAACATGCGGGGTACTCGTCATCCACACGCGTCGGTCTATGTAGAACCCAGTGTATTGGGGTGCGATCGTCGGATCGGGACGCGTCGCTCGACCGCCGCTAACTCGCTTCGGTGCTCCCCGCCGTCCACCGGCGCACAGCCACGACGATCACCAGCCCGCCGCACACGATCGCCAACACCGGCAGCGCATAGGCCAGCAAGTTGAATCCGTGAGGCGCGGGGGCGAGCAAAATCCACTCTCCATACTTCGAGATGAAGTACGCCCTCACCTCGTCTGGCGACCTTCCCGCGGCGAGCTGATCGCGGACGAGTGATCGCATCTGCTGCGCAAGCTCGGACGGCGAGTCTTGAATCGACAATCCCTGGCACACAGGACAGCGCAGCTGCGACGCAACCGCCGACGTCCGCGCTTCGAGCGCAGAATCCCCCGGGACGCCGCGCGCGGACGTGGACGTCGGTGTTTGTGAACGCACATTTGCTGCGACACCAACGATGATCGCCGCCGCGGCTGACATGAGACGCCGGCGCAATCTCACGGAGCGCCTTTGCCCGGTGTTCCCGACGCCAAGAGCGAGTCCACGATCCGTGCGACCGCACGCGCTGACGCCGGCCCCGTGATCTTGTGCGCGATGAGACCATCCGGACCGATGATGAAAGTCTCGGGCACGCCGTACAGACCGTAGTCGATCGCGGTGCGCGTGTGTGGATCCTGAACGGACGGGTAGCTCTGCCCGCCCATCTCCGCGATCCATTGTCGTCCGTTGTTCGGTGTGTCCTGATAGAGCGAGCCGACAAAGTGCACCGGCTTGTCCGCGTAGTGGCGCGCCACCTCCGACAACGTCACGTGCTCATCTCGGCACGCCAAACACCACGACGCCCAGAAATTCAACACCACGACCTGACCCCGCAGTTCGGCGAGGCGCACGGTGTCGCCGATGGGCCGCCCGAGCGGTGGTTGTCCCGGAGCGAATACCTCGAGCGCGAATGTCGGTGCCGGCTTTCCCGGAAGCGGCGAGGGAATGTCGTGCGGATCGTGACTCAGACCGTAGATGAACAGCCCGAGCACCGGGATGACGAACAGTCCGGCGATGCTCGCTCGGCGCCAGTTCATGCCGCGTCCCGCGCCGGGTTCGACGACGCGATCACCACCGGCACGACCGAGCGTCGGCGTGTTGTTGGCCAACCGCTGATGATCGCCCCAAGCACGACCACGCCGCCGCCGAACCAAATCCAATAGAGCAGCGGCTCGTAGATCGCCTTGACGGTCGCCGTACTGCCGTCAGGTCGAAACGCAACGAGACTCAAATACAAGTCTCCAAACACGCCGCTGCGCACGTCCGGCGTCGGAACAGGCTCCTGTGACGTCGGATAAAAATTCATCCGCGGCTCGAGCGTGGCTCGGACGGTTCCATTGTCGATCACTTCCATGGTTGCACCGACGACAGACCGTTGCTTCTCCTCTCGGCCCCACAACGCCTTGAGACGAACGGTGCGTCCATAGACGCTCATCGTGTCGCCCGGCTTGAGCGTCGCCTCGCGCTCCGAGCGCAACGACGACGACGCGGTGATGCCAAGCGCGACGAAGAACACACCAAAGTGCGCGATGTAGCCGCCATAGCGCCGGCGGTTGCTCGCCGCGAGTCGCACGACTGCCGTCGCCCAGTTTTCACCGTGCGCGGTGCGGCGTGCTCGCGCACCGATCCAATACTCGCGCAGGTTCGCGGCGGCCGAGTAACCGACGAACGTAAAGACGAGGAATCCGTAGAAATTGCGAATGCCCATCACGATCGCGATCACGGCCATGATGCCCGCGCCAACGAGCGGCGGCAGAAGCTTCTCTTTGAGATCGGCGCGCGACGCGACCTTCCACGGAAGCGCCGGACCAACGCCCATGAGAAACAGGAGCGCCGCGATCATCGGCAGCGTCATGCGATTGAAGAACGGTCCGCCGACGCTCACTTTCACGCCGCGCACCGCCTCCGCCACGAGCGGGAAGAGCGTTCCGACCAACACCGTCAGCATGAACGCGGTGAGAAACAAGTTGTTCAACAGGAAAATCGTCTCGCGCGATGCGGCCGAGTCGAGACGGCCTCTCGTCGCCAACCGATCGGAGTTGCCGGCGACCATCGCCACTGCCGTGAGCAGCACGAGACCGATGAACACGAGGAAGTAGTATCCAATCGTGCCCGTCGTGAACGCGTGCACCGACGAGATGATTCCGGATCGCGTGAGGAAGGTGCCAAGGATGGTCAGCGCGAAGGTGCCGACGACCAGATTCAAATTCCACACACGCAGCATGCTGCGCCGTTCCTGAACCATCGCCGAATGCAAGAACGCGGTCGCGGTAAGCCATGGCAGGAAGGACGCGTTCTCCACGGGATCCCAGGCCCAGTAGCCGCCCCAGCCAAGCACGTCGTACGACCACCACATGCCGGCAATGATCGCCGCCGACAAAAAGCCCCACGACGCCACGGTCCAGTTGCGCGTCAGTCGAATCCAATCGTTCGACTCAGCTTCGCCCGACAGCACTGCGCCCACGGCGAACGCGAACGGCACGGACATGCCCACGTAGCCGAGATACAGGAGGGGCGGATGAATGCCCATCAAGATGTGGTTCTGCAGCAGCGGATTCGGCCCAGGTCCATCCGGTGGCACGGGGAACACCACGTGGAACGGATTGGCCGGACCAATGAGCAAAATTGAAAAGAACAGCGAGACGGCGAGCAGGACCATCGCCGAATACGGAACGAGATTGCCCGGCCGTTCGCGATTGAACCAGACGACCGCGACGGCATAGAGCGACAGCACCCATCCCCAAAACAAAATGGATCCCTCGAGCGCGCCCCAGAGCGAGATGATCGTATAGAAGAGCGGCGTTGCTCGGCTGCCAACTTGCGCGACGTACGAGACGGAGAAGTCGTGCGTCACGAGCGCGACGATCATTGCCGCGGCCGCCGCGCTCACGAGCAAGAAATTCGCGAGCACCGAGCCGTAGGCAATCGCGATCCAGTCTCGGCGTCCCCTTTTGATGGCGACGGGGACGGCGATGATCCCCAGGATGATGAAAGGCAGCGTGATGAGCAGCGCTGCCCGTCCGACGAGCCCGTTCACGCTCCCGCGCCCTTCATGAGTGTTTTATACATTTCTTGCGGCGTCTCGCCTGCCTTTGGCGGGTGATACTCATTCGAGTGCTTGACCATGAGGTTGGTGCACTTGAACACGCCGTCGCTCAAATAGCGGCCTTCGACCACGACGCCCATGCCGTCGCGAAACATCTGCGGCGGCGCGCCGCGCGAGCGAACGGCGACGTCGCTCGTGCCGTCGGTGATGGTGAAGGTCAAATCGAGCGTCGCGTCATTCCACTTCACCGTGCCGGGCTTGATCTGTCCACCGAGCCGCACGGGAACATCCACGGCTTTGGTTCCCTTGGCCAACAACTCCTTGGGCGTGAGGAAGTACACGACGTTCTTGTCGAGACCTCCATATATGAGATAGCCGAACGTCGCGACAATGATGACGATGCCGCCAATCACGAGGCGTTTGGTTCGCTGGCTGGTCGTGCTCATCGGGTGCCTGCCTTATTTGCCAACTCGAGCGACGCGCGTGCGCGCCGTAACGTGCGGTGGACGTGCACGAGATAGCCGATCACCACGGCCCATGTCACCGCGAACGCGGCGCCAACGAACATCCAGTTGTTAGCCACGGTCCGTCCCTCCCTTGCCGAGCGCCGCGCTTTCAATCGCGTGTTCCGCCGCGCGCTCGATCAACGCGGCTTCGTAGCGGCGGCGAATCAGATAGATCATGACGAACAGAAACGCGAACGCATTCAGACGAAGTCCGATCACGTACGCCGGATCGACGGTGGACGGACTCGATTGAATCTGATGGATCGTCCGCCACCACCGCACCGACATGTATACGATTGGAACGTTGATCGCGCCGAGTATCCCGACCGCCGCGCTCCATTGGGCGCGTTGCTCGCGGTCGTCGACGAGCGCGCGAAGTGCGAGATAGCCGCAGAGAATGAGAAACAAGACGAGCGTCGAGGTGAGACGCGCGTCCCAGGTCCACCACACGCCCCAGGTCGGTCGCGCCCAGAGCATCCCGAGCATCAGCGTCAGCCCAGCGAAAGCCACCGCCACTTCGGCCGCCGCGGCAGCGAGCAAATCGTCCTCCTCTCGCCTCCTCCAAAGATAGCGGAGAGCGAAGACGAGCACGGTAAGCGGGGCCAACATCGTCATCCACGCGGCCGGCACGTGGACGTACATGATCTTCTGAAGGTCGCCCATGTCGCGGTCGGGCGGCGAGATGGCGATCGCCAGGACCTGCGAACCGATCAGAAAGAGGAAGGCGAACCACCCGAAGATGGTGAGACGGTTTCCCCACGTCCGCGGGAGGGTGACGGCTGGAGACTGCGCTGCGTGAGTCATGACATCAGACCTCGATCACAGATTCAAACGCGAGGAATGTCGCGACGAGAAACACGACATCGAAGGCGACCAGGAGTCGCGCCCAAGCGCCGGCGTCGCTCATGATATTGCCGCCGAGCAGCGCCTTCGTGGCTTCGATTGCGGCAAGCAAAACCGGAACGAGCATGGGGAATAACAGCAGCGGCAAGAGCACTTCGCGCGCGCGGCTTCGACTTGCCATGGCGGCGTAAAACGTTCCCAAGGTTACGAGTCCGACAGCGCCGCAGATCACAATGCCGACCAACGCGGGCCACGCCGACGGGATGGTCACTTGAAACAGCACGATCCCGACCGCGATGACGATCACCAGCATGAGAGAGACGAACGCGAAGTTCGCCAGCAGTTTTCCGGCGAAGATTGCGCGGCGGCCGCCTGGATAGAGGATCAACTGCTCCAAGGCGCCGCCGTCGAGCTCGACTTGGTACGATCGATTGAACGCGAGCACGCCGGCGAACAGGACAGCCAGCCAGATCGCGCCGGGGGCGGCGTCGCGGATGGCCTGTGCGTCGGGACCAAGCGCGAAGCCGAACATGGCGAGAATCGTCACCGCCAACGCCACGACCGAGTTGAACCCAGCCTTCGAGCGACGCTCGGCGGTCAGATCCTTCCAGGCGATCGCGCGGGCCCGTCGCCAATCGTGACGCAGGCTCATCGGCCGCTCGCCGCCAACGGAATGCCAGCCGGATCGCTGTGCATTGCTGGCTTGGTCGCGGCGCGCCCGTCCTGAAGGGTCACCGTGCGGTCGAGAAGGTCAGCGGCGGGGGCGAGCTCATGAAGAACGACGAGAGCTGCTGCTCCCGCGTCCACCCATTCGGAGATGAGCGAGTTCATAAGATCGAGTCCACCGCTGTCGAGATTGCTGTACGGCTCATCGAGCAGCAGAACCTTGGGCCGAATCAGCATCAGGCGGCCGATCGCGAGTCGTCGCTGCATTCCCGAAGAGAAGCCGCGGACGGGTTGCGAGGCATACGCGAGAAGACCGACGCGCTCGAGGATTGCGTCGACACCGCGCTCGTCTCGATCGAGCATCGCGGCGGCGAAGATCAGATTTTCGCGCGCGGTGAGGTCGTCGTAGAGACCGGGTGTGTGCGCCAGGTACCCGATCTGTGCGCGCACCTCTTCAGGCTCGCGAGCGATGTCGTGGCCGCAGACGAGCGCGGTGCCGGCGTGCGGCTTGATGAGGGTCGCGAGGATTCTGAGAAACGTGCTCTTGCCGCTTCCGTTGACGCCGAGCACGCCGACGACCTCCCCTGGGCTGAGCCGCAGCGTCACGCCGCGGAGGACCCAACTGGCGCCGAACCGGCGAGCTATGTCGCTGGCATCGATCGCGAGAGATGAAGAGGTCGGAATGACCATACCATTCGCGATTTGATGTGTGTTTCTGAGAGGAAGGGCAAGCGATCTCCGGTGATTGAAACCGCCGATGTACCAACAGCTTAGTCGCAGTGGCGCGCGTGCGCCAGCGGGGGTGAATTACAGGCGCCGATTAGCGACACCCGCTTCGGCTTTCTTGATCGCGTCGTCGACGTCGAGGCGAGTCTTCGCCGCCGTCGAAACTACTAGGGATTCCGGGCGGATGCGTTTGCGACGATGGCGATCTCGACGCGGCGGTTCCGCTGACGGCCTACCTCCGTGTCGTTGGTCGCCAGCGGCTCAGACTCGCCCCGGCCCACGGATCGAACGCGCCCGGCATTGACGCCCTGCGTCGTCAGGTAGCTCGCCGCGGCGGTGGCGCGGCGCTGCGACAACGTCTGGTTGTACTCGCTCGTCCCCACGGCGTCGGTGTGGCCGACAATCAGCAAATCTGTATTAGGATATGTGGTCAGACTGGCCGCCAAATTGCGCAGATTCCCAGCCGCATCAGCGCGAACGACGTCGGAGTCGAAGTCGTACAACAGGCCTGACGCGAAGGTCACCGCGATCCCCTCACCCACGCGCGCGACGGTCGCTCCCGGGATGTTCTGTTGGAGCTCCTTCGCCTGCTGATCCATCTGATGCCCGATGATTGCCCCTACGGTCCCACCGACAGCCGCGCCGATGATCGCACCCCTCGCCGTCGAGCCGGTCTGATTTCCGATCACGCCGCCGGCAACCCCGCCAGCGGCGGCTCCGATCACCGCCCCTTTCTCCTTTTGATTGAGCGAGGCACACGCGGTAAGCGAGCCGAAGACTAGGGCTGTCGCAAACAGGGTGTGATGAGGTTTGCGTGATGGTTGCATCGACAACATGGATGATTCCCCGGGGTTCGACCGCCAGACGCGATTGTCCCCGTCTTCACGCACAAGTGGGGCCGCTCACCGCCACCTGCGTTCACGGCAGAACCCTTACAGAGATCAGGCAATTGCATCCCTGATTGCAGCCTCCGAAGCCCGCCCGCATGTTCTGCGATCGGTTTCCATCGGCGCAGGAGGAATTCGCGTGGAACACTTCGTACAAGATCTCAAATACTCGTTGCGCATGCTGCGACAGCAGCGCGCCTTCACCGTTGCCGCGGTCGCGGCACTGGCACTCGGGATCGGTGCGACCACGGCCGTCTTCTCCGTCGTGGATGCGGTTCTGCTGCGTCCATTCCCTTATCCGGACCCCGACCGCATCGTGCTGTTCATGAACACGTCGCCCAATGGCTCCGGGCCGGGCGCATCTCCGGCGAAGTTCGCGCATTGGCAACGCCAGACCGACGTCGTGCAAGACGCAGCCGCGTTTCGCAACGTGATCGTCAACTACACAGGCGGCGACGTTCCCGAACAAGTCAACTCGGGGCAGGTGAGCGCGCCGTTCTTCCATCTGCTCGGCGCGAAAACGCTGCTCGGACGAACCTTCTCGGCTGAAGAAGATCTGCCGAACGGTCTGCGCACTGCCATACTCTCATATGGATGGTGGACTCGGCGTTTTGCGTCGGATCCGGCCATCATCGGCAAGACGATTTCGTTGAGTGGCGATCCCTACGTGGTCATCGGGGTGATCGCACGGGACTTCGATCCCTCCGAGGTCAGCGACACGCCGGAAGTGTGGACCGCGTTCCAGATCGATCCGAGCACGGCGGATCAGGCCCATTATTTCCGGGCGGCGGCTCGTCTCAAGGCGGGCGTGACGCTGGTCCAAGCGCAGGCGAGGCTCAACCAGTCAGCGGATCAGTTTCTTCAAAAATTTCCGAATGCGCTGCAGCGCGGCTCGGGTTTCAGCGTCGAGCCGATTCAGAATGTGTTCATTCGGAACTCCAGATCGCTCCTCAAAGTGCTACTCGCGGCGGTCGCCGGCGTGCTGTTGATCGCGTGCGCGAACGTCGCGAATCTGTTGCTCGTTCGTTCGACGGTGAGAAAACGCGAAATGGCCATTCGCGCCGCAATGGGTGCCGACAGAAGCCGCATTTTCCGCCAATTGATGACTGAGAGTGTTCTTCTGTCGGTCATTGGTGGTGGATTGGGTTTGGCATTGGGCCTGATCGGGATTCGGTCGCTGCTGTCGATCAACACCGCTGGACTGCCGCGCGTCGGTGAAGGCGGCTCGGCCGTACATCTCGACTGGCGGGTGATGGCGTTCACGGCGGCCGTCTCGATCGGCACCGGCCTCCTGTTCGGTGTGATGCCCGCCGTGCATGCAGCGCGCGACGATCTCAGCGGAACGCTGAGAGACGGGACCGGCTCGTCGGGCGGCGGGAGAAATAGCCGTGTGCGATCCGTGCTCGTCGTGCTCGAGGTGGCGCTGGCGTTGATGTTGGTGATCGGATCCGGGCTGCTCATTCGGACGTCGCTGGCGCTCCGCGCGGTGGCGCCCGGGTTCGACGCGAACAATGTGCTCACGATGCGGATGTCATTCACCGGGCCGAGGTTCCAAACGTCGGCCTTGGTCGATCAGGCGATTCACGACGGCGTCGAGCGGTTGCGTGGCGTGCCCGGCGTCGTGTTGGCGAGTGCGGCGTGTTGCGTTCCGCTCGAAGGTGGTTTCGGTCTTCCATTCAAGATCGTCGGTCGGCCGCTGGAGAACGGACCGTTCAACGGCGGCGGCGCATGGACGACAGTCTCGCCGGGATATTTCGAAGTCTTTAAAATCCCGCTCATCAAGGGCAGGTCGTTCACCGACCGAGACAATTCAGGCGCCCCGGCCGTGGTCATCATCAACGAAGCAATGGCAAAGCAATTTTGGCCGAAAGGTGATCCACTCAACGACCACCTGGTGATTGGCCGAGGCGGTATGCGCGAGTTCGCCGCCGAACCCGATCGCCAGATAATTGGGGTCGTTGCCGACAGTCGGGACGATGGGCTCAACCAAACACCGGGGCCCAAGATGTTCGTGCCGCAAGGACAAATTCCCGACGTCGTCAACGCACTCAATACGCGGATATCGCCGATGGCGTGGGTGATTCGAACCAAGGTTCCGCCCATGTCGCTCAGCGCAGCAATTCAGTCGGAGCTGCGACAGGCGACGGGCTTGCCGGTGGCCGACATTCGCTCGATGGGAGACATCGTCTCACGCTCGACGTCGCGCGAACGATTCAACACGCTTTTGATGACGGTCTTCGCACTATCTGCGCTCGCGTTGGCGGCGATCGGGATCTACGGAGTGATGGCGTATGCCGTCCAGCAGCGAACCCGCGAGATCGGCGTCCGACTCGCGCTTGGGGCCGAGCCGAGCGCCGTGCGGCGAATGGTTGTGTTACAGGGTCTGCGGCTCGCGATGATCGGTGTACTCATCGGCGTCGGCGCGGCGTTCGCGCTGTCTCGATACATGACGAGCATGTTGTTCGGGGTCGAAGCGCGCGATCCGCTCGTGTTCGTGGGCGTTCCAGTGTTGCTGGCGTTCATCGCACTGCTGGCCGTATGGATTCCCGCAGGTCGTGCGAGCAGAATCGATCCACTCGGCGCGTTGCGTTCGGCGTGAGGATGCGCCGACGCTGTGATCACGTCCGTTCGTCTATCGATCGCTGCAGTGCGAAGTCGCGTTCGAACGGGCCACGAAACAGCAGCCAGACATACGCGCCGCAGAGCAGTGCAATCGGAACGAAGAGGGTCCAGAGTGCGACCGACCCGTTGTGCCACACGATCTTCACCAGCACCATCGTCGCGATGAAATAGAGCGTCGCATTCGTCAGAACGAGTGGTCGGCCGTAGATGCCGCCCAACAACGTCGCGCCGCTGAGCCAATTGAGCGTCGCCACGGCGAACCATGCGGCGCCCAACAACTGGCCAAGCCACGCACCACCTGAAGGAAAGCCAGGAATCAAGCGCGGCACGATGGCGTCGGACGCGAAGATGAGTCCAACCGCGACGAGTCCCAGAAACACAGCGCTCGCGCGAGAGATGTGTGCTGAGATCATGGAATCCACATCGCGGCCACCGTCATCCCGCCTATTGTGAGACCAACGAGACATCCGAGCACCGACTGACGCCGGCGCGCGCCGTGCGCAGCTGCCGCCTCGGTCGGATTCTCCCGCAGCTCGGCGGCGTATCGGCGGCGAGTGATGCGGGGAAGCCAAACCAAATGACACCATACAAAGACGACGGCCATCACCAGGTAGGCGATCGTTACGGGCACCGGTCGCGGCACGGATATGACAACTGTCATGAAGCCGATCATCGTCAGCATCGTCACAATGCTCCACCATGCGATGCCACGCCGCTCGTCGTCGTCCCGCGCCAAACGAAAAAGACGATTCGCTCGCAGAACCACCGCGGCGCCGCCGGCGATCAAGCCGGCCGCCGCACCGGCAATCGCCCCAAACGAAACGCCAATTCCGAACATCTTGGCGGTTAACGTCTTCCCAGCCGCTGTTTTGCTTGCGTGAAGCGTCGCGGCCGCTGCGCTCGACGGGGCCACGAACGAGATTGCGGTGAGCACGCCGATGGTGAATGCCGCGGTCGGCACGGTGTCCGTCAACTGACGTATGAGCGATTCACGAAGGTGCGCGCGCGATCGTGAGAGGCGCTGCTTCACGGCGTCTTCCGACATGCCGAGCAATGACGCGACCTGACGCGCCGACTGTCCTTCCCGATAATAGAGAATGACGATCTCTCGCGTACTCGGCGGCAGCGCGTCGATCGCGGATGCAAGCGCCGCGCGCTGTTCACCGGCGATGATTGCTTCGATCGCACTGGGTCGCGGATCCGTGGCGGCCGCGAGAATCTCGTCGACGTCGTGATTGGTGATCCGTCTTCCAAACCGGATGCGCGATCGCAGCGTGTGATGCGCTCGATTGCGCGCGAGTTGTCGGATCCAAGGGAGAAAGCTCGTTGGATCCTTCAGCTTGCTGAGGCCTGTCCACGCCGCGATGAAGACGTCTTGCGCGGCGTCGGCGCTCGCGTCGGAATCGCGAAGAATCGCGAGGGTGATCGACGTGACTACCGTGCGCGTCGCGTCGACAAGCCGACCGAACGCGTCATGATCGCCGGCGGCGGCCGCAATGACATCATCGTGAAGTTGAAGGGCGACAGCAGAATCGTTCATCGAGTCGAGCGGAGTGTGTCATGCATGTGTCGAGTCTCCGTTCGCTGAGTAGCCGCTCACGCAAAAAGGTGACACGGCCGAAGAATTCACACACGACCGCCGATCGGCCATCGCTCAGGATCGAACGTGCTCCACTCGGCTCGCGTCATCTCCCAGACTACGAGCGTTTCCGCGTGTCCGGAATTCGGCGCCGCCGCAACTTGCTCTTGGATGTGGTAGCCCAAACGCTCCGGGACGCGACCGCTGGCGACGTTGTCGGTTGCGCACCTGATCTCGATGCGATCGATGTCCTTTGCGGCGAACGCGAGCCGAGTCAGCTGAGCAGTCGCCGCTGTCGCCAAGCCTCGCCCCGTTTGCGCGAGCGACAGCCAGTATCCAATCTCGATCGCGCCATTTCCGACGCGGGGGTAGAGACCGCAGCCGCCGAGCACGTTGCCGGTCGGGTTGAAGATGCCGTAGACCCACTCAGTGCCCGATTCGAAAGCTTGTTCGTGGCGTTCGAGGCGTTCTGCCAACGTTTGTCCTGGGACGCGACCGTCGACGACCCACGGCGTCCATGCGCGAAGATGTGCGTCGCTCGCCGCGAGAACCGATGCGAGAGCCGGCGCATCGGACGCGGACCACGGGCGAAGGGTGAACGATGACGTATCGAGACGCGGCGGTGGTGCAGGGATCACGCTCATTCCGTTGTGATGGTCATAGATTCGGCGCAGCGCACCACAACTCTGTTGCGCGCGACGCCAGTTAGGGCTTTCGCATTGCGCGCTCGATGTCAGCAGTCGTTTTTGGTGCCGCCGCCGACAGATTCTCGTGTCCGTTCGGTGTGACGAGAATCATGTCTTCGATCATGATGGCAATGCCTTTCGCTGGAATATAGATCTTGGGCTCGACGGTCACGACCATGCCGGCAGCGAGCGGCGCGCTCCAATCGCGGCTGTCGGTCGCGTTGAGCCCGACATGGTGGCCGATATCACGCACGCCGCCGCCAAACCGCGTGTATGCAGTGATGCCGCCGTTGCGCGCGAGATAATGGGTCGGCGACGGCATGATGCCCCACACCTTGTCCGCGCCCATCATCTTGATGTCTTCGTATTTCTCTAAACCGTGCGCGCGAAATACCTGCGCGGCAGCTTTGATCACGTCCACCATCATCACGCCAGGTTTGATTGCCGCGATCGCTGCCTCCTGCGCCTCGAGCACGATGTCATAGTATATCCGCTGCTCGGCGCTGAAGGTTCCCGACACCGGGATGGTACGACAGATGTCGCTTCCATATCTGCGCACTTCAGCCGCGCCGTAGTCATTGAACAGCAGATCGCCGGCGTTCATCACGCGACCGACGGCGTCGTAATTCTCGCCGGATAGTGAGAAAAACGTCATCGCCCTGGGCCCGCTACCGATGATCGGCGCGAACGCCGCGCGCTGCGCGCCGAGTCGTTTCCATTCGGCCTCGAGAATTCCGGCGGCCTCGAGGTCGTTCATCCCGGGCTTCACTCGGTGCATCAGCGTGATCATGGAGTGCGCACTGATCGACGCGGCTTCACGGAGCGCCGCGATCTCGTACGAGTCCTTTACCAATCGGAGCCGTTTGACGAGCGGCGTAACGTCGTTGGACGACCGGCCCGGGAACAACGCCATTTCAGCGCGCGACATCTGCTGTTCGACCGTGATCGGTTTGGCGATCCCCGGCGGTGCGTACAGGGAATCCTCGGAGCGCGGGAGATAGATCGAGCGGGTGTCGCCGACGATCTCGCGCAGCCGCGCTTCGAGCTCCTTCAGCGGGTACGTCTCCGATATTCCCGTTTGCCGCGCGGCGACTGGTCCAGGCGCAAGGCGGCGCTGTGGCTGGTTCCACGCCGCGCGCCGAAAACCGGAATCAGCCATGGGGAATTGCGCACCGGCGAACTCGAACGAGTCGGGAAGGAAAATTGCCGTCCGCACCGCGCCTCGCGGCGCATTCGGTCGCGCGTCCGGCGCCATCACGAGAATAGCGTACGGCGACTCGACGCCTGTCAAATACCAGAAATTCTCATCCTGACGCGGCAGCTCGTGTTGTCCCACGAGGTGACGGCCATTGACGATGATCGCCGCCGGCATCACGGGCGCGGCCAACTTTGCCCGGCGCGCCGCGTAGGCTGACGGTGGGACGAGACTGTCCAACTGTGCGCGCAACGGTGGGACGGTCGTCAACGCCACAATCGCGACTGACGACAGCAGGCGAAGTGATATCGACCGGCGTTCGGTCGCCGTCACGGAGGAATTCGCAGCGGTCGCGTCTTCGTGAGAGTTACCCAATGCTCCGTGACGATCTCCTGTTCGACGTGCGTGATCCGATCGACGATCGCCTTTGGTGGCGCGGCTGACGGCGCGTGCACTCTGCCGAGCGCGATGAAGCTCTCGAGCAACATCTTGAGGCCGGTCGGGGCGTAGCCCGCCTTCACCATCAACTTGGCGCCGTCGAAGTCGCAGAGATTTTCCAGGCGATCGCCGTAGGTGTTGCCGAATTCGTCCCACGTCCACTGTTTCGGCATCGTGATGTCGCGATGCTCGCGAGTGACCAAGCTGTCGAGCCGTTGCGCGACCTGTCCGTCATCCGTGTGCTCGATCTCGTGCGCGATAATCGCCGCGGCTTCGTCTTCCGTGCTCATGTAGGCGAGAATTCCGCCCCAAATCACGATGTGGCCGCCCGGAAGTGCGAAACCGCTTTTGAGGCCAGGGTGTGGATCGTAGTGAATGCGCCACGGGAGTTTTCGCTTCGCATGACGTCCGAGCGAATCGGTGATTTTCTGCAAGTACGCTTCGATGCGTCGCGATTGTGGCGTCGCCGCGACTCCGCGATCGGCATCGAATTGCAGCAACAATGCGGCCCCAAGCGCGATCTCTTCCGAATCGGTGCGCACGCGCGGGAGCGCGGCGCGAGCCGGCCGAGGCGTTGACGTGTCTGCGCTCAACGTTCCGGAACTCGTGCCGAGCAACGTGACGATGCCGAGCAACCCGGCGGCGACGCGAGATCTCACTCTTCACCTCGTGAATCGGCCATGGGTCCAAATTGCCCCAAGGGTGCCCTGACCGGCAAGTGAGGCGACGCGTCGCTTACAGTCAGTCGAAAACTCCTCGCCCCAAATCCTAACGAGGCACCGAGGCGTCCGTCGCGACACAATCAGAGTTGTTGAAAGAAGGCGGGCACCGTGTCGAACCATGCCCGCCTGTCTTCCTGAACTAAGCCGCGGCGGCCGTCTGGGTCATGACGGAAGCGAGTGTCATGTACGCTGTCGTCCATGCAGCTTTTACGTCATCGGTAAATGCGTCGCGCAACCCGGTCGCCAGCGTCCAAAGCAGCGCGGCGGCCTTGTCCTTGATGGGCACTACTATTTGCCACGAGCCTTGTACCAAGGCGACTTGCTCGGGAGTCGTCGTCGGTCGATTGCAGGATATATGAAAATCGGCCACCAGGTCGTACTGGTGGCCGAGTGCGTTGTGGCACGAACGGTCTCATTAGCTACGCGATGCGACGGGCAATCCGGACATTCGCCGTCGGCGTCCCGTCGCGGGACCTCAGCGCAGATATGACTTGGCGATCATCATGTGGACGCCGACGTTGCCGTCGACGAGCTGCGTGATGTGCAGGTCCGCGGCCATCGATGCCGCCTGATACGCCTGCGTCTGCGTGACGCCCTTGGTCTCCTGAAGGAACTTCACCATTTGCGTGATTGCCGTCTTCGTGGCCACGGCGAGCGATGTGTCCGTCCCCATGGTGATCCAATGCGTGGGTGTTTCGCCGCGCGGCCACTCGAGCTTCATGTCCTTGCGCACCACGACCTGAATGCGACCCTTGAGGTTTGTCTCAATCGCCGTCTGATCCACTTCGCCATCGCCTTGGGCCGCGTGGCCGTCGCCGAGTTCGAGCAACGCGCCCTTGGTGAAAACCGGGATGTACAACGTCGTGCCGGCGACGAGCTCTCGATTGTCGAGATTGCCGGCGTGCCGGCTGGGCGGATTGCTGCTCACGCGACCAAGCGACGGCGCTGGAGCAACGCCCATCGAACCCCAGAACGGCCGAAGCGGAACGACGATGCCGGGCGCGACCTCTGCCGTCATCTTTTGCCGGTCCATCTGAATGAGACGACTTCCTCGTTCGACGCACAGCTCGCGCACGTACCCGCTGCATCCGTTGTAGCCATAGGCGATCGGCAGAGTGATCGATTGGATGCGGACTTCCAGCACGTCACCGGAATCGGCTCCCTCGACAAAGATGGGTCCGGTGAGAATGTGGCCGCCGGGACCCTTCAACGATCCTGTATCCTGTGCAACGATGTCGCGCAGGTTCTGCGGGATGTCCTCTGGCTTCACGCCCATGCGCTCGAGTCCCATGGGAGTATTCGTCAGCATCGTTTCAATCTCGACGATGTCTCCCGACTTGATGCGAATCGCGGGCTTGGCCTCGGACCAGTAATATCCGTATGCAACCGTCGTCGGGCTGGCCGGGAGTTGATGAACCTTTTGCGCGGCGAGCGCGCCGGCGCACGAGAAACCGATCGAGAGGGCGGCGGCGATCGAGGCGGCCGGCAGGCGGAGTTTTGTCATGGCAAATAGAATGGCACGCGCGGAATGCCACGGCCAGATGCAGCTTCTCGGTTCTGAAGACTGCGATGAGAAGACTGCGACTATCGATATGACGCGGCTTGGGTTCCGTACAGCTCCGCGTACTGCCCGTCGCGCGCCATCAGCGCTTCGTGGGATCCCACTTCCACCACGCACGACCCGTCGAGCACGACGATCAGGTCGGCCATGCGGACGGTGGAGAATCGATGTGATACGAGAATCGTAATGCGGCCATCCGGCGCCCGCGCGGCGGCCGCGTATCGTTCGAAGAGGGCGTGCTCGGTCTCCGAGTCGAGCGCGGCGGTGGGCTCGTCGAGCACGAGCAGCAGCGGGCCGTCGCGCATGAACGCTCGCGCCAACGCCAGCTTCTGCCACTGTCCGAAGCTGACCTCTGCGCCATCCGGCCAGGTTGGCCCTAGCTGCGTGTCGAGACCGGCGCCAAGTCGCGCGATGACATCATCGGCGCCGGCGCGAGTGATGGCAGCGACGACGGCGGGCTCGTTGTCCAGGCGCGGGACGTCGCCAAGGCCAACGCTGTGACGCGCGCGAAGCTCGAAGCGGAAAAAATCCTGGAAGGCGCCCGCGAGCTTCTCACGCCAGTCGTCGGCGGACATGCGCGCCAGATCCACACCGTCAATGAGAATGCGGCCCGACGTCGGCTCGTACATCTTGGCGAGCAACTTCACGAGCGTGCTCTTGCCCGCGCCATTCTCCCCGACGATCGCGACCACTCTGCCGGCAGGCAACTCCAGCGTGACGTCCTCGAGCGCGAGTTTGTCGACACCGGGATACGAGAACGACACGTGATCGAAGCGAATGCCGCGCTCCAAGCGCGTCGGCGCCCGCAAGTCTGCCGATGCCGTCAGTGACGCCGCGTAGTCTTCGAGCCACGCAAGCCGGCGCGCACCATACACCCAGAAGCCGCGCAAGAATCCGATCTCGCCAACCGTCGCGCCGATGTACGACGACAAACGTGCGCCCGCGGCGAGAACGAGCAGCACGGCGCCCGCGGGTGCCCGAAGTCCCGCCGACACGAACACGACCGATCCGACATACCCTGCGCCGAAGATGGCCCACGCGACGGCATGCCACGACATCGAGCTCCAACGCGCAGCGGCGATGGGATCGTGACCGAATTGCCAGGCGCTGCGCCGATCGCGGATCAGTCGCTCGCCGATGCCGGTGACGCGCACTTCTTTGCCCGGCGGCGCGGTGGTCGCCAGCACGAAGAGGTGTCGCGCCAGTCGATTGAACGGTGCCGCGCGTTCCTGTGCCGCGCGTTCGACGACAGGCCTCCACATGGACGTAATCACCGCAGGCAACGCGAACAGCAACAGCAGAGCGAGCGCCGGATGAATGGACATCAGTAGCGCGATCGTCACACCGAGTCGCAGGATCCACCCGCCGGTCGAGAATACCGACATGTACATATGATCGAGGACGAACACTTGATCGCGCAGCATCGCGAGCCGGTCGAGGTACTCGGGCGTCTCTTGGTGCGCGATCGTCGCGATGCTCGCCTGGAGCCGCGCGACATGCGATTCGAGCGCGATCGTCACCTTGTCACGAAACCGACGCTGCAGTCGTGTGCTCACCGTTCGAAGAAACCACGTGCCGGCGGTCGAAATGCCGAGCGCGATGGCGGCGATTCGTACGCGCGTGCTGTCGTGTGCCACGACGCCGTCGGCCAACAACTTGAACCAGAGCGCGAGCAACGCGTCTGGAAGCGCGGCGAGGAGCGTGAGCGCGAGCGACCAGCCCATGAGGCCTGGCTCGTATTGGTAGCCGAGCTTGCAGAGCCGCCACATCGACGCGAGGGCCGGAGGCAGCTCGTCTTCCTTGCGCTTTGTTTTATGAGAGGACGTCATGCGTCACGCCCTCCTCTTCGTCTGCTCCGCCGAACCGCTGGGCTTGCAGATCGAACATCGTGCGGTAACGGCCGTGCTTGGCCATGAGCTCGTCGTGCGTTCCGAGCTCGATGACGCGTCCGTTCTCGAGCACGCAGATCCGATCGGCGAGCCGCACGGTCGAAAAGCGATGCGATATGAGAATCGTCGTGCAGCGCCGCGTCGCGGTCAGAATCCGCTCGAAGATTTCCGATTCACCGCGCACGTCGAGTTGTGCGGTCGGTTCGTCGAGAAGAACGACGCGCGCGCCCATGGAGACCGCACACAGCGCGCGAGCCAGGGCAATGCGTTGCCATTGTCCCCCCGACAGATCCGTGCCCCCCTCGTACGATCGCGAGAGAATCGTGTCGAGGTCGGCGAGTGACGCGGCGCCGGCATCGGCAAGTGCGCGGCGAATGATGTCGTCGGGCGCACCATCGGGCGCAACATTGTCGCGGAGCGGCAGCTCAAACCGTATGAAATCTTGAAAAACTGCCGAGATGGATCGGCGCCATTCGACCAGATCGAAGTCGCGGGTGTTGATGCCGTCCACCTCGATGGTGCCCGACTGCGGGTCGTAGAGGCGGCAGAGCACTTTCGCGAGCGTCGTCTTGCCGGCGCCGTTCTGGCCCACGATCGCCAACGACGATCCCGCTGGAATCGCGAGGTCGAACTGGTCGAGCACCGGACTCCCGCCGGGATAGGCGAAGCTGACGTTCCGAAAACGAATGTCGCGCGCGGGAAATCCGGTCGGGGATCGCTGGCCCGACGCGAGAGCGCCGGCCGGTGCCATCTTCGCTTGGAGACGCAACACCGCTGCCACGGGAGCTGCCGAACTGTCGAGCGCCCAGCTGAATCCGCCGAACCCGATCAGTGAGACGCCGACCGCGCATTGCGCGTAGGCCACGAGCTCGCCGGTCGAGAGTCGGCCTGCCGTTACGGCCGCCGCGAGCGCCCAGAACACAGCGACGTTCGCGGCAACCACGAGTACGAGGCTCCAGATCATGGGCTTCTCGCGCATCCGCGTCGCTTCGTACTGCAAGCGGTGCAGCGTTCTGCGATGCGTGAGAAAACGCTCAATCGTCCATCCCGCCAGGCCGAACAGACGCAGCTCTTTGCTCGCCGGCGGATCGACAGCCAGGCGGTACGCGTAGTCGGCATCACGCTGCGCGGCGCGTACCTCGGGCGTATTGCGGTCGTACCACACGCCGCTCTCTCGCAGAAACCAGTGCGTCGCGAGCCAAGCGCCGAGGAGGACGATGGGCGCCCACCATGCAAAGGCGGCGAGGATGATGGCCGACGCAACGCCACCGATCATCTCGGTCATCCCGCCGGCAATAAAATCCATCGAGATGCTGAGCGGAGGTCCCGTCATCCCGAGGTCGAAGTCGCGCGCCGCCGTGAGGTCGCTCGTCAGTTCCGGGTTCTCGAGGTGCGCCATGCCCGGCGGACGAACGCAGGCTTCAATGAGGCGGTCGTAGAGCCAGGCTGCAATGCGGTCGCCGAGGTTGGCACCGATCGCTGTGTGAAGTGAAGGAAGGACTTGGAGCGTGACGAAAATGACGCCGGCGAGGGTGAGCGGCGTGGTGAGCGAACCGCCGCGCTGCACCGCGGCGATGAGCATCCCCATGACGATCGCGAAGACGGCCGGCAGAACGCCGCGAAGGATGAGCGCGATCCACCACGCCGTCGCCAGGGCGGGATCGGCCTTGGAAACAACGCTGAAGAACTGCCATTCTTTGCGACTGGTGAGCATTGGGGATGATCCTAACATTCCATGCCCCACCGGTGCTAGGTTCGGGCCTGAGCGGGCGCCAAAATAGCTCCAACGGAGTGATGACCATGGCTGATACGCTGCGCAGTTTATTCGAGAACTATGAACACCGCACGCTGTCGCGGCGCCGACTCGTGCAGGCGCTCGGTCTGGCGGCGGTGGGTGCGCCATTTGCTGCCGCGCTCGGTCAGGGTCGGTGCCGCCTTCGTCTTGGAGCGCCCGGCTGCGACACCACGGCCATCAACCCCGTGTTCGAACCGACGGGATGGAAGACCGTGGCACTCGATCACCTCACCGTGCAGGTCGCGGACTACCGCAAAGAGGCCGCGTTCTTCGTCGCGCTCATGGGATGGAAGCTTCGCGTCGACGACGGCAATCAAGCCGTGATGGATGTCGGCAACTGGGGCACGGTCGTTCTCAAGCAGGCCGCGCCGGGAACGTTCCCCGATTCCGTCGGCGCCGGAGCGGCGGGCGGGGGTCGTGCCGGTGGCGGCGGTCGCGCACCATCGCGCGCGGTCGTCGAATCATTTTGCTGGACCATCGAGCCTTGGGACGCGAAGAAGGTCGAAAGCGAGCTCCGGAGGCGCGGGCTTTCACCGGTGGTCGACAACGACGGCAAGGGATTCGAGAGTTTTCACGTTCACGACCCCGATGGATTCGACCTGCAGGTCAGCAATGGGGGCGGTCACGTCAAGAGTCGCCGCACCGCCGCCGCGAAAACGCCGTCGGTCGCCGCTCCGTTCGACTCGACGGGATGGGAGACGGTGTGGTTGGATCACATCTCGTTCTCGGTCACGAACTACAAGGAGAGTGCTTCCTTCTACTGCAGCCTCCTTGGATGGAAGCCAACATACGATGAGGGAAGTCAGAACGAGTGCATGATCGGCGACGTCGGGAACATCATCATCCGCGGCGGAAATCCGCTCGACGCCAACTTCGGCCGCGGCGGGGGCCGTGGCGGCGGACCCGCGTCAGCTCGGCGAGCGCGGATCGATCACATCTCGTTCGGTATACAGCCGTGGGACACCGACGGCGTGAAGGCCGAGCTGGAAAAGCGCGGTCTCCGGGCTCGGGTGGATACGTCGACCGACGATGAGATTCACGTCGCCGCGTATAAGAGTTATCACACCACGACGCCAAACGGCTTCGATCTTCAGATCAGCGCCGTGAATCACGACACGCGCCTGACGCTTCCGACGGCGGTCACACCGAGGCGCCCTCCCGCCAGTCGCGGGTAACGCCCGGGTCGTCGGCCGGCCCGCCTAGGCTTTGCGGTCGCGACGACGCCACGGCGGCGTGTCGTCCGACTCGAGGAACTTTCGCGCGGCGAGAAAAATACCGAACAGCGCCACCGTGACGACAACGAGACCCGCCATCACGAATGGCCAGAGATTGCCGCCGGTTGGATCGCGAAACCAAGCGATCCCGAGATAGAGGCCGAAGGCGAGGAGTGGCAGCGGCGGCACCCACGCCAACAACGCCCACTCCTCCTTCGAGCTTCGTGACAGTCGCGCCGACACCAGGCCGGCGAGCGCAGCCGGAACGCACAGAAGAACGAGATGGAACAGATTGGCGAGGATGGTCACGTCGTCGTCCGCTGGTGCACTTGGGCCCAAGTAGAGTATTGCTACTTTAGCACACTCTGAAAGAACTCGACGGCGTCGCTCGCCCAGTTGTGGAACCCCTTCGCGCCGCCAAAACAATGGACCTGTTCGCCGTCCGGCATGGTCGGCGGATAGATCTTCGTCGTGAACTTCGTTTTCCCCAGCCGCTTTGCTTCGTCGCCGAGTATACGAGGCGGATCGAGGTTGTCGTCCTTAGGCGGAGCGATGAGGAACACCGGGATGTCAATGTTTCGGACGGCCGTCTTCAAGCGCGCCTGGAGGAGGGCGTTCAGCGCCCAACTCTGAGCCGCTGGTGAGATCGGGAGCGCCGCTTTGAAGTCGTGCGACTTCTCCGCCGCGAGCAGTGTCTGAATTCCGCCGAACGAACAGCCGGCCACCACCATTCGATTCTTGTCGACAAACGGCAGCGCCTTGGCGTAGGCGACGCCGGCGAACTGGTCGTCGAGCTGTTCCGTCTCGAGCAACGTCACCATCAACCGGCCTTCGGATCCGTCCGCCCTGGCGCGAGCAGCGTCGAGCGTCTCGACGATGTATTTCCCCTCTGACCCGCCATGTCCTCGACGCACTGTAGCGAACACGACGTAGCCGGCGGGAACGAATATCTTGGCGATCGAATCGAATTGCGGAGCGCCTCCAGGATTCTTTTCGCTTCCGTGATTCCAGATCACCGTCGGAAACGGCCCCGCGCCCTCGGGTTTGTAGATGTACGCGGCGAGAGAGAGCGCACCACTCTTGACGGTGACTCGCTGCTTGTTGAACGGCGACTGTTGGGCGTTTGCGATCCACGAGCCCGTGCCGAGCAGCGCGACGACAAGGCACAGGCGCAACCGGCGGAGTGTCGAAGGGCGCATAGCCGGAAGTTTTCGCGCTCGGCCGGCGAGTGTCAATGAAGCGTTTCGGCAGAGCGGTCTCGGCGTCCGACACGCGACCATGGCAATTCTTCCAGAGTTGGGCAGTATTGCCCAGGTCACGAAGACGATACCGCGTCCCGCACTCGCTCGGAGACACACATGCGCGCACGCCTCCTTCTTGTTTGCCTATTGGCGCCATTCGTCGCGGCTCGAGCGCAAGCGCCCGCCGATTACGGTCCGATGAGTGTCGACCTCGCCGACGTACCATACCCATATCCGGTGGCGACGCTCTCGTTCGTTCTCTATGGGCAAGACGTCCGCATGGCGTACATGGATGTTAAGCCCACGACGGCGGCGAATGGTCAGACCGTCGTGCTCCTGCACGGATTCAACTTCTCCGGCGAAGCGTGGCGCGGAACGATCGACGTGCTCACCCATGAAGGATTCCGCGTCATCGTGCCCGATCAGATCGGCTTTGGTCGGTCGTCCAAGCCGCTGATTCCGTACACCTTCAACGACATGGCGATCAACACTCGCCGTCTGCTCCAATCGCTTGGCGTCGACCACGCCGCCATTGTGGGACACTCGATGGGTGGCATGCTCGCATCGCGTTTCGCGATGGCGTATCCCGCCGTCACGACGCATGTGGTGATGGTGAATCAGATCGGGCTCGCGGATGTGCGGCCGGGCCGGGCGCCGCGCTACCTCGACGACGCGTACCGCTCCGACAGTGCGCGACCCGCGCCGCGCACCTACGAAGCCGTCCGTCAGACCATCACGCGATACTTCGTCACCTGGAAACCAGAATACGAGAAGTATGTTCGCATGCACTGGGGATGGACGCAGAGTCCGGACTGGCCGCGTTTCTCACAAGTTCGCGCCGCGTTGCAGCAGATGTTGTCCGCGGAGACGGTCGTATACGATTGGCAGCACATCAAGTCGAAGGCGCTGGTGATTGGCGGCGCCAAAGACACGCCAACGTATCCGGCGCAAGCGAAGCACGTGGCGGAATCAATTCCGGGAGCGGAGCTGGACCTGATTGAAAACATCGGCCACTGTCCGCAACTGGAGGCGCCGGAGATTTTTCATCCCAGGCTTGTGCGTTTTCTAAAGTCGCCGCCGCGGTAGCCCCGTTATTTCCCGGCGGGCTCGCGAATGACCGTCAGGCTGGAGAAATATCCGTCCGTCTCTGGACCCAACCACAGGCCGATCCGTCCGCCGCCTCCCGTCAATTTCAGATCGACGATGAGGCAAGGCTGCGCTGCGCCATTGACGTACAACTGGGCCTTCCCGGCGTGGACAACGATTCTCATTCTCGTCCACGCGCCCGCCTCGAGATCGACGTACGACTCGTATTCGCCTGGATGTTCACTGCGCAATCGCTCCCGCGGGAAGTCGGGCTCGACGATGTATTGCGCGGAGTGATTGCGCCGGAGCTGGTCGTCGGCGCGTCCGTTGGTCGGGCGCAGGTAGAACGCTTCGTACGGTGATCCGCCCGGACGAACATGAAAGGCCAGGCCGATAAAGCCGCGGGCGCCGTCAGACGCGCCGGGACGTGGACGGCCCGCGACATCAATCTGGATGGTCCCCTCGGTGAACTCGGATGCCGACACGATCGCCAACGCCGCGGGCGGCAGTCCGTCCTTACCATTTTCGTGATTGTCCAGCACGTGCAGCGCCTGCCGGCCGCGGTAGGTGACCGTCTCGGCCCTGGCGTGCACGAGCTCGAGCCCAGCGGTGGACGTCGCATCCAGCAGTTTCTCGGGCGCCCTCGACGATTGGCTTTCAATCGTGCCAAGAGGCCATGCAATGCCGAGCACGAACCACGCGATGGATCTCATCCAATCACTCCAGAGATGGTCCCGGCCCGCGACACGATACGCCACAACGAAATGCGGTGGGCCGTTCGACGAATCACTCAGGTGTGACTAGCGTTCGCGAGAAGGAATTGTTTCACTGAAGATTCGTCGCGCGACGGCACGGGGTCGCGGCGTCATTGGAGATGTTTGCTCGTTGCTTACCGCGCCCAGACTCGCTCGAAACAAGTCCGGTCAATCGGTCGAGAAAGTTGGTGAACACTCCGTCAACGCCCATCGCGATCAAGGCAGCCATCTCGCTCGTCTCATTCACCGTGTAAGGATGCACGACGAGACAACGCTCGTGCGCCGCATTGACGAGCGCGGCGTCGACTGACCCCTTCGACGGCCCGATGCCCATCGCGTAGGTCTTCACGGAATCGAGCGACGCACGGATGGCCGCGCCGCCGGCACCGCCCAATAATTGAATGAGAGGAAGCGACGGATCGAGACGGTGAATTTTTCGCAGGCTTGCCTCGCTGAAGGATTGAATGAGCACGTGATCGCGCCGCATCGTACCGCCGATCATCTGGTATTGTCGAAGCAGTTGAAGAAGTTTCTCCTCCATCCCGGGAGCATCTTCGGGATTCTTTGTTTCGATATAGTAGTTCGTGCGCTGGCCGTACCGCTGGAGAATTTCCTCCAACGTCGGGACACGGAGCCCGACGTACTCGGGGTGAGCGTATTGCGGAAAGGGTCCATTGAACCAACTGCCCACGTCACACGTCTTGATTTACGCCAACGTCTTATCAATGACGAGCCCTTTGCAATTCACCGCATCGCCGCGAGCGGTTCGATCGAGTGTCGGATCGTGAAGGGCGACCAAGACGCCGTCCTTGGTGAGCTGCAGGTCTTGCTCGATGTAGTTGGCGCCAAGTTCGATCGCTCGATCGTACGACGCCATCGTGTGTTCGGGCGCATAGCCCGATGCGCCGCGATGCCCAATGGCCAACACGCTGCTGTCGTTCCCCGCAGCCTGCGATGCCTGGCCGTTGGCGTTGCACGGGAGTCCGAGCAGGACAAACAGCATGGCACAGTAGCGTGAGAGTTGTCTCATGAAACAGAAGGTGGAGTTGTTTGGTGATGTCGGCGCTAACTCTTGAAGGGCACGCGCCTGTCGAGAATGGCTCCCGATCGACCCGCCACCACATCCGACGCGCTCGGCGGCGACTCGACAAATGCGCCGGCACGGCCCTCGACGATCAACTCGCCGGCCGTTGTGAATTCCATGAACGCGAACAACGGTTTGGTGTACGCGTGCATGCCTTCGTACCAGAAATAGCTTGCGGAGTTGAGGCTCAGGCACGCGATGCCATCGACGTGCTCGAGCCGGTCCACGTGCAAATGGCCCGAGATGCACGCGACCACTCGGCCCTTGCCACTCACGCTCGTTGCGCGCGCCATGACGTCGAACACCTCGCGCTGCTCCGGTGGCAGCGATTTATCCGGCTCGGGCATTCCCAACGGCTGGTGTGACAGCACGACCACCGGTTCCGCTGAGTTCTCGATCTCTCGCTGCAACCACGCGAGCTGGTCAGCGTCGGCCCAGTTGTAGGTCGCACCGTCGGTGAAGTAGTTGCCGGTCGCGTAGGGAACGAGGACGCCGCCTTTCTTGAAGTGGTTGAGATCGAGCGCGACGAACCGATAACCGCCAACGACGCGCGACCAATAGCGGGACGCCATCCCTGCTGCACGCATGGCTGTGTCCTTGTCGCACTTGTCCATGTCGTGATTGCCGAGCACCGAAAGGCGCGCACCCGCGACAGCATTCCACTCGGCGAGACATTCGGCGGAACCGACGTCGGAGTAGCAGAAATCTCCGAGCTGGAGCACGGCGTGCAGGTTGCGCCGCCGGGAGACCTCCGCGGTGAACGCGCGAAAACGCGAAAGCGCATCGGGAGCGAGACCGTGATGCAGATCGGTGATGACCGCCAGTCGCGCGGACTCCACGGGCGCAGCACCAGCGCCGAGAGGCAGACGCAAAGCGAAGCTGCCGCCGACAATCGCGCCGACGCGGCCAATGAATGTTCAGCGCGAGACAAGCGTCGCCGAGCTGTGCGTCAATTCCTCGCCCGTCACGTTTGTTTGGGGATCGTGGTCGTCGCGCTGGTTGCCTGCCTCACAACCTGTCGCCCAGTCGTCTGTCGTGTGTAACTATCCGCGAAAGATTATGTCTGGGTTGCGCAACGGGGGCGCGAGACGTCGGGCGCATTCCCTGATGAGCACGCGTGTCAGCGCAGATGCACCAGACCGGAATCTGTTTGCAGCGTTGCCACGAGCGACGCTCGAGCGGCGGTGTCGACGGACATTGCGATGCCGAGCGTCGCCAACAAATCGCTCGCTGTTTGTGGATCTGGATGTTCACCACGGAGCTCGACAAGCCGCGGGCCAGTGACGGCCGTCGACGCAGGGTGCGGACTTGCGCCCCAATCAATGAAAAAGGGTACCAGCCCATCGGCGAGCATCGCGCCCGGGTCAGTGAGTTGCCACGTGAGAACGACGCCATCGGGTCGTTGACGACGACCATGGTCCACGCTGCCGAGTTGAACGCTGCGTCCTGCTGCGTCGACCACGAGTTGCGGAAGATTTGTCGCGGCGGCCGCCCACGTCACCAGACGCGGAGCGGTCAACGCGTCGATCTCGAACCATCGAGGCGTGCTGAGCGACGCCTGCTCGGGATCAGGTCCGATGATCTCGAGATAGCAGGTCGCGCCAATCGCAATCAATGCGTTCCGAGTGCCGCGCCCCCGATGTTGGCCCCCGACGGAAGCGCGCACGCCCAGCAGGCCTTCGAGCTCGGCGCAAGTGTCGTCGAGGTCAGGCGTAGCATAAACGAGGTGATCAATTCGGTCTGTCAAAACGCTCGGCGGCATGTCGATTTGGTCGCGGGGGCTCCGACTTAAGGATGAAAGGCCATGCTGGCCGATCCAACCCCTTCACGGAGTGACTGTCATGACAACGTCGATTCGACCAATCCAAGCCGTCGCGTCGCCCAAGACCACCCTTCGGAGTGTCCGTGCGGTCGCCGCCGGCTTCTTCGCGATGGTGATCGTGACCGGCATCGTCGACCAGATTCTGCATCGGCTCGGAGTGTTTCCGCCCTGGGGTCAAATCAGTTATGCGCCGGTGCCGTACGTTCTCGCGGTCATCTATCGCACGATTTTCGGCATTGGTGGCGCATACGTCGCCGCGCGATTGGCGCCACGCGCACCGCGGCGTCATGCGCTATACGTCGGCGTGATTGGCGTTGTGCTGAGCTTCGCCGGTGTCGTCGCGGCGTTCACGCGCGACCTCGGGCCCGTGTGGTATCCGATTCTGCTCCTGGCCGTCACGCTGCCGGCCGCCCGCATTGGCGGAATGCTGTATGTCAGATTCGGAAAGACTGAAAATGGCCGGTGACCAAAGGCGTCAACGATCCAGCACCGGCAGATACGCGCGCCACGGGCCGACCGCCTCGCGATACTGCTTCGCCATCACGCGAGCGGTCTGCGCCACGTGTCCAAGATCGTGCGCCACCCACGTCGCCAATAACTGTCGAAGCGCAACAGTGCCGAACGCCGGATGTTCACCCTCGAGCGCAAGTTGAGCTTCGGTCAAGCCCCACCCGGCGAGTGTCGCCAGGTTGTCTGCGCGCAACTGCGCGAACTCGTCCAGCAATTCACCGAGTAGTTTTCCCTGGCTCTCGCGAAATTGGGCGAAGCGGTCGTAGGGCGTGAAGCGCCGGTTCTCTCCCTGCGCGAGAATGATCTCCGCGCGCGTGATCCAATCTGTTCGCTCGGCGTGGATGAGATGGCCCACGATGACGAATGGGCTCCATGTCTCGGGACCCTCGGTCGCGTCGGTCCATTCGGGGCCAAGCGCGGACAACATCGTGTGAAACACGCGGGGCGTGCGATCGAGAACTGCGATGCCTCGCTCGAGATCGAACTCCATGAGGTTTCCTCGACGGAACGGTTCTAGTTTTTTGCTGTAGGAGCGACGCCGGAAATCTAGGAGGACGCAATGGCAAAAACCCGCCGACTGTTCATTCTCGGCGCAGGCTGTTCGTACGCGGCAGGCCTCCCCGACGGCGACCGGCTTGCCGGTAATCTCTTCGGCTATGCCGGCGGCGCCGTGTGGGAAGTGGTCTACAACAAATTTCCCGCGGCGTACTGGGCGCCGCTGCTCAATCAACTCGGTCGGGTCATGCGCGACCTTGCTCAAGGCGGCCTGCAATCGCGCTGGGCACTCGACCGCGTGTTCGACCGCTTCCATGAATTGATGCGCGCTGATCCCCTCGCGATGGGGCCCGCGTACGGCCTGCTGTTCGAGGCGACGGCGCAGCTGCTCTATACCAGATCTTGCTACGGCGCTACGACGGACGCGTATCGAAAATTCGTCGACGCGCTGGAACCGGGCGACGTCGTCCTCACGTTCAATTGGGACACGTGCCCCGAGATTGCGATGCACCACGCCGGCCGCCGTTTCTCCCAGGCGCTTGGCGGCGACGTGCCCGCAGACGTTCCGTGGTTGCTCAAGCTGCACGGTTCGATCGACTACCTGATCGTCGACATCGATGCCCGCATCAAAGACGGGCAAGACCGGCCGGACTTCCTCGAGACACTGGGCGCCGAGGCGCCGTCGCCGATTCGTGGCAGGCGCTTCGAGGTTAAGCGACTGCGGACCTACGACTTGGGCTACGAAGTGCAACTCGACCAAACGGCATCGCGCGACCGTGAAACCGCGGGCATGGGTGGTGTGCTCGGCGGAGAGGACGTCGGGCCATTCTTGTTGACCCATGCGTTACAAGAGTATCCGACTTTTCATATGCTCACGCCGGGTTCGCCCCGACCGCTCTACGACTGGCAGTACCATCTCATATCGCAGCTGCTCGCGCGGGTGTGTCCGGAAATTGGCGAGATCACTGTCGTCGGCTACTCATTTCCCGACTACGACAAGCCGGTTCACGAGGTGTTGGCCACCATCCATCGACTCGCAGGCAAACCGCCGACGCACATCGTCAACCCGGGTGCAGCCGCCCTATCGCTGCCGCTGTTGAAATCGATCTTTGGAGGCTGCGAGCTGCACGCGACGGGTTTTGGTGATTACGAATGGCACCGTTGAGTCCGCATCAGATTGTGGTGGTTGCCGCTGCCAGTCGCGTTCGGCATACTCTCTCGGACCGATGGAAATTCTGTGTTCTCGCATTCGAACGGAGACGTTGCATGACGCTGCCAATTCTTCCCTACAACGACAATGAACAAGAGCACAAGAACTTCGCTGACACGCTCGGTCAGATGCAGGGGCAGATCGTCAAAGGGACCCTGACCCGGACCAGCAGTCACGCCTATTACGCCGGACACGAATTGCGCGATCAGGGCGTGTCGTGGAACGGCATTTATCTGAAAAGGGATTGTCCGGGAAAGGGCAAGACGGCGAATGGGCGCAGTCAGAACCGTATCATCGTGCCATGCACCGCCGATGGTGCGCTGGTCGAGGATTGGGCCATCGCCTGGCGTCACGACGACCGACTCCTCCAGCTCGGCACAGGCTTTTTCACCCGAGCCAAGATGATGCGAAGTTTATGCGAGAAATAGCGATTACGAAACGCTAATCCAGGTTCATCTTCCGGAGCAACGCGCGAAATCTCGGATGCTCGCTCAGCGGCGCAAACAAGAACGAGCCCTTGATGCCGTATGTCGGCCCGCTCCGTTTTGCCACGGCGCGTTCCAGGAAGTCGATCGCTCGGTCAGCGTCGCCAAGGCCGGTGTAGACATACGCAAAATGGTATGGCGAGACGTATTCGCGCTCAGCGCGATCTTCGAGTTCTCGTAATATCGTTCGAGCCAGCGCTTGATTTCCGGCCATGGCGTGGGCTTGGCCGAGCTGGCTCAGCCACAGCGTGCCTCGGTGAGACAGGGCAACGGCCTCGTCGAGCTCGGACAAACCTTCCTCGTGCTTGCCACTCAGGAAGTACGCCCACCCCAGCGTGGCGCGCGCGCGATCATGCCGCGGGTCGAGGTCCACGGCGTCCTTAGCGCTAACCGCCGCCTGATCGTATCTGCCCGCCCGCAACAACGTCGTCGCGACGTCTACGCGGTGAGCCAGCGGGTCCAACTCCTGGGCGCGCTGCACCAACGCGATCGCTTCGTCGAATCGCCCAAGCGATGAGCACAGGCGTCCGTATAGGTCGTACGCATCGGCGCCGCTCGGGCTCAACTCCAATGCCCGTTTGAACGACCGTTCGGCGCCGGCCCAGTCGAGCTCACGCACCGTTTTTAAGTGTCCCATGGTGCAATGAGCGGCGCCGAGCTCCGGATCGAGTCGCAATGCGTTCTCCGCCGCATCCGCCGCCCGCTGATACGCGACGTCGGGAGCCATCGCGCCATGCTCGACCAACTCGATGTACGCCGACGCCATGTTTGCCGAGGCCAGCGCGAAATGCGGATCCCGTGCGATCGCGCGATTGAAGTACTCGATCGCGCGCGTGAGGGACTCCGAGCTGAACTTGATGAATGATTGCCGGCCCTGGAGATAGAGCTGGTACGCCTTGAGATCCTTGGTCGGTTCCTTTCGCAGACGCGTCTGCTCGTCTCGCGACAACTCCGCCTTGAGCGCCGCCGCAATGTGCAGCGCGACGTCGGTTTGAATCGCGAAGATGTCCGTAATCTGTCTATCATAGGTCTCGGCCCACAAATGCTGATCGGTCTCCGCATCGATCAACTGCGCAACGATGCGTACGCGATCCCCGATGCGCCGCACGCTTCCATCCAGCAGCGTCGTGGCTCCAAGCGTCGTGGCGATTTCCTTGAGGCTGTGGTGGCGCTGTTTGAACTGCATCACCGACGTGGGCGAGATCACATTCAGCGCGCGGATCATGGACAAATGCGCGATCACATCCTCCGTGATCCCTTCGGCGAAATACTCGTTGTCCGGGTCCGCGGTCAGGTTGCGAAACGGGAGCACTGCAACCGACGGGGATCGAGGACCGACCGCAGCACTCGGCGCCGACTGGCGCCGTGCCGCGGCGTCGCGAAGCTGTTCCGCCAACTCGACCACGTCGCGATCCGGTTCGAGATCGAGGTCCGCGTGCCGTCGCCGCGCGTGTTCGCTCGCATGACGGCCCGCACCGGCCGAGTCGCCCGCGGCGGCAAGCGCACGCATCAATGCCTGCGCGTACACTCCCGAGTGCGGATCGACGGCGACGAGTCGGCGACAGGTTCCCACTCGCGCGTGCACATCTCCGGACTGCTCCTGCCGCTCGGCGACCTCGAGCAGCGCGCCAACGTACGCATGTGAGATTTCGATTCTGCGCTCGTCGAGCCAGTAGCCGAACTCGACGGAATCATCCAAGTGGAATCCGTCGAGCAACACGCCATTGTAGAGACGCACGACTCGCTCGGCGTCGTTCGCGGCGATCGCGGCGCGCAATTCGTGGAAGTCGCAGGTAACGAGCGACGGTGTCAACAGCAAGCCGTCGCCCGTCGACGTAATCGCGCCTTCGCCGAGCGCTGAGCGCAGCACGTGCGCGGCGAGGTTGAGCAGCCGTCGGACGCTAGCGAGGTCGCGTTCGGGCCAGAGGAGTGCCATGGCCCGATCCCGCGGGAGCGGTTGCGGCCATGCAGCGACGATGAGCGTCAGCAGCGCAATGCGGTGACGCTGCGCCGGCGGGCCGCTGATGGGGACATCTCCGGAACGCAGGCACGCGCCCCCGAGCAGTTGGACCGTGATCATCGTCTCTCGTTGGCCGCCGCTAATCCGTGGCTAACTCTGAGTGCAAGGAGCGGTTAACGGCTCCGTCTCATGTTACGCCCTTATAGAAGATGACCTACGTGAGGTGAGGCCACAATGCGACGGACTGTGCAATTGCTTGCAGGCATCGCACTGCTCAACGGATGCCGCGGAGACCCGACCGTCGTTGCGCGGTCCCCAATCATTCAACTCTGGGCGCCGTCAGCGAGTTGGCCGCGGGAGCAGGGTGAGCGCCGGCCGGCTCAACTCGGGCAATCGCCGAGTCGCGAAGCCCGAACCGCAAGCAGCCTGCGGACCATGTTCCCGGATTGGAATCGGGCTGCCACAGGCGCCGTCCCAACCCTCGTCTCTGCCTTGCCCCAGCGACTGACGAACTCGGCACTCACCGGAGAACGTTAATGCCCAAGTACATCATCGAACGCGAGATTCCAAATGCCGGGGCATTCACCGACGACGACTTGCAGGACATTTCGCGGCGGTCGTGCGCCGCGCTTCGGCAGCTCGGCACGAGTATTCAGTGGCTGCACAGTTTCGTGACCGAGGATAAGATCACCTGTGTGTACATCGCGTCCGACGTTGAACTGATTCGAGAGCACGCCAGGCTCGGAGGATTCCCGGCCGATCGCGTGCTCGAGGTGAGAGCGATCATCGATCTGACGACGGCCGAGCCGAACGGGCTGTCCAGGGCGTGGATGTAGTTGGTGCGTGTTAGACATCTATGATATGGGGTGCCATGCAGCAGCTCTCGGCCGACGCGCGCGATGTGACGTGCGTGTGGAATCGGCGCGCGCCCTAGAAGAGTGACCCCGCACCGCACCGAGACGCAGCTGGTCCTCGGCTAACTCAGAACTCCCGTCGCCAACGGCAGAAAGAGTGCGAACGTGGAGCCGCGCCCAAACTCGCTCACGACGGCGATGTCGCCGCCCATGCGCCGGGCCAAGTCTCGGCTGATCGACAGGCCGAGTCCCACGCCGCGATTCGGGCCGGTCAACGTGCGATCGATCTGTACGAACGGCGTGAAGATGCGATCGAGATGCTCGGCCGCAATGCCGATCCCGGTGTCACTGACACTGATCTGCGCTCCGCGATCGTCGACGCCGCAGGAAACGGTCACGGATCCGCCGTCTGGCGTGAACTTGATCGCGTTCGCCACGAGATTCACGAGGATCTGGCTCGCGCGTTCCGAGTCGGCCATTACGTCGATGTCCGGGTCGGTGGGCCGCACCTCGAATCGAACGTTCCGCGTCGAGAGATGCGGTCCAACCAATACATCCAGCCCGTCGACAAGGCAGCGCACGGTGGTGGCCCGGATCTGCATTTCGACTTCGCCGGCCTCACTCTTCGCGAACGCCAGGATGTCACCGATGATCGCCGCGAGATATTTCGTGCTTGCGTCGACGCGAGCCAAGTCGTGCCTCTGCTCCGGCGTGATCGGCCCACGCATGCCCAGCGCCATGAGTTGCGTGTAGCCGCCGATCGCGTTCAGTGGAGTGCGAAGCTCGTGGCTCATCGTCGCCAGCAGGTGAACCTTGACCTCGTTCGCGATTTCCGCCGTCCGTTGAAGCTCTTCGGCGCGCGCGCGGCCCGCGGCCTCTCGAGCGAGCGCGCCACGCCTCTCGATGTCGACGCGACGCAACTCCAACGCATTCCGAACGACGATCACGCCGAGCGTCACCATCGTCACGATCGCAAACGTCGCTGCCGCTCCCTCACGGCTGATCAGCTCATTGTTGCGCGCGCCGATCCAAACGCGGCCGAGGAGGATGGGGATGCCGATGATCCAGGGGAGCAGCTGACGAACGAGCGCGGACCCGAGATCAGATCCCGTCAGCAGTGCCACGCTACTGTTGGCTGATTGCAGGAGGAGCAATCCAAAGAACAACCAGCCGAATGCGACGGCGGTGATGAATGCCATGCCCGCGGCCGCGTCGAATTTATAGAATTGACGCGCGCCGTAGAGATACCCGACCAGGGCAAGCATCGCGATCGAGACTCCAATGCCCGCAACAATGCGCGCGCTGCGAGCCATGCGCGGACGTCCAAGCGCCATGCCCGTGAGCGCGATCCCTGCGAGACCAAAGCAAACCGCCGTATTGGTCGCCATTCGCCCGGGGGGCAGGTACGGGTATTGGCGAACTTTTTCGAAGAACATCAACCGGTCGATTCCGAGATCGGCGCTGGCGAGACGTTCGACCATCGCAATTGCTCCGAGGACCGTCGTTGCTGCCGCCGCTCCCAGTGTCCACCATCGCGCCACCGCACGCTCGGCGTACGTTGCTGCGACGACACCGAGTCCGGCCACGACGAATCCCACCGCGGTCGTGGGGATCATGATGATCATCCCCGGAACGAAATTTCGGAGGATGGCGACGTCGAAGGCCCAGCCGGACAATACGAGAGCGCCAATGGCGAACGCCGCGCCGCCGCAGACGCGAGCGACAACGGCCAATCGATGCGTCTCGCCGTCCGGAGACTCCTTTGTGCTCATGGAGTCCGATTCATCCACGTGGGGTGCAAGCACTGGCGTCGAAATTTCGCGATCTCCCATGAACGCGCGCAGCGGCCGAATGCTTCATCCCGGAGAAGGCTAGTGCAAATGCCGAGCTCGAGCTGCTGAGCTAGCTCACCGGGACAATGCCGTCATGGTGCCGTCGCCAATCGGCGCCATCGCAGGCTCGGACACGTCAGATCGCGATCGACAGGGCTCTCGATTTACTCCGCCCATTCCGGGCAGCCTGCAATCCCGACCATCTACGCGGGCGCGGCGTGGTGCCTCCCACGTTGCGCGGCCTGACAGCGACGCCGAAGCGGTTTACGGCTCCAATAGGCATTCTGGCATGGTGCCGTCTCCTCGCCAAGCATCGTCGACCGCCGATCTCTCTTTGCCGACTCGTCGCGACACGGACCATGCACAAAATCAGCGTTGAACAAATACTACACGACGAATGGATCGGTCGCACGGTAACGAAATCGTCGAAGAATTCTATGTGTAGTTTGGCATGTTAAAATTTAGATAAAGCATTGCGAAAAAAGCACCTGGAATTGTCCTGTCTGCTCACCAGAATCCCGTCTTAGATGAGGAGCGCTCGACTCTTTCTCAGCATCAATAACTCGAAGGGAGGCATTCGCGTATGCGCACGATTTCGTTTCATGTGTTGGCGGCGGCGGCTTTGTTGGCGCCGACCGCCGGGAGAGGCGGCCATGGTCACGACACTCTGCCGACAGTGACCGTTGCCAACCTACGCGACAAAGGCGTCGTGCACTCCGGCTTCCTCGTCGGCGCGACCGGCAGCGACGGCAGCAACCCGATCACGCTCGTGGAAGTATCGCTCGATGGCGCGGCCTTCCAGCCGGCCGGCGGAACGACGACCTGGAAATTCAAATTCCCCACCGGCACGGCGGGATGGAAGGATAATTCTGCGCATACCGTCAACGTGCGCGCAACAGACGCCGGCGGCGGCGTCACCAGCATCACCTCGTTGTCGGTGCGCAAAGGTCTCAATCAGGACGTGAACGGCGATGGCTTTGCCGATGTCCTCGTCGGCGCCCCAGCCTTCGACAACGATCGCGGCCGAGTGTACTTGTTCTATTCGTCGGGCGACGGAAGTGGAATTCCGAGCTCGAACGACGCCGACAATCTCGACGATCCGCGCGTCAAAGTCATCGGCGGTGCCTTCGACGGCCCACAGTTGTTCGGTGCCTCGACGTCGATGGGCGACGTGAACGGCGACGGATTCGCCGATCTGATCGTCGGCGCGCCGGCGAGCATCGACAATGCCGGACATCTATATGTGTTCTACGCGATCGAGGTCTCGCCCGGCAGTGCGCTCGTGGTCCAGGGCAACGCAACGGGCACGTCGACGCAACTCTCCGGCGACACGTTCCGTCGTCTCGGATTGGGCACTTCCGTCGCCGCCGGCGACGTGAACGGGGACGGCATCACGGATGTCATTGCTGGCGCGCCCGGCACGGCGTCCACTGCCGCCGGCAGCGCCGGTCGCGCGTATGTGTTTTTTGCGCATCACGACGACGACATTGAGGGGCTCGCGCCCGCGACGGTGTTCGGCGCTGACAATACGCTCATCGACGACAACAGCGACACCAACTTCGGCGTCTCCGTCGCGATCGGCGATGTGAACGGCGACGGCTTTTCCGACGTGAGCGTTGGCGCAAACCATTCGCTGGCGTCGAGAGGCAAGGTCTATGTGTTCCACGCGGCCAGGGACGGCAGCGGCGTTCCCTCGACGATCGACGACGTCAGCGGCGTGCGCGCGACCACGAGCGCCAATGCCAATACTTTCATCATCGGCGAAGAGGGCAGCCGGCTCGGGACATCATTGGTGTTGGACGATCTGACCACGGACGGTTTCGCGGACGTCGTCACGGGCGGCCCAACATTCGGCGCCAAGCGCGGCCGCGTCTACATCTTCTACTCGGCCGGCCAGAACGGTGTGCCGACGAACCCGACGATCGACGAGAACGACGGTACCGCGGGTCAGCACGTGATCGGCGGCGACTTTGATGGCGGCGCGCAGTTGTTCGGAGCGTCGCTGGCGGTGGCCGACATCAACGGCGATGGCACGGCGGACCTGATCGTTGGAGCCACGGGCGTCTCGAACGGCGCCGGCGCAGCCTATGTGTTCCATTCGACACCGGGCGTCGGTCCGACTCAGGGCAACGCGATCAACGCGCGCGGAAACGGCAGCCAGATCAATGGCGACGCCTCGATCACGGTCGCATTCGGCGCCTCCGTGGCCGCCGGTGACGTGAACGGCGACGGCGTCATGGACGTGTTCGCGGGCGCCGCCGCCAACACGGAAATTTCAGGCCGCGCGTTCGTGTTCCACGCGACAGCCGGCCAAGGTTTGCTTCGTGGCACTGACGGAACGATCCGGATTTTCGACGCCAACACGACGATCGTCGGCGCGGCCGGCAGTTTCTTCGGGTCGTCAATCGCGCAGTGATGAGTTGGTAGTCGGTTAGTGATGCGCGGCAGTCGCCGTCCCGATGTCCTCCGCGCGACCAGGTAATACTGCCAATACAGCCGGCAGTATTACCTCGGCTCGCGCTCCGGACACCGGGTCGGCTCCCGCATCTGCTCACTCTACCGATTTTGTGCGCGCGCAAAAATCGCTGGCACTGTGTGCGGTTGGCGCGACCGTGATGCGGCGTGCGGCAGATCGTGGAGGCGTTGACGCTCAATCCGTTGTGGTTGTCCAGCCGCGGTGACTCCCGGTGTCCGATCGCGAGCCGAGGCAATGTTGCCGGCAGTATCGGCAACATTGCCTGGTCGCGAAGAGGACACTGGGAGTCCCCGCGGCACGCACCGCACAACGACTCAACACTCAACGCCCGAGCTCAACGCAACACGAACCCCGCATCGACCGCCGGACGCTTCGCCGCATTGCCAACGATCCACCCGGTCATGTACATCCACTGCGTCATGCGCGTGAGCTTGGGGTAGTCGATGTTTTTCGGCTCGTCGCGCGGCGTGTGATAGTCGGAATGCAGATTTGTCGAGAAGAAGAGCGACGGCACGTTGCGCTCCGCGTACGGCACGTGATCGCTGCGGAAGTACCAACCTTCCGGATGCGTCGGGCGGTCCCAGATCGAATCGATCGCGAATTTGCCCGTGACGCCGTTGGCGTCGAGCGCCATCTGCACCAGCTCGATCGAGTTGCGGTGCGGCGGCTGTGATCCCATCAAGGCGGCCGAGTCGGGAGTGTTGCGGCCGATCATGTCGCCGTTGAGGACCGCGGCGATCTGCGCGAGCGGCACCACTGGATGCGCGGCATGGTAGCGCGAGCCGAGGAGTCCACGCTCTTCCGCGCCGTGAAAGATGAAGAGCGCTGAGCGTTTGCTCGGCTGCTTCACCCATGCGCGCGCGATGGCGAGCAGCGCGACACTCGTCGACCCGTTGTCGTCCGCGCCATTCCAAATCGAGTCGCCGGCCACAGTGTATCGCACACCGTCATGATCCTGGTGCGAGCTGAAGAGAACGTATTCGTCGCGCAACTGTGGATCCGTGCCGCGCACCATCCCGATGATGTTCACCGACGGCGTCTCGAACGTTTCGTCGCGAATACGAATCTCGGCGGCCTGCCCGCCGGCGCGTAGGTCCGCGAGCGCCGACCGATGCGCGAGGAGTACCGGCACTGGAGTAGTGGCTGGGCCGCCGGCGCCGCCGCGCCCGCCGCCGGCCCCGCCCGCATTCCGTGTGAAACGCGGTACGCCGCCGACCACGTCGTACGTGCCGCGCATCTGAGTTTTGGCAATGCCGTCAAACCCAATTTCGGCGATGGAGTCAGCGACAATAATTACGGCGGCCGCACCACGTCGGGCGAACCGCGTGCTCATCGGCGTGATGGCGGCTCGCGCGTAGTTCACTTCATATGTATTCGTCGTAGACCGGACGCTCGCAGGCGGCGGGGCCACGAGCGTTGCGACCACCACTTTGCCGCGGACGTCGATCGTGCTGTCCGACCCATCGCCGACAAACAGCGTGGTGGCGGCGACGTCGGCGGCTGCATTCGAGGCGGGCGTGATGTCCGTCCACAGCGCGAGCGCGCGTCCGGCGATCTTCACGGAGCTCGTGGAATTCGAGATTCGTGTGCGGCGCATGTTCCACCACTGAAACCAACTCCCGCCCTCGCCTCGCGGCACGAGCCCGATCTTCCGCATCTCCTCGGCCAACCACATCGAGGCGCGCATCTCATCGAGCGTGCCGGCCTCGCGCCCACGCATCTCGTCGCCGGCGAGGGCGTACATGTCGCGCTTGAGGTCCGCCTCTCGAATCACGGACATCGCGGCGGGCGGACGCGCGGCTGGCGACGACGACTTCACCGTTTGCGCGGCAAGAGTCATTGGGACGAACAGTGAGATCGACACAAAATGAATGCGGCGCATTAGGCGACTCGGTCCACGAGGTGAGGAGCACAGATTGGCGACGGCCGACGGGAATATGCGGCGGTGTCCGCCCTTTCGCGAAAGCCGGGCGATGCCGGGCGCGGCGCCGAATCGCGATCGGGCCTTGATCGCCCGTGTGCCGCGCGCAATCATCTCGGTGTGGCGATGGCGC
>Ga0193753_10000185_pt1 | contig 59826 bp, 43 predicted proteins | sample H1c2metaG_FD_144925 | JGI IMG/M metagenome (GOLD analysis project Ga0193753, IMG submission 144925) | Soil microbial communities from a riparian zone of the East river system, Colorado, United States - H1c2 | ecosystem: Environmental > Terrestrial > Soil > Riparian zone | place: USA: East...
GTGACGAGTTCCGTGATCTTTTGCTGCAACGCCTCGCCGATGCCTTTGATTTCACCCAGCCGATTCTCGGAAACAATTTTGGCGAGCGGCTCATTCAACTGTTGAAGCGTGCGCGCGCCATTCTGGTAAGCACGCGTCTTGAACGGGTTCTCTCCCTTCAACTCCAGGAGCAACCCGATATCGATGAGGATGTCCGCCACCTGATCTTTTTCCATGCGGCGTGAAGCTAGAGGCGAATTTGGAAATCAGGAAAGAAGGAAAAAACTGGGGAGAGGAGTAGAGCGAGTCTCGCCCCACCGCAGCTTCCCAGCACCCGCTACGGCTTCACCACCGTCCGATAAAACCTCCGCGCCCGGTTCGTGCTCGTGAAATCGATCACCTCCTGCCGCTCCGTCGACAGCACCCCGTTCGTCAGCAGCAGCCACGGCCCGCCGTCGAGGTCGTCCGTGTAATCCACCCGGAAGCCCGTGCCCGCCGCGCCCAGCAACGACACCACTGGTCGCACGTCGAACACCGTCACCAGCACCCACGCCCGCTCGCTCACCACCGTTCCGTCCGGCCCCGTCACCACCACGTCATACCCGCCCGCCTGCGCCCCCGACGCGCCGCTGATGTCCAGCGTGGCGTTCGTCGCCCCCGCGAGCGCTGCTCCATTCCGCCGCCATTGATACAGCCACGGCCCCATGCCGCTCGCGCCCACGCTCAAGGTGAAACTGCCGCCCGCCGACACCACGCGAGATGACGGAAAGCGCGAGTGGCAGGCGGCGTATTCAAGACTTGCACTCGTCTCACTCAAGGCGTAAAAAATTTGGCAGTTCCTCGAACTGAGGATTGGTCGCTGGCATTAGCCACCCACTGATCCGAAGCGGATAGGAGCAACCTTTAGTTAAGAGTGGTCGCTAAAACCCACCACTCAGATTGAGGAAAAAACATGTTCACGCGTTCCCTTCCGGGCGGGGGCAAGACCCTGCCGATGACCGTCAAAAACACCGGCTTCCTACTCGACCGCCTTGGCCAAGACTGCCACCCGCTTCAGTTTTTGCGAGAACTCACGCAGAATTCCATTCAAGCGATTCAGCGGACACAAGAGCCGGGCGAAATTGTTTGGGATGTCGATTGGAACTACTTCGACCTCGATGGCGTGATGAAGTTGTGCGTCATCGACACGGGCGACGGGATGATCGGCACCGAGATGGTCGAACACATCAACAAACTATCGTCGTCGGGTGCCCAACAATCGCTAAGCGGCAACTACGGCGTCGGTGCGAAAATTGCCGCCGCCACGAGGAATCACGCCGGGATGGTCTATTTGTCATGGAAGAAGAAGCAAGGTGCGATGATTCATCTGTGGCGGAATCCAGATGATGGGACGTACGGGTTGATTCAGCAGAAACGTGCGGATGGGGACTACAGCGAATTTGTTGAATTGGAAGACGAGGTGAAGCCAGAAGCGATCGGTGAGCACGGCACAAAAATTGTCCTGCTTGGAAATTCGACGGACGAAAAAACCATCACACCACCTCCAGGCACTCCGTCTCCGTCGCGGTGGATTGCCAAGTTTCTTAACACTCGTTTTTATCGGTTTCCCGAGGGAATCACCGTTAAGGCACGGGAAGGTTGGGATTACCCTCGTTCTGACTCGGCGCGCAATAAGATGCGGACGATCACCGGTCAGGCGAGTTACCTAGCTGAGCACAAGATGTCCTGCGGTGAGCTGAAACTCACTGGTGCGACAGCACGGTGGTGGATCCTTCAGGAGTCAGATGCATTGAGCAATGACGAGAATTACTACGCATCGAAGGGTCACGTTGCTGCTCTGTATCAGGATGAACTTTACGAATTGACGAGTGGCAGAGGCACGGCTGCGCGGCTCCAACAGTTCGGAGTCATCTTTGGTCATCGCCAAGTTGTCATTTACGTTGAGCCGCATTCCACCGAAGAGGCGCGCCTTACCACAAATACATCGCGCACGAGTCTGCTAATAAACAACGAACCGCTGCCGTGGGCTGATTGGGCGGCCGAATTTCGCGAGAAGCTCCCGCGTGAGATCGACGATCTCATACAACAGAAGGCTGCCGGATCTTCTTCCAGCGACCACTCAGCCACAGTCCGGGAACGGCTGAAGGGAATTATGGATCTGTTCAAGTTGAGCCGCTATCGACCGACCCCATCAGGAGAATTGCTACTTGATGACGATGAAACCGTCCGAGGGGGACGACCGGGACGGTTTGGGTCAAAGTCTTCGGCGGGCGGAAACTCAGATTCTTCGACACGTCGTGGCGGCACGATTGGCAATATCTACTCTCTTTTCCAAAAGAAGAATGGCACTCCGGGCGAGAAAATTCAGCCTGACCCGTTTCCGCACGCAGATTGGATCAGCCTTCAGGACGGGACCCGCGAGCCATTGGACCTCGAGGACAGAGCGGCACGGTTCTTGGTGGAACTAAATCGCCTTCTTATCAACGCAGACTTTCGAGTCTTCAAGGACATGATTGCGCGTTGGCATAAGGAATTTGGCGGAGGCGAAGCCGCTAAGAAAATCGTTGAAGAGGTCGTGCATACTTGGTTTGAGCAAGCACTCGTGGAAACGATCATGGGCGTACAGGCTTTGCAAGGTTCCAAAGAATGGTCGCAGCAACAGGTTTCAACAGCGCTTTCGGAAGAAGCACTCACGGCCGCAGTCATGCAACGCTACCATGTGAACAATAGCGTGAAGCGCGAATTGGGCGCGAAACTTGGAAAACTCCAAACAACCTGACCACGCCGCGCCAGGAATACCCGCGAAGTTAAATGACTTGCGAAATGGTGACTGTCCGTGAGGCGCGGGAAATCCCGTGTGGCAGGTGCACGGGCCAGCGGCGTTCGCTCGCATCGACGCACAGTTCAAGCGTCGCATCGCCGGGCGGATGTTCGGTCGCTGATTGGAGGATGAGGAAGTCCGGTCCCATCTGCGCCACAGGAATGGAACTGCCGTTGAGCAGCAACCGCATCTTGACCAGGGCCGAGTGGCCGCTTTGAACGGGCGATTTAATCATGGACGAAATTTTAACCCAACACGCACACACGTATGCTCACCGGAACAATCTCCGGCTCGCCGAGCGGCTGGGCCACGGCATTCACGGTATTGTGTATGCGACGGAAGGCAATGCGAAACCGGGCAATGTCGCAATCAAAGCGCACCGAACGCAGGAGGCATACGAACGTGAGCGCAATGTCTATCTCCGACTGACGGAGGCAGGCGTGAAAGAAATCCTTGGATTCAATGTGCCTCAATTGATCCGGTTCGATGATGAACTGCTGGCGGTAGAAATGAGCGTGGTCGCGCGCCCGTTCGTGCTGGATTTCGCCGGGGCTTATCTGGACTATCTGCCCGAGTTCTCCGACGAGATTTGGAGCGAATGGGAAGCGGAGAAGCGGGACCAGTTCGAGAGCCGCTGGCCCCAAGTGCAGGCCGTCCTCGGCGCGCTGGAGGCGATGGACATTTACATGGTGGATGTTTCGCCCAGCAACATCGCGTTCCTCGACTGACCGTGAACAAGGTCGGCCTTCACCGATGGCGGCGCGGCGGGCAACTTCGGAAATGTTGTTTCGGCGCTCACTCCTTTGCCTCACGCCAACAGCTTCGCTACCACCTCGCCCTGCACATCCGTCAGGCGGAAGTCGCGGCCCTGGAAACGATACGTGAGCTTGGTGTGATCGAAGCCGAGCAGGTGCAACAAGGTCGCGTGCAGATCGTGGACGTGAACTTTGTCCTCTGTCGCATTGAATCCGAATTCGTCTGACTGGCCGAGCGTGAGGCCGGGCTTCACGCCGCCGCCCGCCATCCACATCGTGAAACAATTCGGATGATGATCGCGGCCGTCGTTGCCGCCTTGCACCATGGGGGTGCGGCCAAACTCACCGCCCCAGATGACCAGCGTGTCCTCGAGCAGGCCGCGCTGTTTCAGGTCTTTGACCAGTGCCGCGCTCGCCTTGTCCGTCGTTTTGCAATTGGTCTTCAAGCCGTTCACCAAATCGCCGTGCTGATCCCATGACTCATGGAAAATTTCCACGAAGCGCACGCCACGTTCGATCATGCGCCGCGCGAGGAGGCAACTATTGGCGTACGATGCCTTGCCCGGCTCCGCGCCGTACATTTCGAGCGTTGCCTTCGATTCTTTGGAAAGATCCATCAGCTCGGGCGCGCTCGCCTGCATCCTATACGCCATCTCGTACGAGTTGATGCGCGTCGCGATTTCCGGATCGCCCACGACATCGAGGTGCTTTTTGTTCAGCGCATTGATCGTGTCGAGCGTGTCGCGCTGCATTTCCTTGTCCACTCCGGCCGGATTCGAGAGATACAAAACAGGATCGCCGACGTTGCGGAAAAGCGTGCCCTGATAAACCGACGGCAAAAATCCCGCGCCCCAGTTCGACGCGCCTCCACTCGTGCCTTTGCCGCCCGTGCTGAAAACTACGAACCCCGGCAAGTCCTGCGCCTCGCTGCCCAGTCCGTAAGTGGCCCACGAACCGAAGCTCGGCCGGCCAAACTGTTGCGAGCCGGTGTTCATGAAAATCTGCGCCGGCGCGTGGTTGAACGCATCCGTGTGCATGGACTTCACGATGGCGATGTCGTCAGCCACTTCGGAAAGGTGCGGCAACAGTTCGGACAACTCGGCGCCCGACTGTCCGTACTTTTTGAATTTGAACTTCGGCCCGAGGAGATTGGAATTCGGCGTGATGAACGCGGAGCGGTAGCCTTTTAGCAATTCTGCCGGCGGCAGCTTTCCATCGTATTTCGCCAACTCTGGCTTGTTGTCGAACAACTCGAGATGGCTCGGCCCCCCCGCTTGAAACAAGTAGATGACGCGCTTGGCCTTGGCCTTATGATGCGGCTGCCGCGGCGCGAGAGGATTCAGCGAGAGCGGAGCAGCGTAACCGCTGTTGCCGAATAAAGTGCCGAGCGCGATCGAACCGAGGCCCAAGCCGCACTGCTGGAAAAACCACCGGCGCGTAATCTCAGTCCTGTCCTTGCCGCGATAAAGATGTGATTGGCAGTTCATATTGATGAAATGACGAATGACGAATGAGTAATGACGAAAGAATGACGAAGGGCGAATTTCAAAATGTCCACGGAGGGCGCGACGGTATTCATGATGATTTTCTCCAGATCGCGCAAAAGATCAGATGGAGTTCTTTCGCCTTCCTGCCAGAGCACGCGCGCCTCTGGCTTTAGGTTTTCCTCAGCAACGGCGACCATTCTCAAGAAGTGTTTTGTTTCGCGTGCCTCCTTTCGGCAAATGCCAATTCGATGCCGGAAATCATTACGCGAAACGCCATCGTCCGCTTCGGCGTAGTTCGCGCCCACACTCGTCGCAGCGCCCACGAATTGATCAATCAGCCGGTCGTTCACCGGACCGCGCGGAACCTTCTTCGCGAATCGAATGATCGCCTCACCCAATCGTGCCGTTCGTTCCTCCAGATCGTAAATTCGCCTCGCCGTCGTTTCACCGTCGTGCAAATGCAAATCACCCTCGGCCCAAAACGCTTCTTCCCCCGGGCTTTCATCTCCCATTGGAGTGTTTTCGTCATTGAGCATTGGAGCTTCTTTAGTCATTCGACATTCGGAATTCGTCATTCCCCGGTCACTCCTTCGTAATCGTCTCGTCGAGGTTCAACAGCACGCGTGAGACAATCGTGTAAGCGGCAAGTTGCGTCGGGCTGGCGCCGGGCGGCAGATCTTTGGGAGGAGCATTGGTGCTCGTCGCGATCTCGATGGCGCTGACCCAACCTTCGGCAATGCGCTGGCGTTCCTTGTTCAGCAGTGCCGTCAGTTCCTGCACTTCATCTGGCTGCGGCGAACGCGTGAGCGCGCAACGAAAGGCGTAAGCGATTCGTTCCTGATCGGTCTTGCCCCCTTCGGTCAGCGTCTTGCGCGCCAGGGCTTGTGAACATTCGACGAAGAGCGGTTCGTTCAGAGAGACGAGCGCTTGCAAAGGTGAGTTGGATCGCTGGCGGCGCACGCACGCGGAATCCCCGTTCGGCACATCAAACGTTTGCAGCGCGGGATAAGGCGTAGAGCGGCGGCGGAACGTGTAAAGAGCGCGGCGATATTTGTCCGGCCCGGTCTCATGCTTCCACGGGAAAGGCGCGTAGCTCGTTGGCGGATCGAAGAGGAACGCCGGCGCGGGCGGCATGACACTGGGGCCGCCGAGTTTCGGATTCAACAAGCCACTCGCGGCGAGAGTGATGTCGCGCACGATTTCGCCTTCGACGCGAAAACGCGGGCCCCGCGCGAGCAATTGATTGTAAGGATCCTTCTCGTAAAGTTCCGGCGTGACCTTGGAGGACTGACGATACGCCGCGCTCGCCACGATCTGCCGGTGCAGATGTTTGAAACTCCAATTGTGATCCATGAAATCCACTGCAAGCCAGTCGAGCAATTCAGGATGCGACGGTGCTTCGCTCTGCACGCCGAAATCTTCCGGCGTGCTGAGCAACCCGCTGCCGAAGTAAGCCAGCCAAACACGATTCACGATCACGCGCGCGGTCGTCGGTGATTTCCGATCCGCGAGCCACTTGGCGAAAGTCAGTCGTGATCCGTCGGCGTCCTTCGGCAGCGGATTCAAAACCGCCGGCACGCCTGTGGTCACCGGCTTCGCCGGCTTGAGCCAATCGCCGCGGCGCAGAACATGAGTTTCGCGCGGCACCTCACGCGTGAGCAGCGTCATGGAAGTCGCGCCGTCTGGATATTCTTCCCGGAGCGCTTCCATTTTTTCGTTCGCATCCTTCCAATCCGAAACGGTCGTGCGCCAGTAGCTGAAGACGGTCGCGACTTGCACCGGCGTGCGCTTCTCGCGTGGGATGGCGAAGATGTCGCGGACCTTCTTCGGCAACGGATCGGCTTTCACACCTTCGGTAGCCTTCGTCGCGCTGAGACGGAAACGCCCGAGGTTGTTGTTCATGTGGTCGTCGCTGTTCCAACCGCCATGGTTCTGTTGCAGGCCGATGCGCCAATACGTTCCGTTCGTAAATCCCGCTGGCTTCTCCGCGACGAAGACCGCTTTGCGTTCCTGGTTGCGGCGGCCCGGTCCCACGTTGATGCCCCACGCGGTGTTGCCGTTGCCGTCGATCGCAAATTTGATCGGCCCTGTCGAACGACTGTTCGTGGACTTGTCATAGAAATTCATCTCCAGCTTGCGCTCGGGTTGCTCGACATCCGCCGTCGCTTCCTTCCACTTCAACTTCACCTTGTTGGTGATCTGCTTGGCGTCCATCGCTTCGACCATGAATTCACTCAAGGCGCACGTGCCATTGAACCCTCGGCCCGGGCCGCCGTAGGGCAGGTTCGGGTCAGTCAGCAGCTCGACGCGAAAGCCCGTCACGTCGCTCAGGTCGTTTGTGGTGCGAAACCATTGCGTGAGCTTCGTGGGCGCGTAACCGCACGCCAGGAACGATCCGTCGCCCATGTCCTCGTAACGCTGCGCGCGATCGCCTTCCGGATGAATGTCCTTGAGAACGACCCACTCCGGCTGATCGTTCTTCACGGAATCCTCCCACGCGGCCATCTGTTTTTCCCAATCCGGCGCGCGATGTTTCAGGTCCGCTTCGATCTCGGCCATCTGCCGGTGCAAGTCCGCCAGCTTCATCTGCTGCTCTGACGAATACACGACCGGCCGGGCCTCGTGGTCGTTGTTGATGAACGCGAAGAGCCGGTAGTACTCCTCCTGCGAAATGGGATCGAACTTGTGGTTGTGGCACTGCGCGCACTGAATCGTCACGCCGAGGACCGCCTTGCCGATGGCGTCCACGCGATCGAACATGGCTTCCATGCGGAACTGCTCTGGATCGATGGCGCCTTCCATGTTGACCATTGAATTGCGGAGAAAGCCGGTGGCCACGACCTGATCCTGCTTCGCATTGGGAATTTGATCGCCCGCGATCTGTTCGATGATGAATTGGTTGTAAGGCAGATCGCGGTTGAATGCATTTACGACGTAATCGCGGTAGGGCCACATCTCGCGCGACATGTCTTTCTCGTAGCCGTCGCTGTCGGCATAACGCGCGGCATCGAGCCAGTGCCTGCCCCAGCGCTCGCCGTAGTGCGGGGATGCCAGCAAGCGCTCGACCTGTTTGGCGTAGGCGTCCTTGCTCTTGTCCGCGAGGAACGCATCGACTTCCTGCGGCGTAGGCGGCAAGCCGGTGAGGTCCAGCGAAACCCGGCGGAGCAACGTCGTATTGTCTGCTTCGAGAGAGGGCTTGAGTTTTTCTTTTTCCAGGCGCGCGAGGATGAACCGGTCGATTTCGTTGCGCGTCCACTTGGTGTCTTTCACTTTCGCGACGGCGGGTTTCACCGGGGCCTTGAACGCCCAGTGCAGCCGGGGATCTTTGCCGCCCGCGATTTTCTCCGGCATCTGAGCGCCTTGATCGATCCACGCGCGCAACAGGCCGACCTGTTCGGGCGTGAGCTTCTCGCCCTTCTTCGGCATCTTGATTTCGTCGTGAACTCCTGCGACCGCGTGAATCAACAGGCTTTCGCCGCTCTTCCCGGGAATGATATCGCCCCCGTGCTCGCCGCCCTTCAAAGCCGCCGCGCGGTCATCGAGACGAAAAGCCGACTCCTGCTTCTTCGCGCCGTGGCAATTCCAGCAGGACGCTTCGAAGATGGGCTGGATGTCCTTAGTGAAATCAACAGGACGGGTGACCGCAGGCGGCAGTTTAGAGGCATCGATGGCCGCTCCGCCATTTGGAAGCAGACCCAACCAACCCACGCTCGTCCCGAGCAGAATTAAGTTTCGCATGACTAGACTTGGTGAACGCCAAACTGTTCCTTACGACGCGCCCCGCGTCACCGAAATTCTAACCAATCCTGACTAAGACCGTGCCTTATGCGAAAGAGGCAATCGCGGTTGGCCTCCACGACGGCTTGGTGGTTCACTTGCCACATGAGTGAATCGTCGGAACGGCTGGAAAGAATCGAGTCCCATCTTTCCCACTTGGAACGCCAGTACGAGGAACTCAATCAAGTCGTAATCGAGCAGGGGAAACTCATCGCGCGGTTGCAAAAGGAAACGGCCAAAGTCTCCGACAGCGTGGGCACGATGGAGTTGGAACGCGTGCGGGCGACGAATCCCAAGCCGCCGCACTATCAGTAAAACGTGCCGGGGGCACGTTGGAGGCACGTCGTTATTCGCGCGGCGGGAGCTTCTTCTCGATACGCATTTTTTCCAGCGTCACGTACTTCGGCAATCCGCCTTCGATCGGCACCTTCACTTCACCCTCGATCAGCGGGCGGGCGTACTCGATGAACTTTTCGTTCGGCATGAAGCCGTCTTCGCTGATCCAATCGCGGGGAACGAGATGCTCGACATTCGCGATGTCGCCGAGCGGTTGCAGGCCGAGGTTCCATTTGTAGGGATTGTTCTGCACGCGCACGATCTTCACCATGAAATCGCTCTGGCCATCGACGGCGGCCTTGACCGCTTCCTCGCCGCAGGCGGACGCTTCGAGCACGTCCGTAGCGCTGGCAAAATGGGCCGCCGCCCGTTGCGCATAGCCGAGCTTCACGCTGCGGCTCTTGAGTTTCAACTTGTCGGAAACGGTATCAGCCAGATGCTCGGCGGCTCCGGACAGCACCGCATGGCCGAAAGCATCCAAACGCGAGTTGTCCGCCGCGATTTCCTCGCCGGCCTTGTTTTTCAAACCTTCGCCGACCACCACGACGCAGTAGTTCAACTTATTCACGACTTCCTGCACTCGTTTGAGAAAGGCTTCTTCGTCGAGCAGAATCTCCGGCAGAAGCACGATGTGAGGGGCGTCGTCCGGATTGCGTTTGGCCAGCACTGAACCGGCGGCGATCCAGCCCGCGGAACGGCCCATGACTTCGATGATGCAGCACGCGCCTTCATCCGTGGCCATGCTGCCGACATCGAGGGCGACTTCCATGATGGAAGCACCGTTGTACTTGATGGCCGAACCGTAGCCCGGACAGTGGTCGGTGTGCGGCAGGTCATTATCGATGGTCTTCGGCACGCCCATCACGCGCATTTCCCAGCCGCGCTTGATGGCTTCCTCGTGAATCTTGTGCGCCGTGTCCTGGGAATCGTTGCCGCCAGCGTAGAAGAAATAGCGAATGTTGTGTGCCTGAAACACCTGGAACAGACGCTCCATGTCTTTGGCCGCCTGTTCCGGCTTCTTCTTGAAATCAATCTTGTAACGGCAAGTGCCGAGCGCCGCCGCCGGCGTATGTTTCAGGCCTTCGACGGCTTTGTTCGTCTCTTCCTGCAAGTCGATGATGTCTTCATTCAGGATCCCGAAGATGCCGTTCAGCCCGCCGTAAATCTCTTCGATGTACTCCTGTTTGCCCGCCTGCTGAATCACGCCAGCAATGCTGGAATTGATGACGGCGGTCGGTCCGCCGGACTGTGCAACGAGTAAATTTCCGCGTAATTCTGACATAGAGTCCGCGAACACTGCCTACCGTGCATGGGAGTGTCAAAACGATTCAAGGACGCTTGGCTTCGTGGTGGCAAACATTCTTGCTTGCGCGTGAGCCGAGGCTTCCAGCCCGGCGGAACTCCCGCCTCGCATGGCTGGACGATGCGTCCGTGGTCGTGCGGTCGAACAGTTTGGGATTGCGCGCTGCCGGGAGAAACTCGATTAAAATACGTCCCGTGGCGAAGGAAGAGGCAATCGAGTTGCAAGGCACGGTGAGTCAGGTTTTGCCCGGCACCATGTTTCGCGTGGCGCTGCCGAATGGCCACGAGGTCCTCGCTCACATCTCCGGTAAGATGCGCAAGAATTTCATTCGCATCAGCGTCGGCGACAAAGTGAACGTGGCGATGTCGCCGTATGACTTGGGCAAAGCGCGGATCACTTTCCGCCAGTAATAATGTTGACGCCCGGCTCTGTCCCGCTCGGCCATCGATAACTATTTCACCCCTCTCCCTTTTTGACGGTCCTGCATTCCATCCTGTAAAAGATCCGCGAGCCGCTTGCCGTTAAACCGTCGCGCAGTATGTTGCCGCGTCTCGAACGAGACAACCCGGCGGTGTCCTCGATGCCGTGGGGCTTCACGAAGTTAGCAAGGAGAGTGAACATGAAACGATCAATTCTGAGAGCCTGTGCGCTCTGTTTAACCACGGCCTTCGTTGCAGGCACCACCTGGGCGCAGGACGATCGCAGCAACACCGGCGGCGCCGCCAAGTCGGGAGCCGGCCAATCCGGCGCGTCTCCGCAGATACGCCCGGACACCAGTCCGAGCATTTACGACGCGTCTGTCAGCGCCACCGCCACGCGTTCCGGACAGCCGGTGCGCCTGAGCAAATTGATGAACAGCAACTTGAAAGGGCAGACCGGCGAGAGCTACGGGCAAGTGCAGGACATCATTGTCGATCCAACCACCGGGCAGGCGCAGTTCGTCGTGATCGCGTTGAGCGATGCCGCGGCCGGCGCGGGCGCGGTGACGACACCAGAAACGACGCCGGGCACATCCATCGGGAGGACGGCCACGGGACAATTGGTGGCCATTCCATTCCAGATAATCAGCGCGAGCGGCCCGTCGGATTTCACGGCGCTGGTCGATCGCAGCACGCTGCAAAGCGCGCCGACCTTCAGCAGCACCGCGTGGCCGGCGATGGATTCGCAATGGACGCAAAGGATCAATTCGCACTTCGGTGTCATCAGCAGCACCGGAGCGCCCGGCGTCAACACCGGCACGGGCACGGGAACGGGCGTGGGAAATCCAGCCACGCCGGGAGTTCCGGTCACACCGGGCACGCCTGACATCAACGCTCCCGGCACGCGTCCGGGAAGCACCACGCCCGGCACTGCTCTTGGAACAGCCCCAGGAACAGGGACAGGAACAAGCCCAGGCAGCGGCGGCAAGTAGCCAGTAGCAGATCGATCCAACATGACAACTCCGGGGAATTCCCCCGGAGTTTTTTTTGCAGCACAGCAGCCCGTTCAAACAGTGCCCGCCGACGTAAGAAAGCGGGTGGCTACAGTTGTAAACTACCGAAACATTCTCCTGCTTCGGGCGGTCAGCGATCCCGCATTCGTCACGTGTTTGTTATTTAGCGGAACAGTTTGCGAGTGAACGGACATGTCTGCAACGTTTCGGCACGGCGTAGTTTCCGTACGTAACGTGACCCTGGACGCGCCGCCCTGCTACGAACTTCCCGGCACACAAACCCAAATGCACGAGCCGCTTTACTCGAACAGACGCGCGAACCCGATCTCGTTCGGCGCCAACTCGCTACCACTATGATCGCCGCAAACCACTCGCTTCGATTTCCACGTCCATCAAAAAACTGGCGCGGACGGCTGGCGCTCCTGCTCGCGTCGTTCGTCGTGACGACCGGAGCAGCGCCGTTCACCGCAGGCAATCTCGCCGTGCTGCGTGCCGGCGATGGAGCGCAAACGCTGGCCAACACTGGCAATACCATCTTCATCGACGAGTACACGCCGGCGGGTGTGTTCGTGCAGACGATTCAAGTGCCGGACAGCGGCACGAACGCGCTCATCATCAGCGGTTCGGCTACATCCGAAGGGGCGCTGATGCGTTCGCCGGACGGGCGCGTGCTTGCCTTCTCGGGCTACGCGACGAACCGTCCGCACGTCAGTTCGCTGGCAGCGTCTGCTTCCACGACCGTGCCCCGCGCCGTGAGCACCGTCGATGGTTTGGGCGAATTCAAAGTGGCGGCCTCCAGCACGAGCCAGTTCAACGCGAACAACATCCGCAGCGCCGCGGCGGACGGGACGAACAACTTCTGGGGCGCGGGCGGTAACAGCGGCACTTATTACTTCGGCTTCGATGCCGCGGCCACGACGATCCAGGGATCGAGCGCGAACACCCGTGTGCTGAACATCCTGAACGGCAGTCTTTTCTTTTCCAGCGGGGCCGGCACGCGCGGCATTTTTGGCTTTGCCAATCCAAGACTTCCCGCCACTGCGACGGCGACGACGAACATCATCACCACCGGCGCGACTTCCAGCCCTTATGCGTTCTCGATCAATACCGCCGGCACCGTGGCCTACATCGCGGATGACAGTGTTCCTGCTTCCAACGGCGGCCTTCAAAAGTGGACCAACTCAGGAACCGCGTGGGTCTTTTCGTATCTCGTCAACACCACCGCCGTGCGCGGACTCGTCGTGGAGTGGAGCGGCGTCGATCCAATTCTCTACGCGACCACGACGACGAACAGCATCATCAGCGTCACGGACACGAACGCCGGATCTCCGGCCACGCTGCTCGTCCAAGGCATCACCAGTACGGCCTTCCGCGGCATCGCCTTTACGCCGCAATTCGTCCCCACGGCCTTGGGCATCGCGACACCGCCCGCTTCGCTGACGGTCTGCGAGCGATATCCCGCGACGTTCAATGTCGTGGCGACGGGCGACGCGCCGCTTTCTTATCAATGGCGTTTCAATGGTGGGGACATTGGCGGCGCCACGAGCGACAGCTACACGATTGCCGGCGTCTCGACGAGCAACGCGGGCGACTACGACGTTGTGGTCTCCAATACCAGCGGCTCGGTCACCAGCGCGGTCGCGACGTTGACGGTGCAAACCACTTTCGCCGGATTCGCCAACAAAGGTCTGGTCGGCGTCGGCCGCGTGTCGGCGAACAGTTTTGATTTGCTCGGCGCGGGCGTGGACACATTGGGCGGCATTTTCTCCGCCATGTTTTTCGATCAAGCGTCTCTGGCGCAGAATGGCGACACTTATTCCGGCACTCTCTATGCGTTGCCAGATCGCGGTTTCGGTGATGGCGCGCAAGATTATCATCCGCGTGTCCAAACGATGAGCCTGTCCATCACGCCTTATTACGGCAGCGCGCCCACGAACCAAACGCAGATCGTCTTCGCGCCGGTGGCGACCACGCTGTTCACTTACGGCGGCACAAACTTCACGGGCTACGATCCAGATGACCTGACGATCACGAATTTCCCGCAGTCCAGTCCGGGCAGCCTCGGCCAGGGCAAGCGCAGCTTCGACGCGGAAGGAATCGTGCGCACGGCCGATGGCGGGTTTTTCGTCAGCGATGAATATGGCCCGATGATTGCGCGCTTCGATGCGAGCGGCGTGCTGCAATACACGCTCTTTCCGCCGGAGGGTTTGTTGCCGCGGCGCGGCCCTTATCCGAGCGCGAATGTTTTCACCGGCACGAACAATCCAAACTCAGGCCGACGCAGCAATCGCGGTTTCGAAGGGTTGACGTTGATGCCCGATGGCAAACGTCTGGCGACCGCCCTGCAAAGCCCGGCCATGCAAGACGGCGGCGCCAATAATCCGAGCCGCAACACGCGCCTGCTCATCTTCGACATTGATTCGGCCTCGCCGACTTTCGGGCGCGCGATTGCGGAATACGTTTATCAACTGACGCTTAACGGAGCGACGGCCACGAATCGCCACACCCCGTTGAGCGAACTGCTCGCCATCAACAATGATCAATTCCTTGTCCTTGAACGCGATGGTATCGGCCTCGGTGTCCTGCCGGCCGCCACGCCCATTTACAAACGCGTGAACGTCCTGAGCACGCGCGGTGCAACGAACATCATCAACACGGGCTATGATCTGGAAGTCGGAGCTCCGGGTGCGGCGGCGTTGCCGCTGGGGACGTTGCCCGCCGGCATCAGCGCGGCACAGCGCTTCGATCTCGTGGACATCATCGACACGAACCAGCTCGTGAAGTTCGGGCTGAATATCAGCACGAATCAGGACCAGAACACCATCGGCGAGAAGTGGGAAGGTCTCGCGTTGATTCCGCTGAGCGATCCGAGTTTCCCGAATGACTACCTGCAACGATTTCAAAGCAACCACCGTGATTCACAACGGCGTCGCCGTGGGGACGAATGACATCACCATCGACAACATGCTGCTTGCCTATCGCGTCACCATCGGTGAGGGCTGCGGCACGACGAATCCGCCGGTCAATGTGCCGCCGACCATCGCCATCGTCGCACCGACAAATGCAACGCTGTCCGCACCGGCCACCGTGACGCTGACCGCTTCCGCCTATGATCAGGATGGACTGGTGACGAACGTGAACTTTTATCTGGGAGGCGCCTTTGTCGGCAGCGACACCACGTTCCCGTTCCAATATACCACGACCGGCGTTGCCGCCGGCAGCTACGACTTCACCGCGATCGCGTTGGATCAGAACGGCGCGAGCGCCACGAGTGCAGTGAAGACCGTGGTTGTCACCGTCGCGAACCTTTCGCCGACGGTGGCGATCACGAGTCCCGCCAATGGCGCGAACGTGCGGGCCAACGCGAACCTCTCGGTGCTGGTCGCGGCGGGCGATGCGGATGGCTCCGTGACCAACGTAGAACTGTATGAAGGCGCAACTTTGATCGCTTCCAACGCCGCGTCACCGTTCACAACCATCGCGCCGAACATTGCGCCGGGTGCGCACAGCTATTCGGTCATCGTGTATGACAACCAAGGCGCGCCCGCGACTTCGAGCGTTGTGAATGTCACGGCCATCATTGCGCCGTCGATCACTCAGCAGCCGCAGAGCAGGACGAATCTTATCGGCACCGACGCGACTTTCACGGTGACGGCGACGGGCGATCCGCTGTTGAACTACCAATGGCGTTTCAACGGCACGAACATTTCCAACGCGACCAACACTTCGCTCACGCTGACCAATGTGCAGGCGGCGCAGGCGGGGAACTACACGGTCGTGATTACGAACGGCGGCGGATCAGTCACGAGCGTGATCGCGGTGCTCGTCGTCAATGCCAGCCCGAGCGCAGGCCCGGATGCCATGCAGCGTTACGCGACGTCGAGCGCCAAGGTGCCGACCGGCGAACTGCTCTTGAACGACACTGATCCTGATGCCGATCCGCTGACGTTGGTGTCGGTCGGCGGCACGGTCAACGCAAGCGTGACGATTGAAGGCGCGTGGGTCATTTACACGCCGAACGCCGGGTTCACCAACGCCGACACGTTCACCTATTCCATCAGTGATGGCCGCGGCGGGTCTGCCACCGGCGTCGTGACCGTCTCGATCACGACCGACACGTTGCCGACCTTCAACAAACACGATCACGGCCGAGGGCGGCGGCGCGTTCCGCATTTCCTTCTCGGGCATTCCAGGACGCACTTACACGATTCAATACACTGCCACATTATCGCCCGCGGACTGGCAGTTCCTCGCCACGGCCGCCGCCAACACCGTGGGGTTTTTCGAGATTACCGACACGCCGCCGGGCGGCACGCGCTTCTATCGAACGGTCTATCCGTGATCATGACAACCTCGGGACCTCCATGAAAAAGAAATCTCATTCAACTCTTCGTCGCGACCGGACTCGCGTGGAACGTGGCCGCCGCGACCTATTCGACCAACGGCTTGAGCCTGGCAATTCCAGACGGGAACGCCGCCGGCGTCAGCTCGATCATCACCGTGCCTGACTTCTATGACATCGCGTCCATCACGCTCACGCTCGACATCTCGGGAGCTTTCAACGGCGATCTCTACGCCTATGTGCGGCACGACAGTGGATTTGCGGTGCTGTTGAATCGCGTGGGCCGCAGCGGCTCGCTCGCTGGCGGATACGCCGACACTGGTTTCTCAATCACGTTCGATGACGCCGCGGCTTCGGACGTCCACACTTATCGCGCCGGTGCCTTCACACTCAACGGCAACGGACAGTTGACCGGCACGTGGCAACCGGACGGCCGCGGCGCCGATCCGGAACTGTCGTTGGACATCAGTCCGCGCTCCGAGTTCCTCAGCGACTTCAACAACGCTCCCGTGAACGGCCAGTGGACGTTGTTCCTCGCTGACGTTTCGGGAGGTGGCGGCCAGAGCACGCTGAATTCCTGGTCGGTCACGGTCAATCCGGTGCCGGAGCCTTCGACCGTAGTAATGTTCGTGCTCGGCGGCCTCGGGATTTTCTTTCTAGCGCGGGGGAGCGGCGGTCGCAGGTCATCGTGAAACATGTTTATAACCTTGGAGAACCCAATAGAGAAGATGCCAGAGTGGTTCATGGTTCGACATCCGCCTGTTCCAACACTTGCAGGATGCGATTAAACGCATCGTAGAGGTCGGAGTAGTTGCTCACGTTCACCGTAAATCTTCCGTCACTATTCGGACGCGAAGCAACGCTGCCATCCGAGTAAAGCAATTGGGCAGACTGGGTGCGGTGATGCGTGCGAGTGATGACGCCAAAGGAAACCAGTCCCGGTGGGCTGACAAAATTCATGTCGGCCGCAAGAGTGCGGATCGGTTTGCCGTTGCGATTGTCGCCCAGGTTTTCGAGCTGGATGTGCGCCGGTGGTTCAGGCGGTGTGTAGAACAACGGGGTGACGCCCGCGTGCCGGTAGAAGTAGCTGCCTTGCGCCTGACTCTGGCCGACTCTTGCCAGTTCCTTGTCTGCATCCACAGGCTGATCGCTGCCAGGACAGAACAGGACCCTGGGCGTTTGGGCGAGTTGATCTCTAAGCAACAACCCGAGCGCGACGGGTGCTCCGTTTTGCAACGACAGCAAACTCGTGGGCGCGCCAGTGGAAGGATAAAAGCTGGACGGGCTGGCGAACGGCGGAGCCTGTGGCCCGTACGGAATCCTGCCTTCGTTCTCGCCGGCGTAGAGATGAATCGCGATGCCTGTCTGCCGCAGGTTGGAAATGCACGCCGCGCGACGGCTTGTTTCTTTCGCCGATGAGAGCGCGGGAAGAAGCAAGGTCGCGAGGATGGCGACGCAAGCAATCACGACCAGCAATTCAAGGAGCGTGAAGCCGTTCGTACTCTGCACACGGTTGCCATCCATGGAACGCTCCCGATCAGGGAAGTTGCCGGGCGCGATAGAATCGGCGCGGCGATCCGGCGTTGGTGTCGGTGAACGTTCCTGTGCCGCCGGTGTTGGTCACCGTGCCCAGACTGCTCCAGTTCGACGCGGCCAGCGTGATGTTCGTTGCGGCAAGGACTTCAAAGCTCAATCCGGTTTCGCTGGCCAGCGTGAGCGTGAACTGCCCGTTGGGTGCAACTGAACCGCTCAAGCCCGGTTCGCGCGTGGAGATGAGTCGAACATTGTCCACGTCCCAATAGCCTCCGCTGAGTTCAAAGCCCACGGTTGAAACGATTTGCACACCGATATTTTTGCCCGCCCACGCGTCGGTGGCTTTTACGGCCGGAAGGCGCGTCTGAAAATCGACGAAGTGGGTGTGATTGCTGAACACGGCACTGCTATTGGTCACAACGGTGCCCGCCACCACGACGGAATTGCTGGCGGCGTCTCGAAAATAAAGTCCGAAGAACAGCGTGGCTCCATTCGACATGCCGCCGCCGCTGCCCAGCACGCCAACGGTCAGGTCATAGGATTTTCCGATCTCGAAGGCGGCATCGAGGGTATTTGATGATGTCGAGGCCTTGTCCTGGAAGAGCGCGACCCCCGGCAGGGCGAAGAGATACGCCGCCTGGTTGCTATCACAGTTGTCGATGTGGTCGGCGCCCGGACTGCCAGGAGGAGGGTTCACAAACACTCCGGTGAGCTGGCCCCACGGACCGTTGGCTGTTTCATCGTACCAGAACGGTTTGGGCGACTTCTCCCACGCTATGATGTTCGTATCGACAAAGCTCGTTGCCGGCGATTCAAACGAAGGATTTGGAATGGAAACGGAAGCAGCCTGACAGATCGTTGTGAACAGCATCAGCGATAAGGTCAAACCGTGAGACGACAATTGCATATATGCCAAATCGTGCATGTGTCATTTCCACTGTGCAATAGAATTTCCCAACGCGAACCGGAAACCCGCGCCTTATTCCGCGGGGCGGACCAGCCAATACATTAACGCGGCAAAGACCGCACCACAGGGAAGAGTGATGACCCAGGAGAGCAGGACTTTGCTCACGGGCGCCCATTTGGCCTGCCGCGTCACGATGCCCATGCCCAGCAATGAACCCACGGTGACGTGAGTGGTGCTGACGGGAAGTCCGTGGTAGCTGGCGGTCGTCACGAGCAGGGCGGTGGAAAGGTTCGCGGCGAAGCCCTGTCCCGGGTTCATGTCGGTAATCCGTTGGCTCATCGTCTCCGCAACCTTGCGGGCGCTGAGGAACGCGCCGATGGCCATCGCGATGGCCACGGCCACGAGCGCGCCGCGCACATCAAACGCGGAGGCGATCAGAAGGAGGGCCGCGATTTTGGGTGTGTCATTCATGCCGCGCGCAAAACTGACGGCGCCCGCGCTGAAAAAATGCAAGGCGTCGAGAAGTTTGCCGGCCTCGAAGCCGAGGGCGCGACCGGCATAGCGTTGGCGGCAGGTTTCCTGTTCGGCGGCGCTCAACGTGATGGCGGAAAAACTTTGCGCGCTGAACAAACCGTTGGGTTGCGGCAGGGCCACGATGCGTTCTTCGACTCCGGTGCAGATGCACATCTGTTTCGTGACGCCGGCCCGGAGGCGGAAGAATCGAAACAGCAAATAGATGCTCGCCCCCGTCGCGACGGCGAGCGCCGGGCTGAGGAGAAGCGGAAGAACGAAGCTTTTGCCCAACGCGGAATACTGCAAGCCGGCACCATGCGTTGCCACCAGGCCCGCGCCCACGAGCGCACCCGTCAAGGCATGCGTGGTGGAGATAGGAAAGCCGAACAGCGTGGCGAGGAGAACGGTCGCGCCCGCGCCATAGCCCACTGCCAGGAGAAAGAGCGGCGAAGCGGTGAGTTCATTCGGGACCAGGCCTTTGCCGGAAAACTTTTTCAGCAACGCTTCCGCGACGAAGACCGCGGCCAGCCCGCCGGCGAAAGTGGCAATCGTTCCCCACGCGAGCGCCGTGCGATAGCCGCAGGTGCGGCTGCCGTAGAGGCTGGCCACGCCCTTGAAGTTGTCGTTGGCCCCGTTGGAGTAGGCGAGAAAACAAACGGCGAGGAACAGGAATGTAATAAGCATGGCACGCTGGTTCCAACGCTGCCGTGTCCATCACCGCAGCAGGAACACATGCGCAACACTGCATGTTAGTGTCCGCGCCGGGCAAGCGTTTTTAATCGAAGCGAAAGGTGCAGCAGCCCAGATCGAGCTGGTCCCGGTTGCGCGCGATCCTCTGCTTCAACTCCGGATCGACGCTGCAATTCAGGTTCTTGCCGTCCTTTTCCGTCGTCACGACGCCGGCCTCGCGGAGGATGCGCAGGTGTTTGGAAACGTTGTACTGGTTGGCCCCGAGCCGCTCGGTCAATTCGCTCACGGTCAGGGTTTTCTTTAAGAGTTCACGCACGATGCGCCAGCGGGTTTCGTCCGCCAGCGCCTTGAGCACCGGGATGCATTCAGTGGTGTCTGCCATAAAGCACGTTCAGTATAGAAGGATCGAAAGATGGATCGAGCCAAACCAGTCTGATGCTCTCATCTGCACATGCGGCGCCGGAGAAGCTTGATGTTGTTGCCGTCGTCGCATGCCCTCGACACGGCCACTAAAAACGCAGCGCGGAAAAAGTTGGCAGCGCTTTGAAATCAATCGAGAGCGGCGAAGGCTTCGGCAGGCACTTGTCCATCGCCAGGCACGCGGTGTGGCGCACGCCCAGTTGCAGAATCAATTCATGCTTCTCGCGCCGCGCGGATTCGAGCGGGAACTGGCTCGTCCACTCGACTTCATGTTCCACCTCCACCGGCAACTGGTCCGACTGCAGCATCGGCTGCGCTTTGGTGAGAATGTTCAGAAGCTTCTTCGCATCCAAGCGATGATCGAGATCGTCCGCGGTCCAGGTTTGTAACTGGCAGCGCGCCTCATCCCGCCGCGTGCCGCCGCAATCCACGAAGCGCTTGTCGATGCGCGCGACTTCGGTGACGTGCGCGTGCGCGTGAACTTTCTCGCCGTTGGGCAGAATGAAACGGAGATGCGCCTCGGGATTTTCCGCGAGGACATGCTTGAGTTCGTGAACCGTCATGGCTTGGAGAATCCAATAGAATCCACGCATCGGCAAGGGCCTCGCGGTTGCGGCCGCGCCTATTCGCCGCAATAGGCGAGCGACACCACTTCGCCGGGCTGCGGTGGTTTGCCGCCTTTTTCAAGATAGGCGTCAATCACCTGTTGCACCGTGGAGTCGCTGAGTTTTCTAGCCGCAACGACTCGAAAGGCGCCCGGCGGTTTGCGTTCCGCCCAACTCAAGTTCACCCAGAAGGGAAAGTATGCCCGGCGATGATTGGTCGTAGTCATGGCGTCAAAGCATTGAAGTGAAATGTTTTGGAGCGCAGCGGTTCTCGTTTCCCTGAAGTCCTGCTCTTGAACCGGCTCAGCTCAGATTCAACATGGTCCCTCATCGGAGACAGTTTTGATCTCCGATGGGTGGATTGCCAATCCGTAGAACTACCGAATTTCACAAAAAGTTGTTCACTGAAAAGATACCGGCGTTGGGACGCACCTCGGCGCACGCGCCAGAACTGGAACGAGTGCGTCTAGGGAGGATGGGCTACCGGCCCGTTCCGCTGGGCAGGTTGCCCAGCGGAACGGGCGGGCAGAGAACGCTGCTTGCAGGAGTGGCGCGCCTTTCGTTCCGCCGAGTTGGTAGCCCGGCGGTGACAAGCTGATAGCCTTTGCTACCCAATCCATCGCCAGTCGAAAACTCCATGTAGGTGCGTGTTGCCGAGTTGTGCCGACATTTGCCGTTCGTACATTCGCTCCCCTGCGCATGAATTGAATGCTGGATTCAAAATGTTGAGAATCCGACACTCGCGAAAACACACTTTGGTGAACTCAGCTTGTTTCTTACCGCTGCGCATGAACACGATCTGCGCTTTGATCATCACCTTGTTGGCCAGCGCCTTTCAGGCCACGACCGCTCCTCGCTTCGTCCTGAGTTGCTCGCCGACGAACGATTTGTTTCGCGTCCTGAAGAATAGCGAAGCGTCCTGCGCGCGCGCCGCCACTCCGATCGAAGCCGTGAATCGAGCTGCAAAGGGCGGCACCGTTCTGCTGCTGGCGGATGGTTATCCCGCGCACCGCGTCAGCATCGATCAAGCTGTTCTCGCTGTGGCCGACGCCAGGAATCTGCGCGTCTATCTGGAATATCCTGAAACGATTCCTGGCCTGGTGAGTTTCAGCAATGCGCCTCGCGCCGCCGTTTGGGAGCGTGGCGTGGTTGCCGCCGATCATTTTGGAAACGAGTTGCCGCCGCTCAGTATCCTCGCGTTGCACGAGTGCTATTTCCTGCCCGTAAAAGTGGAAAAGCCCTGGCTCGTGGCCGGACGCGTCGCCGGTTTTGATCGCGCGGTCTATGGCCTGCCCACGAATTCGTTTCCATTGCTGTTCGAGATTCCGGAGCGAAGGATCATCGTAGCCACGACCAAGCTCAGCGGTTTTGTCACCGCTCGTTACGCGCCCTCGGCCCATTGGCTTTTGATCTGGGAAACCATTCTAAGCCGGCTGTCGCCCGATAGTCCTCCCCTCACGCTGAAGGCCACGCCGCTCGTGGCGCCCGCCTACGGACCCTCGGAAAAGCTGCCGCGGAATATTGAACAACGTACGTTTAATGGCGCCGCGAACTGGCTATTAAACTCGCGATTGCTGGTTCCGCCTTCGAGGACGAATGAGATCTACGCGGCGCTGAAACGAAATCGAGAATCGCTGCCGCTGCCGTCGGCGAAGATCGCAACGGGCGACGGCTCGCTCGGAATCCTTGAAGGCTATTCGTCCGGCGTTGCTCACACGGGCGATCAATTGCAGCGGACACCGTTGCGCGCGGATTGCCACGCCGAGTCGGCGGCCGTCCTGGCCTTGAGCCAATTGCTGGAAAACAATAAACGCGCTGGACGAATCGCCAACAACCTCCTCGACTACGTCTATTTCCACTCGGACATGTGTCAAGGACCACGCGCGGACGAGAAACATGGCGCGTTTGGTTTGATCGGCTGGGGCGGCATTTCGCCTACGTGGCTGGTGGCAAATTATGGCGACGACAATGGACGCGCGATTCTCGGAACGATTGCCACTGCGGCAGCGCTGAAGACTGATAAGTGGGATGAAGTTCTCGCCAAAGCGATGATCGGCAATTTTCGCACGACGGGCAAACTCGGCTTCCGCGGGGATCGGATCGATAATCCAGATCTGGCGAAGGGTTGGAAATCCTTCTACGCCGCCGCACCCGTCAATTACTCGCCGCCCTTCGAGGCGGTGATGTGGGCCTGCTATCTCTGGACGTATCGCGCCACGGGCCACGAGCCATTTTTCCAGCGCACGACGAATGCCATCACAATGACCATGAACGTGTATCCGGATGGCTGGCGCTGGAAGGATAACATGGAACGCGCGCGCATGCTGCTATGTCTCGCTTGGCTGGTGCGGCTCGAAGACACGCCGCAGCATCGCGAGTGGTTGCGCACTGTAGCTTACGATCTTCTGCAACGGCAGGAACCCAACGGCGCGATTCGCGAATGGCTCGGCACGACGGGTGGCGGGCACTATCAGATTCCGAAATCCAACGAAGCGTACGGCACGGCGGAAACTCCGCTCATCCAGCAGAACGGCGATCCCGCGAGCGACCAGCTTTACACCACGGGCTTTGCCTTGCTCGGCTTGCACGAAGCCGCCGCCGTCACGGGCGACGCAAAACTGAAACGCGCGGCCGACAAGCTCGCTGAGTTTCTCTGCCGCATTCAAATTCGCTCGAAAGAAAAATCGTACTTGAATGGCTGGTGGTTTCGCGCGTTTGACGATCGACGGTGGGAATACTGGGCCAGCTCCGCCGACATGGGCTGGGGCGCATGGTCCGTGGAAGCGGGTTGGGGCCAGTCGTGGACAGCCGTCACGCTCGCGCTGCGCCAAAAGAAAACCACATTCTGGGAACTCACCGAACCGGTGCGGATTCGCGAAGAGTTCGATCGCTGGAAGCCGAAGATGCTGGAGTAATCGGCGGAGCGATTGCGATCAGGAAAGCGCGTGACCATTCCGGTCGCACGATGTGGATGCGGTGACTAGTCACCGCACTCCAGAGCTGGTGCCGTTGTGCGCGCTAGCCGTTGTCTATTTCAGCGTCCGCATGTAAGCCACAATGTCTTCCAACTCCTGGGCACTGAAAATGTTGCCCATCGGCGGCATCGGCGAGAGGCCCGTGCCTTCGTAGCCTTTCGCCAGCACCTTGCTCGGCTCCACGAGACTTTCGCGGATGTACTCGGGCGTGGCCCGCGCGGCGATTCCGTCCAGTGCGGGGCCGACGGTGCTGCCTTGTCCCTTCAACGTGTGGCAGAGCACGCAGCGCGCGACGTGATTGTGGAAAATGTTTTCACCGCGTTTGGTGTCACCGGCGACAAGCGTGCTCGCGGAATCGTCCGACGGAAACACTTCGCAGAATTTCACATCGTCGAACAGGCCTTCGCCACTGGCGACGAACAGGATGTTGAGGCTCGCCTGGGTCGCGCTGCCGCTGTTGTAAATCAATTCCACTTCCTGCCATTCGGAACTGCCGCGCGTGACGCGCTCGGTTTCCTTGCGCGCGAGATGATCGTTGAAGTTGATTCGGCCGCGCAGGTTCTTCCCCTTCACCCAACCGGAGAGTCGATACTCGGTGTTTGGTTTCACCGTGACGTCTGCATAAAGGCTCGTGTCGGCATCGCCGCTGGCCACGCAGCGCACCGCGCGTTCGCCGCTGTGCGTGTTGCCGGTGCCGGTGACGACGTCCCACTTCGCGTCGCGATTCGCAGGACGGCCGCCGTAATCGCGGCGCTTCCATCCTTCGGGCATGCCATCGTCGGCGAGCGTTTCGAGACTGGGATTGGGCAACAAGTTCGGCCCGTCTTTGTAAAGTTCAGCGCCATGTTTCTTCGCCAACAGCCGCATGCATTCGTTCAACCATTCGTCGGAGCGATGCGCGGGATTGCGGGCGAGACTCGCGACGACGGTTTGAATTTCCTTCGTGGTTGAAAACCCGGCGAGCTTGATGAATGCCGCTTTGCGCGTGATGAGATCGGGATCACTCACGACGCCGGCGCTGAAGAACAATTTCTTCGCATTGTCATCATTGCCGAGCGCGCGCGTGGCGTTGCGACGCAGCGCTGAACTCTTCGCCAGCAACGCGGTCGTGTGCGTCGCATCGTCAAGCTGGCCAATTCCGTGCAGCGTCCACAACGCGTGAACGGCGGCGATGCCTGCATTTGTCTCTGTCACCGTTTTCTTCAACGCCTCCGTAGTCTCCGTCTTCCTTTCTTCCACCAGCAAACGTTGCGCGGTCAGACGCCAGAATTGATTGTCGCTGCCGAGCGCCTTCACGAGGTCAGCGGTCGTCGCGCCCTGGAGCGAAGTGATCGCCGGCTTCCGCGCGTTCTCCCACACGACGCGGTAGATGCGTCCACGCGCGTGATCGCGCAGTGGATTCTCGTGCGCGCCACCGACGCCAGTGTGCGCGCGATAGCCGCCGCGTTCCACGCTCGGCGTGGGGTTGTGCTGAATGATGAAATTCTGCCAGTCCGCGAACCACACCGCGCCGTCGGGTCCGACTTCGGAGAACACCGGCGACATCCATTCATCGCTGCTGGCGACGAGGTTGAAGCCGTCCTTCGCGATGTAGCCCGCGCCTTTGGGTTGCACATCCATGAGCGCAATCACCTTCATCGTTGGCTCGCACACCATGGCCTTGCCTTGCAAACGCGGCGGCATGTTGCCGGAGTAAATGAACGCGCTGCCCGCTGCCGCCGTGTAGCCGCCAAACACGTCGACCTGCCGGAAATTCGGCGTGATGGTGTGAACCTTGTCCTCGATGTTGATTTTCTTCGCCGTCAATTGCCGCGCGCCCGGCGCGTATGCCGTCGCGGGAATGCCGCCGTAAAAAATCGGTGCGCCATTCGCGGTGCCGCCGAATTGATCGCCCGCTTCGTTCGCGCTCTGGCCCCACGAGTTGTTCGAGAATTGGTGGAGAAACTCCAGCGCCGAGCCGTCAGCTTTGAAGCGATACGTTCCTTGCGCGAACTGGCTGCGAGCACTGCCCACTGTGCCGTTGAAACCCGAGTAGCCCACGCAACCGTAAATCCAATTGTCATAGCCGTAGTGAAGATTGTTGGCCTGCGCGTGCGTGTCGCCGACGCCCCAGCCGGTCATGATTTCCTGGCGCACGTCCGCTTTGTCATCGGCATTCGTGTCCGCGAGGAAAAGAAAACGCGGCGGCTGTGACACGATGATTCCTCCGCGCGTGAACACGAGGCTCGTAGGAAGATTCAACTTCTCGGCGAAGAGCGTGAACTTGTCCGCGCGGCCATCACCGTCGGTGTCTTCGCAAATCTTAATGCTGTCATTGCCTTCGCCGGTGGTCACGACGCCGTGCGGATAGTCGCGGACTTCACAGACCCAGGCGCGACCGCGTTCATCCCACGCGAAGGCGATTGGTTTCGCGATGTCCGGCTCGGCCGCGAACAATTCCAGGCGCATGTCGATGGGGACTTGCGTGCGCTCCTTGCTGCCTTTCACGGAGAGCGGCTGGACGAAAGTGATGGCTTCAGCGCGTCGCTCGTAATTGGCGATGTTTGGATCTGCCTGGCGAACTTCCGGTTCGCGCTGCGCGAGAAACGTTTCCCAATCCTTGCGCCGCGCCTCGCCGACAGCGGTCAGGATTTTCTCGCGAATTGATTTCACAGTTTCAATCGAAGCCCACGACTTCGCGTCACCCATGAATTCACCTTTGACGATCCGCTGCGGTTGCGCGGCACTGCGCAACGCGGGAAACGAATCAGCGGACGCATCCAGGAACACGGCGTCAAACTTTGCAATCCATTGCGGCGTCGCCACGGACGGATCGGAGGTGTAATCAAACCAGATCGCGTCGCGTCCGAGATCGCGCATGAAGACGTGACAGCGATTGGTGGAACCATTCGCTTCCTCGCCCAGGTAAAGAACGCGAACCGGCCCTGGAGCTGCCTGGGCCAGGGCGAGAGACGACACAGCCAAAGCAAGAGCGAGGAGGTGTTTCATGGGCCGAGTATGAAGACAGAAGGCCAACGGCTTGCCAGTTAAAATAGCGGCAACGTTTTCCTCGTCGGCCTCTCTTTGTCGCGAACGGACAATACTTTGTTCTCGCAAAGTTTTTCCACGTTCGCACGATGGCGCGTGTCCGGAACCAGTTCTTTTTTGTAAAACAAAACTTTTGCGAGCAGTGGTCCGGTTCTATCGAAAACCGCGAATTTTCATCTCGGAACCGCCAAGGCACGCGCCCATCGGCGCGGCTTGGCGTACTTCCGAGAAGGCGCTTCGCGGTGCCTCGATAGGGGTGCGTTGAGTTCGCGCCCTTCTGTTTCTGGACCCGCTCGCATGACCCAACGCACATGAAAATCAAATCCCTTGGTACCGGCCTCCGTCGCTCTCTTGCGATCCTCTGCTCGCTTTTGATTCTGGAATTTGCCGTGAAGGCCCAGACGCAGCAGGAACCGCTTCAACCCCAACTTGTCACGCAAGCGCCGACGACAGGAACCTTCTACTTGCTGCATGAAACCAATCCTCGACCGTATCCTTTCGATCCCTATTTCGGCCAGTTGCCAATCTTTCTTTGGAACGGTGTCTTCTTCGTGGACGACGCGGAGAGTTTCGAGTTGCAGCAAGCCCAGAAGAGTTCCGGATTCAGCATGGAGGGCGGCCCGAAGTCGATGTCGATGATGTCGGGAGGCGCTCCCGGGCCGCCGGGAATTGTCGGCACGAACGCAGGCAGCACGAATTTCTTTTGCCATGGGCCGACGAACTTCACGGTGAGCTACCGTTACTCGACTAATGGCCTTTCCCTTGGAATCACGCTCACGACCAACAATGGCATCCATCTGCTCATCGACACGGATACGACCAACGCTGTTTACGATTTGTTTGCCACGACCAACCTGACGCGGAACGCGACGGGGTGGAACCAAACGAATTGGACGTGGCTGCTGCGCACGACACCCGGAACGACGACGAACTTCATCTGGAGCAGCACGAACGTTTGCGAAGCATTGTTTCAGTTGGGCACGATGATTGATGACGATCTCGACGGACTCACGACCGCGTATGAAATCCTCGTGAGCCACACCAAGTGGGACGCGGGCGATGGCTGGGACAGCGATGGCGATGGGCTTTCGGACGGGGACGAACTCCGGTTCACCCTCACCGACCCGAACAACCCTGACACCGGCAACACCGGAGTGCCGGACGGCTACAAAGATCCCGATGGCGATGGGTGGACGCATATTGATGAGATGCGCAATACGACCGATCCGCTTGTGTTCAACACGCCAGCGCCGGTGAATGGTGTGACGGTGCAACTCCTGGCCGGAGAGACAAATGTCATCGTTGCATGGGGATCGGCCAACGGGCCGGTAACTGGTTACACGATCCGCGATCAAAACGGAAATGTGGTTGCCACCGTCAGTGCCGCGTCCAACGAAGTGCGCCTAGCCACATCCACGTTCTATCCCTGGCCTTGGATTACTCCCACCTATTCTGTGCAAGCGATTTATGCCAATGGTCTTTCCGAAATCAGCAGTTCAACCACACCTGGAAATCTCAATCTCGCGATCCAAGCACGCTTACTCTTAGGACAAAATGGACATCAATCTTTAGCAATTGCGGGACTGAGCGATTCCGTCGAGTCAGTTCTGTTGTTCTTTGCCCCAACGTTTTCTGGCGATCCCCCTTCGTCTGCATCCATTTCACGATCCAATTTCGTCGGTGGCCTTTATCAACTTTCAGATAATCTGTTTTCTGAGGATATGTCGCTCTGGGCGCAAGCAAGGACATTGAGCGGAGAAGTCAGTCCCATCACTCCAGTGGGAGTATAAGAAGCCCACTCACCGTTCGTAGATATCCGCCAAGTACTCTCGGACAATCTGCGCTTCCTTTTGCGCGCGGCCACCACGGTGCCTTTCTCGATGATTTATGTGTCTCAGAACAATCAAAACATTTGGATACGAGAGGCTCCAACCCAAGGATATGAGTATTCTGGATTTCACCGTTTCCGTGCCGATCCTGAGCCTCAATACTCCTACTCCGCCTTTGATTTAGTCCGGCCATTGGAACACAATTTTCTGTGGCGAAATTTTGTTTTCGACCCGAGCCAGTTTTCTTCGTTGGGAGTCTTTCTGACGGGCGTGAGCTTGGATGGAACCCGCTACGTGAAAGGCCCAATGTTTTCTTACGACGGATCATCAACGACCAGCCAGCTTTCATCCACCCAAGGGATCTTCTGGTGCCGAGCTTATGCGTTCCAAAGTTACCCGGAAGAGCCCGATACCCTCGCTGAATTAGAAATGACTGGGACATTGATGACAAATTCCGAAGTGTGGACAGTTGTTTATGAACTCTCATCCGGAGTGACCAATACGTTTGGTTTGCCTATTGATGCGGTGACGATTGCCATCCAGAACGGTCCTAGTTCGTTTTCGAACCTGACCGCATCTTCGACTGTTGTGACTATCCCATACGATCGCCTCGTCGCCTTTCCCAATGTCCGACAGCCACAACTGGAGCCGATCAGTTACTATTTCGCGCCGCCGCATCTTGGACCGTACGACAGTACTTTTTCGGCCCCAATTCCTGGCGAACCTGCGTTCTCGCCCACAAACACGTCGCCTCTGCTGGTCGCCAGCGTGGGAGAGCCGTACACGGTCTCGGGCTGGGCCAAGAAGCGCATCACCAATGGCGACACAAACAAGTTCGCCTACCTCGAACAGTTATTTGATCATGCTTACAAAACGGATGCCAACGGCAATGCCACGACCAATGAAACCGAACTGCTCTCCGAATACGGCAAATTCTTCCCCACCGAGCCGGGCCGTGTCGCGCTTACGACCAAGCCGGACATTGAGACAAGCGAAGTCGGGCAGGCGATCGTGAACGTAATCAGTGTCAACGTGGACGCCAATCATGACGGCGTGATGGATTTGACCTTTGGGGGAGCCGACAGCACGAGCGCGCAGCGACCCTTTGTGTTTTGGGCCAATAATGACTTTGATCGGTTGACGCTCGATAAAGACGACAACAGGTATTACGAAGACTCCGTTGAACGGGCGGATTGTCCTTTCACGTCTAGCAAAATCACGCCGGACTGCAATTATCGAGACGGTGCCGGCAACCGAGTAATCCCCAGCACGCGAGACTTGCAGGACTTCATCCGGCTTTGGGTATCGGGCATCACCACTAACATGCTCGCTGTCCTGCCAACCAACAGCACGATTACGTTGAGTTGGGGTGACGAGGGCAGTCCCAACTCCGGCAATCCGACGATTGACTTGTTCAAGGCGGCTGACGCGGACGGAGGCATCGGGTATCTGACAAATTCGACGACTGCCCTTGTGCAAACACTCGCATTGTCATATCCGCACGTTGGACGACTTGGCCCCGGCCAGAGCATCCAACTAAACGCCAGCACGTTTGCCAATCATTGGGCGGGTAATTATTTCATCTGGTGTGGAGTGACGAACGGTAGCGGCGCATTGACGCTGACCATTGCGGACGGGAGCGGCAACACGCTGGCGCAGACCATGGCTTACATTCAAATCCAAGACATCAAGCAGATGTATGAGCGGTGGACAATTGGCGATAATCCAAGCATTCCGCCAAAGACCAACGCAATCCCCGCGGTGGAGGACGCGGGCTCGTTCGAGTATGGTCCGCCCGACACGACGGCCACGCCTTACGTCCTCTATGTTCACGGCTGGAACATGAAACGGTGGGAAAAAGACCGTTTCGCGGAATCAGCTTTCAAGCGGGTCTACTGGCAGGGCTACCAAGGGCGGTTTGGTTTGTTCCGTTGGCCGCCTGATAACGGTTTTCAACCTGAATTCAGCGTTTTCACGAGCAACCCCCTGACTGACCCGCACAACTACGACAACAGCGAGTACACGGCGTGGCGATCTGCCGCCGGACTTTTGAACAAGCTGAATGACCTGAACGCGAAATATCCGGGTCACGTTTACATGATGGCGCACAGCATGGGCAATGTTCTGGCTGGCGAAGCGTTGCGGCTGGCTGGAAACAATCAGATTGTCAACACGTACGTGGCGAGCCAGGCGGCAATCCCCGCACATGTTTATGACGCGAGCGTCACGAATCTCCTTTTGTTCGTTTACAATCATCCTGACGTGCCAAACCTTTTTGAGCCGTCAGGTTTTAATTACGGGCCGACCACGCCGAACATTTACGGCAACCGGCTTGCAAGCAACAGTGCCGCCGCTGGCCGCAGAATCAATTTTTACAACGCAAATGATTATGCGCTGGTGCAGCCTCGGTGGGGATACAATCAGATTCGGAAGCCGGATACCTTTTTCTTAAGCGGACACTATACTTACAATGGCAGTACCAACGACGCCGCGCCGTGGAATAATTTCGGTTTTGTTTTTGCGAGTGGTGACCCGCCGTCCAGCCTCGATATTGTCAACAACCTGCTGCAACGTTACGAGGCCATCTCTTATGCGGCTGAATCATATTCGATCTCTTTGGGAGCAGCAGCGAGCCTCACGACGTTTGACGGCAAATTTGATTTGAGCACGACATGGCCGACGGACACGACGGGGCACAATTACGGTGACCACTTCTGGCACAGCGCCCAATTTCGCGGTGACAGCACTCAACAATGGGGCTACTGGCGCACGTTACTGCGCTCGCCAACTGTCGGCTTCAACATCAGCAACTGATGAAAATCCGACGTTCAGTCATTTTGTTTTGCGCTGTAGCCATTGTGCTGATTGCGCTGCTTGTCTGGTTTGGCAAGAGACCCCGTGAAACGGTGTCGGTTGAACCAGTGACCGCAACTAATCCAGCGGTAGCTGAAACTTCGGAAACTACATTCCCGGAACGAAACGAGAGCGCACCAGCTCGAAGCCGCAAAGTTCAGCGAAGCAATCCGGCGGGAACAAACTTTGCCGCCAGCGTGCCGCCGCCTGTGCCCGACGACCCGAGACACACGTTAGCCGTGTTGAATGACGTGCCGATTGTGTTCTACGGGAAGCTCGAAGACCAGTTTCGGAATCCGGTCAGCGGTGCTGATGTCACGGGAAACACCATTATCTACAACGGAACAAAATCCGGCTCGATGGTCGTTTCAACGACCAGTGACGCCAATGGTTTTTTCCAAATAAACGCCGGAAAAGGCGAGAGCCTGGGCATCATGCCGAAAAAGCAAGGCTATGCGTTGGCGACCAAGGGCACGGAGTTCAAGTACTCGTACATGTATCAGGAGCGGTTTGAGCCTGATCCTCGCAATCCCGTTGTGGTCAAAATGTGGAAGCTGCAAGGCGCAGAGCCACTCATCGGAATAGACAAGGAATACAAACTGCCCTTTCCCGATAGGCCAATCTTCTTTGACCTTGTGGCAGGCCGTCTTGTCGAAAACGGCGGAGACTTGGAAATCATCATCACTCGCGCTGCCGGTTCGCTTTCAAAGAAAAATCCCGGCGACTGGTCAATCGAGTTGAAACCCATCAATGGCGGAATCATTGAGTCCGACTATCACACCGCAGGGGTTACGTTTAAAGCTCCGCCAGACGGTTATCAAAACAGCTATCTCGTTCAAATGAATTCAGACAATCCCGCATGGTTTGACAACATCCAAAAAATGTTTTTTGTAAAAAGCCGAGGCGGGCAGGTGTACAGCAAGCTCAACTTGGACTTTGGAATCAACAGAGAACCGACGGACTCAATATGGGTTCAGTTCAAAGGCATCGCAACGCCAATGGTTCTCGCAACTGGGAGGAAGCACAGCCGCAATGAAAATCTCATGCAAGCAAATCGGAATCGTTCTTTCAGCGGGAGTGCTCTTTTACGCCACTGTTGCAGCGGCGGAGGAAACGAATCTTGCCGCCGCCATTCACTACACGCCGCCGACAAATTATTATCAGATGCTGCCGAGTGACGGGAATGACCCCGGCGACGATCCGCTTTCCATGAGAGGCCCAACCCTTCTTCAATACGGAGACAAAAACAGTCCGTGCGGCGAGGTGTCATTCAGTCTTGGTTGGGCTGGCGTTTATCCTGTTGAAGGGAAGGCTTTGAAGTTCCTGCCCGTCGGCCCGAAAGAACTGAAAGAACTTTTGGAGTTTGAATATCGGAACAAGTTCCCGTTCGTGTCACCAGCAGTTGTGACGAATCTTGGCGGGGCGACCTCCGCGAGCTTGACGGCCACGCGATCGCCGGAGTCCGGCGCGATGCCATACTTTTTTCACTTTTGCTGGATACAGCTTGAGACGAACGCCGTTGTGAAAGTAATGGCGGTAACGTGCAACGCTGACACGTTCAAAGCACTGACCAACTCAATGGCGTTCGTTAAAGTGGACAAAGCGCCGTTGCTCAAAGTGTTTAAGCGGAATCCTGAAAATGATCTGCCACGAGCACGGCGGCAGCAGTGAGCGTTTAATCTTCCAGCCGTTCCTGTCCGGGAGTGAACACGTGCTGATCTCAGCGCGCTTCTGCCAGTGACAAACTGGCAGCACGTTGACGGAGGTAGCAGAAAATCAATTGCCCGCCGTCGATTGCGGGTGCAGATCCAGCAATTCCGCCTCGACTTTGGTGGGCGAAAAAGTTTTTCGCCGCCGCGCCGCGTCCTCAGCCCTGGACCGCGCTTGCTTCTCGTCGAGGGCCATGACCGTTACCTGCACTTCGTTCGTCGCGGTGATTCGCACCGTGGCCGTGAAACGTTTGGGACGCGGTTTGGTTTTGGGCTTCGGCTTGGTCGAGCGTCCACGCGCTGAGACGGTATGAGCGCGCGGCGTGGTCATCTCTGCTGGCCGGAGCGTGTCGTATTTGATCCCGACAACGCGTTTGCCGGTAAACTGGCGCAGCGACTTGGGGAAGATCAGAAACGAAACAAATTTTTCTTCGACAAAACCAACGGCGCCAAAATCCTTGCGCGTGCCCGTGGGTTCCTGCTTGAGCGAAAGCACACGGTCTTCGCGCACGGCGCGCATGAAGTTTCGATCGTGCTTCGGATCGGCCAGCGGCAGATAAACTTCCGGCGTCCCGGCGGCCGCGGTTACGATTGAAAAACGAACGGTGTCTCCCATGGCGGCAACATAGCATTGTTCATCGCCGTGGCAGAACGCCGCCGCGCTCGGAGATTGCCCCACGCGCCGTCCGAATTTTCCCGAACGTTTTTTCAGAGTGCCGCCCGATTCCCACGCGCGCGCCGCCTCTGACATTCTGAGCGCAAGGAACGGAAAGGAACCTTATGACTTTTGTCTTTCGTTGGAACATGCAGATGAACGCCGGCCCGAGGCGCAAGCCGCCCGGCCACGGTTTTCGCGGATCGGCCTGCCACGTCGAGGCCATTGCCGACGCCGCCGAACGGTTTGTGCGAGAGCGTCTCTATCGCAAACGCGTGCGCACGCTTTCGATGTGAAGTTCCCGCCCGTGGCGGCGATCAGCGTTCGTCCTCCTGGCGGCGTGGAATTTCCTGTTGGTCGAGGAAAGCTATGTCGCTAAGTTTCACACCATGACACGCCTTCGTTCTCGATCCGTTTTGCGTTGGTTCCTTTTTGTCGTCCTGACGTTCGCGCCGACGGCGCCGGCTTCCACAAATCATCACGTCCTGCTCATCACCATCGACGGGCTGGCGGCGTATTATCTGCGCGATGCGGCCGCGCCGCTGCCGACTCTGCGCAAGCTCGCCGCCGAGGGCGCGAGCGCCGACGGCATGATGGTGGCCAATCCGTCCATCACCTGGCCCAACCACACGACGCTGGTCACGGGTGTTTATGCCGAGAAACATTCCGTGCTCTTCAACGGTGTGCTCGTTCGCGCGGGGGCCGGATTGAGCGTGAGGGTCGATCCAAAACGCGAGAAGATCGATCTCGTCAGCGGCTCGACCCTCTTCGATCTGCTTCAGCGCAGCGGCTATCGCACCGCCGGCATCAATTGGCCCTGCACCCGCAACTCGCGCACGCTCGACGATGACTTTCCCGATGTGCCGGACTCCATCACCTACACGACGCCGAAGTTGCGCGACGAACTCGTTGCCGCGGGAATTTTGAAGAATAGCAGCAACGCCAGTTTCACGGCGCAAAGCGCGGCAAGCCGGGATCAAGTTTGGACCGCCGCCGCATCGCACGTGATTCGCACGCGCAAACCGAACTTCATGCTGTTGCACATGCTGGTTACCGATGGACTCCAGCATCGCTACGGACCTCGCACACCCGCGGCATACGCGGCGCTGGCGCAAGCGGATTTTCAATTGCGCGAGGTTCTCAACGCGCTCGACCAGGCGGGCATTCGCGAGCGCACGACACTGTTCATCGTGGCCGATCATGGTTTTGAAGCAGTCACGAACATCATTCATCCCAACGTTCTTCTTCGAAAGAATGGCTGGCTGGAGACGAACCTCGTGAGCACGACGCCGGCGGTGTTCAAGGCCCGCGCGCAGTCCGTGGCCGAAGGCGGGACGGCGATTGTGTATCTCACCGATCCGAAGACGAAGGAAGAGGATCGCCCCCGCGTGCTGCAACAGCTTCGCGAAATGGACGGAGTGATCGACGTGATCGAACCGGAGAGTTTTGCGAAGCTTGGGTTGCCCGCGCCGGAGAAAAATCCACAGATGGGAGACTTTATTTTGGTCGCGCGATCCAATCATGCCTTTTCCAACCAGGCCTCCGGCGACGAGGAAATTACTCCTGTCACGATGACCTCCGGCAGTCCGGGCAGCCACGGCTATCTCGCCTCGAACACGAACATGAATGCCGTGTTCGTGGCGGTGGGGCGCGGCATCAAGCGCGGCGTAAAGCTGGGCCTCATCGACAATCGCGACGTGGCGCCTACGATGGCGCACCTGTTGGGACAAAAGCTTCCGAACGCCGACGGCAAAGTGCTGATGCAGGTGCTGGAGTAGGCGCGGCTACTACGGCCCTTTTCGCGCGCGATAAAACAAATACGGGTTCGCCGCCGCATGGGTGATCCGCACGCGTCCCGTGGCGCTGTTGGTCGTGAGCAACGTTAGCCATTGGTTCGTCAGCATGGTCGCGCTGTATTCGACCGTGAAGGTCTGCCCTGGCGACGACGTGACGTCGAAGCTGAACGCGCCGCCCGCCCATGCGTTGTTGGTAAAGACGAGCGGACCCGTGCTTCCTCCGCCCGAGGTGATCAAAGTAAATTCCGTGGAAGTCGCGAGGTAAGCCGTGGTGGTAAAACTGGCATTGCTGGAACTCGTGGTGCGGTAAAAGCCAATCGTCACGTCGTAATTCAAGTTGGATTGCAGCGTCCCGGCGGGAATCTGGATCGACGTTGCTGTGCCATTCAATGCGCCAGGTTTCCCAGGATTCGGCGTTTGGAACACGTCGCCAATGGACACAAAAATGAAATCAGCCGCGGTGCCGTCCTGAAACGCGTCCCACGAGAGCACGAACGGTTGCGCGACATCCACCGATTGCGCCGCCATGAAGCTCGTGGTGTGAGGCGCATTGGGCTGCGCGAAGCTTTCGGGCAAATTGACTGTGACCAGTTGATTGGAAGTCGCGGCCACGACGTTGAAGACATAATTGCCGGCCGGAAAGTTGGCGTTGAACGACGGCAGGTCCGTCCATGTGGAGAACAGGTAAAAGCTCTCGGGCTGCAAAATATTTTGCGTCAGATTCGACACGGCGCTCGTGGGCAAGGTCACGGTCACGCTGTTCGCCGCACGGTTCGAGGCGAGCACGGTGGTGGCAGTGAAGTTGTAAGGCACGTCCACATCGAGCGTGGGGGCGCCCGCGGAAGTCTGATTGTAGAAATGAACTTTCCCCACGGTGAAGGCCGTGATCTGGTTCGTGCCGGAACCGGTGCCGCCGCCTCCGCCACTCGTCATGAAAAATCCGCTCGTCTCTCCTTCGATCGGATCTCCCGGGAGGTTTTCACCCTCCACGATCCAGACAATGAACCCGGCGGATGGAAACGCCGGCGTGGGCGTGCAGGTGAGCACGTTGTTCGCGCCGCTCCAGACGGACGACACCGGCAGAAGCGCGAACGTCATGCTGTCGCGAAATTCCGCCGTGGTCGCGACCGTGTCCATCTGTTCGCTGAACGTGAACACGACGGACGCTGAGGGCGACACGCCGCTGGCTCCATTGGCGGGAACGGTCGAAAAAATGAATGGCTGGGCGTGGGCGTGGACCAGATACGCCAGCGAAATGGCAACCGCGCCCAGGCGCGCCGAGTGTTTAAGAACCATAGAAAACGGAAAAATGTTCATGACGCGATTGTGACTTAAGAAGTCGAGGGCGAGAGCTTCGCCAGAAGAAGGAACGCGTCAAGAGTGAAGCCGGGATGGCTTTGCCACCGGCGAAACAATTCAGCCGACCAACCGGGATCTTGCCGGTGAGGGTGCGTCTGCTGCCGCGCCGCGGTCCCGCCGGCTCGGCGAATGGCAAGGACCAGACTTCGTAGCGCTGACTCCTGCCGCGTGTGTTGGCCGGGCGGCGCTTCCTTGACGCGGCGGAAAACGAAGATACTTTCGCGCCCGCCAACCGCCATCGATTCCAATGTCGTGAAGCGGAAAACCCAAATGACTTTGAACACGGTCCAGAACACCTCTGTTGCCTCGAACGAAACGCGCGAACCGGCGTTGGCCGAGCGTCTGCGCGCCGCGACTGAGTTGCTCGAAGCGGCGGCCCGGAATGGCGCGTTGCTCGCCAGCTTGTCCATCGAGGAACGCACGCGTCTGCTTCAGGCCGCCGGCGAGATTTTCTGCCCCGACGTGAAGGAGCGCCGCCGTCTGGTGAAGGCCCGCCAACGCCAGCGCAAAGCCGCGAAGGCGCAGCGCGATCAAAATGTGCTGAACGAAACTGGCATTCGCGTGCTGCGCCGCAAGCCGGTCTTCACGACGCCGAATGTGTTTCCGCCGGAGAACTTCGAGCAGCGGGAGGTCGAGGGCGATGCTGATTTTCGCGACGTCGTCGAGCCGCAGAACTGTTACATCTGCAAGCAGGACTACTCCACGATTCATCATTTCTACGATCAGCTTTGCCCGGGTTGCGCCGAGTTGAATTTCCACAAGCGCACCGAATCGGCGGACTTGCGCGGGCGTGTCGCGCTGCTTACCGGCGGGCGCGTGAAGATTGGCTATCAAGCCGGCATCAAACTGTTGCGCGCCGGTGCGCAACTCATCGTCACTACGCGGTTCCCGCGCGACTCGGCGATGCGTTACGCGAAGGAGCCGGACTTTGGCGAGTGGGGACAGCGGCTGGAAATCTTTGGGCTGGATCTGCGCCACACGCCGAGCGTGGAAGCATTTTGCCGGCACTTGATTGCGACCCGCGAGCGCCTCGACTTCATCATCAGCAACGCGTGCCAGACGGTGCGGCGTCCGCCGGATTTTTACGGGCACATGATGGACCGCGAAACGTCGTCGCTCCATGACATGCCGGAATCCGCGCGGCAGCTGCTCGGCGCTTACGAAGGTCTGCGCGGCTATCACCTCCTGCCCGAAGGCGATGCGTCCGCATCGCTCGTGGATCGTCGCATCACGGACGTTGCGGGGCTGACGCATGCGGCGGCGCTGTCGCAGGTGCCGCTGTTGCCAGAGGAACTTTCCGCGCAGCGCGGTCTGTTTCCTGAAGGCCGTCTCGATCAGGATTTGCAGCAAGTGGATCTGCGCGAACGTAATTCATGGCGCCTGATGCTCGCCGAAGTTTCCTCGGTGGAACTGTTGGAGGTGCAGCTCGTCAATGCCATCGCCCCGTTCATTTTGAACGCGCGGCTCAAGCCTTTGATGTTGCGCACGCCCGAACGCGACAAGCACATCGTCAATGTCTCCGCTGTCGAGGGGCAATTCTATCGCAAGTTCAAAACCACGCGCCATCCGCATACCAACATGGCCAAGGCCGCGTTGAACATGATGACGCGCACTTCCGCTGCGGAGTATCACGCCGATGGGATTCACATGAACGCCGTGGACACCGGCTGGGTCACGGATGAAGACCCGTTGCACATCGCTGCGCGCAAAACGGCCGAGCACCGTTTTCATCCGCCGCTCGACATCGTGGATGGTGCGGCGCGCATCGTCGATCCGATCATCGCCGGCTTCAACACGGGCGAACACGTGTGGGGGAGGTTCCTGAAAGATTACGTGCCGACGGATTGGTAGTTGAAATGAGTGATCCGAAACGCACGTCGAATAGCAGCGGAGAAAGCTTTCAGCACAATCCGTTCGCTGGGTTGAGCAGCGAAGGGTTACCGCCTGCGCCGGACGAGTCATTGAAGAATCCCGCGCATCGATCTGAAACGCCTCCGCCAAAAAAGAATCGCGGGCGCGTGGATATTCTGCGGAACACGGCGGGACGCGGCGGCAAGACGGTAACCGTCGTCCAGGGATTCGTCGGCATCGGCTTGCCGGAAAAGGAGAAGCTGGCCAAGCAGATGCAGAAGACTTGCGGTACGGGTGGCACGGTCAAGGAAGGGCGAATCGAGATTCAAGGGGACAAGCGCACTGAAGTCGCGCGCATCCTGATCGAGGCGGGTTTCCGGCCTGTGTTTGCTGGAGGCTGAGGACCAAGCACGGGTTTGGAGGGCACCGCCATCCGGAAAAAGAGAAAGGCCGGACAACAGGTCCGGCCTTTTCACACACACGCTGCACTGAGAACAAAGTGCAGCAACAACGTGATGAGATTACTTCAGATCGTTGGCCCGACCAGTCACCAGTATTGGTTACAGGCGTCGCGCCTTAAAAAAGGCGAGCACGTGCGCGTCAGGAAATGATTGCGGCAACCGTTCGATTGTGGAGGATGAAAAAGAAAGGCCAGATGATCACAAACACAATTGCCATGAATGCCACTGCGCCGGCTTTATTTCCACTTCCGATATTTGTCGCCATCGCCTTCGTAGTCGCCGTTTCTATTGTGTTCGTGTTCCGTGGGTATTGGCGTAATGCGAAGAAAGGGAAACCATGATTGCCGTATCACTCTACGATCTTCCAATTGAGGTATTGGTCGCCATTGGCATCGACATTCCCGCTATCACCATTTGGATTCTGAAGCGGAAGAAATCAAATTAGGCACTACCGGAAAACGAAAATCAGTTTTTACTCAGGCGCGGTGCGTGGGTTTGCCAAGTCGATAATCCCGGGCGTCCCCCGCCCGATCGCGGCGAGGAATTGAAGCGCAACGATATTCTTGCCGATGGATCCAGCATGAAGCGCAACGTTCTCCATCTTGCTCTGACTCTCGCCGTTATTTGCCTCTTCCTTCCTTTGGTCTGGTTGATCGTGCGCATTTTTGCGCAGGACTTTCCGGCCCTGGGCTTTGCGTCGGGCGCATTGTCTCTGGCCATCAGTTCTGCACTGGCCGCTTACGTGGTTCGCGACATGGCGGGTGAATCAAAATTCGTCGGGAACGAACTCGAAAATCGGAACCGAGCGGATAGCAGCGGTCATCCCGCCGGCGCCGGTTCATCGCCCAGCGTTGCGACCTGAACGATTCGGCTGCTATTCCGCGAAGACGGTTTGAATCGGCTCCTCAAAAGTCAGCGACCACTGGTTGGTTGTTTCTCGGTGAAGTAAAAACTGGCGATGGTCTTTGCCAGCGTCGTGGCAATGTTCGGCTCGTCAGAATTACACAGAACGATCACAACGAGTTTGTCGGAGGGGAACCGTTGCAGGCTCACGGAGAATCCAGAGGTGGAGCCGCTGTGCCCGATGTTTTTATGTCCCTGGTAAGGATTGACGCGCCACCCGAATCCGTAGGGAGTTTCGCTGCCGTCGTTTAATTTTCCCGCGGTCCACATTCGCGCGCGGCTGGTGGCGTTCAACAATTTGTCGGTATCGAGCGCCGCGTTCCATTTTACCAGGTCGCCGAGCGTGGAAACGATCGCGCCGGCGGCAAACACATCGGTCAAGTCATTATCGCGATTGCGGAGCGCGCCGTTCTTACGGATGTAGCCGTCCGCGCGCTGCGGCACGATGATGCCGGGATCGCGATTGGTGGATGCCGTCATGCTGAGCGGCGCCCAAATGCGTTCCGCCAGAAACGACCAGTAATTTTTCCCGCTGACGTTTTCGATGATGAAGCCAAGAAGGTTGTAGCCGGAGTTGCAGTATTTGTAATTCTCTCCCGGTGCGAAGTCCGGCGGCTGCACGCCGAGAGCCTGGATGAATTGAGCCTGGCTCAAATGCTTCGCCAGTTCAAAGCCGTCCAGTCCGGTGTAGTTCCGGATTCCTGATGTGTGAGTCAACAGATGGCGAATGGTAATGTTGCTCCAGCCAGCGGGAATATCCGCGAGGTGTTTGCTGATTTTGTCATCGACCGAAAGTTTGCCGTCTTGTTCCAGCAAGAGGATGCAGGCGGCCGTGAATTGTTTCGTGAGCGAACCAATTTCGAAAACGGTTTCGGGCCGAGCGGGCGCTTTCAATTCGACGTTGGCCAAACCGTAAAAGGCGGTGCGCGTTTCCTCACCGGCGCGGATGATCGTCAAAGCCAGGCCTGGAATCTGATGCTTCTCCATTTCCGCCGTCACGAATTCACCCACCTTGTCCGCGCGCGCCGACGAAGAGGCGAGATGCAGCAAGAAAACCGTGACGCAAATGAACTGCTTCATGGGCCAGTGATAATGCGAGACTGGCCGTGGCCAAAAGTAATTTCCGCTCCCTGATGACGGCGGGCCGCTGCGCATCGCAAACTGCGCTCGGGAGCGCGCCTCTGCGAGGCGCAGCAAGCTGAACCGTTCAGGAGATCGCTTTTGGCCATCGCTCTAGCGGGCGTTCGGCTCGGAATGGGCGCAGTTGGAGGCGGGCACGTTCCGATTTTTGCGACGTTGATCCTTTTGATGAAGCACACAACGCCCGGCGCGCCGGCTTCCATCGTGTTGACCTTTTCGGCTATTCTCCTTTGGATTCGCTGAGCATGAACGCAAGAAGAGATGTTTCCCGCCGCGCTTTCCTCCGCGCCACGGGGATGTGGGGAACCTCGATGGTTTTGGCTCCGGCTCTGCACTCGGCGGGCGCGGACAACTTCACGGGCAAAATCATGACCGTGCTCGGTGCCATTGACCCCGGTCAACTCGGCCTAACGCTTTCACACGAGCACGCGATCGTCGATTTTCTGGGTGCGGAGAAAGCTCAAGGGCCGCGGCATGATTCTGAAGACGCCTTCGCCACCGTGCTGCCGCACCTGAAGACGTTTCGTGAGCACGGTGGCCGCGCGCTGGTTGAGTGCACGCCCAACTACATTGGCCGTGATGTCCGGTTGCTCAAGAGATTGGCGGAGGCCAGCCGGCTCCACATCATCACGAATACGGGCTACTACGGCGCGTCCGGGAACAAGTTCCTGCCGAAGCACGCCTTCACGGAATCGGCGGACCAGCTCAGTGCGCGCTGGCTGGCGGAATGGCGTGACGGCATTGATGGCACGGGCGTGCGGCCTGGGTTTTTGAAGCTGGGCGTCGAGAAAGGAAAACTCTCCGAGGTCCACACGAAGCTCATCCGCGCCGCGGCGCGCGTTCACCACGCCAGCGGTCTTCCTATCGCGATTCACACCGGCGACGGTATCGCGGCCCTGGACGAAGTGCGCATTCTGCGCGAGGAAGCCGTGGCGCCGTCCGCGCTCATTTGGGTCCATGCCCAAAACGACCCCGGTCCGACGCACCTCGATATGGCGAAGCTGGGTGCTTGGGTAAGTCTCGACGGCTGCAACGCTAAAAATCGAGACCGCTACACTAAGTTCCTCACCGACTTGAAACGAGAAAAGCTGCTCGGCCGCGTTTTGCTCTCGCACGATCACTACTGGTCGGTGGAAGGCGAGGGCGGGCGCGGTTCCTTGAAACTCCATTCGGGCGGCGCGGCCACGGCGTACGAAAGCATCTTCACCGACCTGCTGCCGCATTTGCGCGCGCATGGATTCAGCGATGATGAAATTCAGCAACTGACGGTCCGCAACCCCGCCGAGGCATTGGCGATTCGTGTCCGAAAGTTGTAGTCGCCAGTAAGCGCGCACCCGCTGCTACTGCACGATGGATTGAATCCTGTAAAACCGCTGGCCGGATACTGGCGAGTCCCGGAGATCAATAAACGTCTGCGTCGAAGCGGTGCCGATGGGAGAAGAATCCATTTCCTCTGTAATGGGACGCACTATGTCCAGGAAATTGGAAGGCCCCGACGATAGCACATCCGCTGATTGAACTCGGTAGCGCGTGCCGCCGACGGATTGCCAAGCTAACGTCACGGAGCGATCGACGTTTACAGCCAGCTTTAAAACACGCAAAACTGATTGGGCATTTCGCGGTGACGTGTTTGCGAGGTATTCTTCTAACGTGGAAAAACCGTCGCCATCCGGATCGCCAAACGGATTGTTGATGTCCCAAAAGTTCTCCCAGATGTCGTCCATGCCATCGTAATCCGCGTCCCACGGATCATGGATATACAGCCAAACGGAAGCTGGTTCGCTGTTGGTCTGTCCATCGTTGGCGACGAACGTAAAATTATCCGGCCCAAAATAGCCATGAGCGGGAGTGTAGGTGAACGAACCGGAATTGGTATTGAGTTGAATCAAACCCTTTGCGGGGTGTGATGTGAGACGAAAAGTGAAGTGGCGGAATCGATATCGACCGCCTGGATCGCGTTCGAGTTGTTTTGGTTCGGCATGATTCCCATGCTTATGCCGAGCGCAACGGGCGCATCATTGACTGGCCAAGTGATGACCGTGACCCCGCCCGTGCCCGCCGCACCAAAAATATCGAAAATACGAAAGCCCACGAGATTGGTGCCTGCGAAATTGGCGAAGGGCTCGAAGACGATTGTGTTCGAACTTGTCAGCGTTGCGAATCCGTTCAATGGCACTCCGATCAACTCGATTGAAAGCGCATCCCCGTCCCCGTCAACGTTGTTGGTGAGCACCGTTAGCAAGACCACGGTGTCTTCCTGGATTGTCACGCTATTGGTGCCCGCCAGCGGCGGATGGTTACCCGCGCGGATCGCAACGGGCGTAGAATTGGAACCGATCCCGAATGAATTACTGCCCGCCACGGTGAAGTAATAAATCACGCCGCCCGCGAAGTTAGTGTCCGCGAATTGCGAATTGGTCGTCGTAACCAGATTACTGTAAGGGCCTGCGACGTTGGTGCTGCGACGCAGCACGTAACTTGTCGCTCCGTCGAACGGCCGCCATGAAAGCAGCGTCTGCTCAGGTTGGGAAATGGCGGTGAGAATCGTGGCCGGGCGCGGAGGACCGGGAGTAAATTCGAATGCTCCCATGTCGGGCAAGGTGATGCCGTCGCCGTTGCCATCCACAGGACGCATCACACCCTCGAAGTCGAAAGGAAGACTGCCATTGGTTGAGCCTGCATCGATGCCGGGCGAACCGGCTAACAGTTGGAAATATCCGTCTTCTGGAAAAAGGAACTGAGGAGGGGCGGAAATGTTTCCGTTGGTGCCGGTTAAATCGGGAAGACCCTCGCCATAAAGCGGGCCTTTCGTGGCATATACATTGTTGAAACGAAGGATGGGCGTGATGTTTGGCAAACCGCGAGCGCCGACCAAAATATTGTTCACGATCTCCACGCTCGTATCGAATCCGGTCGCGGCGATTTGATAGCCGTCCGGCCCGCCATTGCCGACGATTGTGTTGTGCGAAATGTATGGCCCTCGACTTCCGGAAGGAACGGAATAGGCGATGCCGCTGCCCCCATTATTCACGATCACGTTTTGCAAAATCTCCACGTTGCACTCGTTCACCATGTCCATCCCGTTGCCGTGATTATTCCGGATGAGATTGTTGCGAATAATCGGCGAACCTGCCGCAAACATCGAAATGCCGGCGGCTGTGCTCTCTTCCATCACGTTGCCCTCAATAAGCGGGGTCGAAGAGCCACCCAGATACACCGCCCCGCCGCAACCTGCGAACCGATTACCTTGCACCACTGGCGACGCAAAATGCGTTAGCACGCTAACTCCGCAGTTCACGAAATGATTCGAGGCGATGGTCGGCGCGGAAAAAACGACCGTGAAACCACCGTTGCTAATCGTAAATCCACTCACGACGGTTTCGGGCGTCTCTCCGCCGCCCGACGTGATAGTGGCATCTCCATTCGGAGACGCGATGAGGGTGGCAGCTGGGCCAGCTTCGCTTACCAGACGAACCGGCCGACCGCGCAACTGCAATCTTTCAGGATACGTTCCCGGCAATACCAAAACGGTGTCGAATGCGAGCAGCGACGCCGCATCGATGGCAGACTGGATGGTTGGATAATCCGTTGGGACGCGCAAGGTGCGCGGCACCGGCGCCGGTGGCGCAAGTTGCGAGTGGTAACGTATCTCGCCGATCAATGGCGGCCCGAATATTTCGCAGCGTTGCGTGAAGACGAGCCACAGCCTGTCCAGCCCGCCCGCTGCGTTGGTATGCAATTCGAAAATCTCGAACTCTCCAGCGAGCGTATTACAACCTCGTCCATTCCCATCGATGGAGAGGCCCGGGCCGCTGCCATTGAAAGGCCATCGCGTCGCATTGGGATAAAGCCCGATCACAAAGTTTGAACCCTCGGGCGGATCGAATATGAACAAATACCCAAAAGCGCCAATTACCAAACCGCCAGGAGAGCCCTGCGCCGAAAACTCGGCCTCATTGGTAGTCACATGTGTTTGGCCCTGGCCAATGTAGTCTCCAGGGGAACTGACAAACAGCACGAGATTCGCCTGACCGGGGCATGAGAGAGCAGCCGCCAAGCAAAGCGGCAAAGCCCAGATAAATAGGGGAAAACGTCGGGGCGACTTCACTTACTGGGAGACTACACGATCGTAGCGTTCGTCAAAGATCAAAAGCCTACCTAAGGGCGTCGGATGGTCTGACAAACAGGAACCCACTTTCGAGCGGAGCGAAACGAACAACGTAGCATTCCTCATCAGATGACGAGGCATGGCGCTCGCAGAGCGCCGCAGCGGCAAAGACTGGCCCACAAGGAAAACTGAAGTTCGAAAGCTGAGAACACGATCAAGACCAAGCGGACTGAAAATGATATCGAGGGCCTGGTGAGTTCTCGCTACGGTCGCGCTGGATTTTCTATGAGTGACTCAATTTCCGTTTCCCTCGACGATTTCCAGGAGCTGCATCCGGCGGACATCGCGGACCGTTTGCAGCGGCTGCCGGAAGACGAAGCGGTCGGCATCATCACGCAGTTGCCGCCGGCGCTGGCAGCGCGGGCGCTGGGTGAGATGGAGGAGGAGGCAGCGGCGGAAATGCTCGCGCGCCTCTCCAGCGAGAAGATCGGCGCTTTGTTCGCCGAATTGCCGCACGGAGACGTGGCGGATTTGGCGGCGCGGCTGCCGCCCGTGAAACGGCGCGACGTATTAAACGCCACTCCGCCCAATGTCGCCGCCGCCGTGCGCGCGTTGTTGCACTACGGCGAAGACACCGCGGGCGGTGTCATGAGCGATCGGTTCATCGCGCTGCACGCGGACATGACGGTGGCGCAAGCGCAGGAGTTGCTGCGTTCGCGGCGCGACGAGCCGTTGGATGACGTGACGTATCTTTACGTCACCGACGGAACGAAAAGATTGGTCGGCATCATCTCGCTGCGCGATCTGGTCTTCCGCCGGCCGGAACGGCGCATCGACGAGATTATGAATCGCGATGTGAAGTCGGTGCGCGCGGAGTCCGATCAGGAGGAATTGGCGCGGCAGTTCGAACATTATCACTACCTCGGTTTGCCGGTCGTGGATGCGGAGGGCCGGCTCGTCGGCGTGGCGCGGGCCAGTGACATTCTGCAAGTCGCGAAACAGGAAGCGACGGAAGACATGCAATTGATGGTCGGCTTATCGGGCGAAGAACGCGCGCTCACGCCGTGGTACAAATCCATCCGCACCCGGCTCCCGTGGCTCTACGTCAATCTCGCTACCGCCTTTGCCGCGGCCGCTGTGGTGGGCATTTACGAAAGCACCATCGCGAAGTGGACGGCGCTCGCGATTTTTCTGCCCATCATCGCCGGACAAGGCGGCAACGCCGGCATGCAAACGTTGACTATCATCATCCGCGATCTGGCGCTCGGCGAAATGTCGGCGGGCGATGGACGCAAGGCGCTGCTGAAGGAAATGATTCTCGGGCTCATCAACGGTCTCGCCATCGGGATCGTGGTCGGCGTGATCGGCTATTGGTGGAAGGGAAGCCTGATGCTCGGCGTGGTGGCAGGCTCGGCCATGGTGTTAAATCAGGTTGCCGCCGCGATGTCCGGCGTGCTGATTCCGCTGGGCCTGAAAGCTTTCAAGGTGGACCCGGCGCTGGCCTCCAGCATTTTTCTCACGACCGTCACGGATGTGGCGGGCTTTTTCTTTTTCCTGGGACTGGCGGCGCTCGCCATGCGCTGGGCAGGAATGTGAGAGCAGGGGACGATTCACGAAGACCATCCTCCAGTCTTTGGACGAAGTTAGCCACTGTCTTGCCGTGAGGATGCGCCCCTTGACCCATGAACGCTGGCGTCAACAAACATTCTCGCGACTTCACGACGCTGGATTGAAGACCAATGACACTCCTCGACATCCATATTGCCCCGCGTTTGACAGTTCGGTGAAATTACGGAAAACCGCGCTGCAAAGACTTTCTTGTTGTTGGCTAAATGCGTAAGTTCACCGGCGTGTTCACGGCGTCGCAAATCATCAGGAAGCTTTTTGCTGTGCTCATCCTTTCGCTCCCCGCCGTGGCCGGTGCCGCGGCGGAATCGCAAGGCACGGAGTTTTTCGAGAAGCGCGTCCGGCCTTTGCTGGCGGAGCGTTGCTACGAATGCCACGCGGAGAAAAAGCAGAAAGGCGGGTTGAGGCTCGACAGCGCAGCAGCGGTGCTCAAGGGCGGTGACAGCGGGCCATCGCTTGTGCCGGGCAAACCGGAGGAGTCGCGGATCATCAAAGCCATTTCGTGGAGCGATCCGGATTTCCAGATGCCGCCCAAGAACAAGTTGAGCGACGGCGAAATCGCGTCGCTCACGGAATGGGTGAAGATGGGCGCGCCCGACCCACGCACGAACATCGCGTCGCTCACTACAAATCAGGAATCACGAAGCACGAACCACTGGGCGTATCAACCGGTCAAAAAAGTCGCCCCGCCTCAACCGAAGAATTCTTTGTGGCCTCGGACCGACATCGATCGCTTCATCCTCGCCAAGCTTGAATCCAAGTCCGTTTCTCCCGTGGCCGATGCGGATCGCGGGACTCTGATTCGCCGTGCTTACTTTGACTTGATCGGATTGCCGCCCACGCCGGAACAGATCGATGCCTTCGTGAATGACAAATCAGAAGGCGCATTCGCCCACCACGTTGATCGGCTCCTCGCGTCGCCGGAGTTTGGCGAGCGCTGGGGGCGGCATTGGCTCGACGTGGCGCGCTATGGGGAGTCGGTCACGTTGCGCGGATTGGTTTTCAAAGAGGCGTGGCGCTATCGCGATTACGTCATCGAGGCTTTCAACAGCGACCGGCCTTACGATCAATTCGTGCGCGAACAGATCGCCGGGGACTTGTTGTCCTCGACGAACCCGGATGAAAAACGCCGCCGCCTGATCGCCACGACGTTCCTTGCTCTTGGCAACAGCAACCTCGAAGAGCAGGACAAAGTGCAGCTCCGCATGGACATCGTGGACGAGCAACTCGACACGATTGGCAAGGCGTTCCTCGCGCAGACGATCGGCTGCGCGCGCTGTCATGATCATAAGTTCGATCCGATTCCGACGCGCGATTACTACGCGATGGCCGGGATTTTGCGGAACACGAAGACGGTGACGAACGCAAACGTCTCCGGCTGGATTGAAGTGTCGTTGCCGGTCGAGCCGGAGCAGGAAGCCATGTTTCGCAAACACGAGGCGCAGGTCGCGTCGTTGCTGGTCGAAATCAAAACGGCCAAAGACGCGGCGATAGTGTTGGCGGGAAAAAGTTCGGATCCAAAATCGCGCGACGCCAAAGCCGCCGTGGTGGCCGCGAGTGAATTGCCGGGACTGGTGGTGGACAACGCGCAGGCGAAAGCCATCGGCGATTGGACGCACTCGCAGTTCTCGAAGCATTACATCGGCGACGGTTACGTGCATGACGACATGAAGGCCAAGGGCGAGAAGACTCTGACCTTCACGCCGGATCTCAAGAAGGCGGGCCGTTACGAAGTGCGTTTCGCCTACACGCACGGCACGAGCCGCGCGACGAATGTGCCGGTCACCGTGTTTCATGCGGAGGGCGAAACGACGATTCTCGTGAACGAACAGGAAGCGCCGGTGCTGGACGGAAGATTTGTCTCGCTCGGGCAATTTCGCTTCGAAGGAAATGGTTTTGGCTACGCGCTGGTTTCGAATGAAGGCACAGCGGGTCACGTCACGGCGGACGCGGTGCAATTCCTGCCGAGCGAGACGACTGAAGTTGCGAATAACAAAAACAGTGGGACAACGGGTGCGAAGAAAGCTGCGCCCACGCAGACCTCCGAGACGGCATCGAAGTTGAAGGCGCTCGAGCAAGAGTTGAAAACGTTTCAGGACTCGCATTCGAAACGCCCGCTGACGATGGCCGTGCGTGAAGAAGAGAAGATCGAGGACACTTTCATCCACGTTCGCGGCAGCGTTCACAATCTCGGCGCGAAGGTGCCGCGCGGATTTTTGCAGGCCGCGACGCTCGGGACTGCGCCGGTGGTTTCCGACAAGCAAAGTGGTCGGCGCGAATTGGCGGATTGGATTACTAGCCCGCAGAACCCGTTGACCGCGCGCGTGATGGTGAATCGCGTTTGGCATTGGCTCTTCGGCGCGGGCCTGGTGCGCACGACGGACAATTTCGGCACGATGGGCGAAACGCCGTCGCATCCTGAGCTGCTCGATCACCTCGCCACGCAGTTCATCGAGCAAGGTTGGTCGGTGAAAAAACTGGTGCGCGAGATCGTGCTGTCGCGGACGTATCAACTTAGTTGGAGGGACGAGCTCCGCGAGTCTCCGTCCGATCGATCGGGGACCCGTGTAACTCGTCCCTCCGATGTTGATCCTGAAAATCGCCTCATCTCTCGTGCGAACCGCCGCCGTCTCGACGCTGAGTGCCTGCGCGACACGATGTTATTCGTGAGCGGACAATTGAAGGAAGAGCGCAGCGGATTGTCCTTCAAGCCTAGTCTCTCCGCCGATTACGGATTTGCTTTCAACGAGCCCCGCCGGAGCGTTTACGCGCCGGCCTTCCGCAATGCGCTGCCGGAAATGTTTGAGGCGTTCGACTTTGCCGATCCGAGCATGGTGACGGGCGTCCGCAACGTCAGCACTGTGGCGCCGCAAGCATTGTTCCTCATGAACCACCCGTTCGTGCGTGAGCAGGCGCAGTTCGCAGCGCGGCGACTCCTTGCGGAGAATTTGCCGAGTGACAACTCCAAAGTTCGGGGTGCTTACCTCCGCGTGCTCGGACGCCCACCCACATCCGGCGAAATGGCTCTCGCGGAAAAGCAACTCAACGCGGGTCGCGACCCGGCTGAAACATGGACAGATATTTTCCACGCCCTGTTTGCCTCGATGGACTTCCGTTACGTGAACTGAATTGAGGATGCGAATGCCACCGTCGAACAACCAGTTATTATGAATCCAAACCTTTTCACTCGCCGCCACGCCTTGAAGTCGATGGCGTGTGGCTTTGGTTATCTCGCCCTGGCCGGACTGTCGGCTGATCGCGCGTTCGGCATCACCGCCAATCCGCTTGCCCCGAAGACGCCGCACTTCAAGCCGCGCGCGAAGCGGGTCATTTTTATTTTCATGCAGGGCGGGCCGAGCCACGTGGACACGTTCGATTACAAGCCTCTGCTCGCCGAACAGAACGGCAAAATGATGAGCTTCGACGACGCGCGGAACATCGCGAACACCGGCGCGCGCGGCACGTCGCAGCGTGTGCTGAAATCGCCGTGGTCCTTCACGCGGCATGGACAGACCGGGCAATGGGTCTCGGAACTCTTTCCTGAAATGGCAAAGCACGTGGACGACTTGTGCTTCATTCATTCGATGCAGACCGAAGGCGTGGCGCACGGTCCCGCCACGCTGTTCCTGCACTGTGGCTCGACGAATTTCATCCGTCCCTCGATGGGATCATGGGTCACGTATGGTCTCGGCACTGAGAACGAGAACCTGCCCGGCTTCGTCGCGATTGCGCCGGCGAGCGGCAACGGCGGGCCGCGCAATTACGGTAACGCTTTTCTACCGCCAATTTTCCAGGGCACGGCGATTGGCAAAGCCGGCGCGCCTGCGAGCGAGTTGTTGATTCGCAACGTCGGCAACAAGTCCGCATCGCCTGCTGAGCAGCGCCGCCAATTCGAGTTGTTCCGCGAAATGAACGCCGAGCAGTTGAAGCGCAACCCGGGTGATGCGGAACTCGAAGCCGTGATCAACTCCTACGAAGTCGCCTGGCGGATGCAGAACAACGCCCCCGGCGTTATTGACCTCGCGAAGGAATCTCCGGCCACGCTTGCGATGTATGGCGTGGGCGAGAAAACCACGGACGGTTTCGGACGCCAATGTCTGATGGCGCGACGGCTTTGCGAAGCGGGTGTGCGATACGTGCAAATCAATTATGGCGACAACACGGCGAACCCCGCGTGGGATCAGCACTCGAATCTGCCGAAGCACGCCGATCACGCCCGCGCCGTGGACAAGCCTGTGGCCGGGCTGCTCGCCGATCTCAAGCAGCGCGGTTTGCTCGAAGACACCATCGTTTGGTGGGGCGGCGAATTCGGCCGCACGCCTTACGCGGAGAAAAATGGCACGGGCCGCGACCACAATCCCGGCGGCTTCACCGTGTGGCTTGCCGGTGGCGGCGTGAAGCCCGGCTTCGCGTTCGGCGCCACGGATGACTTCGGCCATCTCGCCGTGAAGGACAAAGTCCACATGCACGATCTGCACGCGACGATTCTCAATCAACTCGGCCTCGACCACGAGAAGCTCACGTATCGGTTTGATGGACGACCGTTCCGGTTGACGGATGTGAGTGGGCATGTGGTGAAAGAGATTCTCGGCTAAAGCTCCAAGCTCCAGAAAAACTCCTATGACCAAGCTCCAAATACATCGACGTGCTCATTTAGCGCTTACGCATCGTTCTCACGTCCCAGCGCCCATTGGTGTTTGGAGCTTGGTGTTTCTCTGGAGCGTGGTGCTTGGATCTTGGAGCTTCGCCGCCGATCTGCCTCTCGAACTCGACACCAGGGATTCGAAGCTCACCAAAGTCGTTCTCCTCGCGGGCGAACCTTCCGGCAAGCCCGGCCAGCATGAATACTTCGCCGATTGCGCGCTGATGTTCGGCTGGCTCAAGCAAACGCCCGGTGTCTGGCCTGTGCTTGCGCGTACGTGGCCGACGAATGAGGCAATCTTCGACGGCGCGAAATCCATCGTCGTGCTCATGGACGGCGGCACGAAGCATCCGCTCATCGAGGAAGCGCGTCGGAAAAAACTCGGTGAACTGGCGGACCAGGGGATTGGCATCGTCGCATTTCATCAAGCGGTGGATCTCCCGCCGGAGCACGCGGAAGATGCGAAGGGCACCATCGGCGGCGTCTGGCTGACGGACATCGGTTGTCGCGGGCATTGGGACATGGACTTGAAGCCGAAGGGCGAGCATCCCGTGTTGCGCGGCGTCAAACCTTTCACCGCGAGGGGCGATGGTTGGCTCTACAATTTGCACTTCGCGCAGGATTCGGGATTTACGCCGCTGCTCGTTGGCCAGGTTTCCGACAAATCACGCACGACTGCCGACGCGAAAAAGCACAATGGCCGCGATGAAATCATCGCCTGGACTTACGTGCGCGAAAACGGCGGACGCGCCTTCTGTTTCACGGGGATCGATCTGCACAAGAATTGGGAGATCGAAAGCCAGCGGCGCTTTGTCGCGAACGGAATTCTGTGGAGCGCCGGAGTGGAAGTGCCGCCGGACGGCGCGCGCGTGGAGGTGAAGGCTGGAGATTTGGAGCACCATGTTCGCAAAGCTCCGAGTGCCAAGATCGAAGCGCCAAGGAAGAGTCAGTAACCAAACTGTCTCCTCGCCGAGCCGCCTGCTCACCGTCAACGTCCTGTAAACTCCGCGATCAGCTTCCCTGTTTTTCCATTCCACGCGCGGAGAACGCCATCGGCCCCGCCAGCCACGATGATATTGCCGTCCGGCGTTGCTGCTGCCGCATAAACATAATCAGCCGCGCCCGCGAAGGATCGGACCTTCTCGCCTTTGTCTTTCACCAAAACAACTTGCGCGTCGCCCGCGCTCAGCACCGCCTCATCGCCCACGCCGATAAACGCAGCGCCATTGATTTCCTTGCCAAAGCCTTCGATATTCTTGCTCCGTTCGCCGGTCGTTGCGTTCCAGACCTTCGCAACGTTGTCCGCGCCCGCAGTGATGACTGTTCGGCCATCCCGCTTCCACGCGACGCCGAGCACGTGATGCGTGTGGCCTTCCAGTGTCTTCACGACTTTGCCAGATGCGAGGTCCACGATTTTCGCAAAACGATCCGCCGCGCCGGACGCGAGGTATTTGCCATCGGCGGAAAGATCGAGCGCGAAGACGGAGTCGCTGTGAACATTGGAAAACTCGCGGAGGAAGACGCCGTCCTTCACGCGCCACAGCTTGATCTCACCGCCGCGCGTCGGTTCGCCTCCGCCCGTGAAAAGCTGCTGGCCGTCCGCGGTGAAACGAAGTGTGTTAACGCGATCGGCGAGCGGTGAATTGGCGTCGCCCGTTCCGATGGCACGCACGAGCGTCCAGGTAAAATTCAAATCCCACACGGCACCGCTCGAACCAGTGGCGGTAATAACAGTGCCAGGCCCGAGCAGGGTGAGACTTCGCATCGGTCCTGGAGAAACTGCGATGGTGTTGAGCGCCATCCCCATGTCCGCGCTCCACGTGCGCAACGAACCATCTTCATGGCCCGTCACGAGCGTTCGATTGTCCGACGCGAACGCCAGCGATCGCACGGGCTGTTCCATTTGAGCGAGCGTTTTCCGGGCGATTTCCGCTGCGTGCTCTGCGGCCTTCAGATCTGTTTCCGCCGTGGCGAGCGCCGTCTTCGCGCCCACCACCGCCGCTTCTGATTTCTGCACCGCTTTCATCGCGAGGTTCAATTCGTTCTCGGCCGTGGCGCGCGTCTGCTCGGCCGTCTTGAAATCTTTCTCCGCGCCGATCAGCGCCTTGTTCGCTGAACTGAGCCTGTCGGCCGCAAGCTTTTGCTTCTCCTTCGTCTCCGCCGGCAGTGCGTCCACCGCGGCTTTCGCTTCAGCCAACAGATTTGATTTTGTCACCGATTCAGCTCCGAGCTTCTCGATTTTGATTTTGTCCGCGCCGTCCTTCGCCGCTTTGGCCAGGGCCGTGGTGTTTGTGAATTCCTTCTGTGCCGCGACCAAGGCATCGAACACTTTGGTGATTTCCGGGCCGAGATCGTCGAGAGCTTTTTCAGCTTCGCGCCGGGCGATCGTGGCGTTGGTCAAGGCCGCTTGTTTCTCTTCGGTAATTTTCGCGAGCGCCGCATTTGTATCCGCCGCCTTTTTCTGACGCGCGATTGCCGCCACGAGATTCGTCTCCACGGTTTGCAGCGCCGATTGATGGTAAGCGATCTCCGACTTGGCGAAAGTCACCTCGCGTTCCTGGTCCGCCACGAGAAACGAGAGCCGCCCGTCGCCTTTCAATTCAGCCACGAAGTTCGATTCGCCGTTGCGCCAGAGCTTCGCCGTGTGTCCGCCGGCACTCGCGAAAAGTTTTCCATCAGGCCGCATCGCCAGCGCCGTCAGTTCGGAGCCGTGATTCACTTCCCACGCGGCACGGCTCGCCGCGACGTCCCACAAGCGCACCGTTCCATCCGGACTGCCCGCCATCAGTTGATTCGTTGAAACCGCGCTCGCATCGAGTAGCACCACGGACGCGGGCGATTCGAGTTCCTGCATTATCACGAGCGAACCGGCATTGGTCCCAGGGCCGAGAATGCGAACCACGTTGTCGCCGCAGGCCACCGCCACCCGCAACGCACCGAGACTGGCAAACAATGTAATTGTTGCAGGCAACTCCGCGCTCGCCATCGTCGTTCCGGCTGGGACCGAGGTGAACTTGAACCGGTTTCCTCGCGCCACAGCGAGCAGGTTGGAACCATGCGCGAACTTCAATGCAGTGATGCGACTGCCGCGCGAAGGAATCGTTCCCGCCAGCTTGCCGCTCCGATCCAGGATGCGAACCTCACCATTGGTGGACGCGACCGCGATCCATTTTCCATCTCCGCTGGTGGCGACCAGATCGCTTCCAGCCGGCAGCTTGAATTTTTCCGCAGGCTTCACACGCCGCCACAATTTCACTTCACGGTAACCACCCGACGCGAGCATCTCGCCATCCGCGCTGAAGGCCAGTGAGTTCACCGTGTCACGATGCGAGGCCACGCCGGCGCTGGTCTTCTGCAATTGAGGATCGGTGAGCCGCGCGGCGAGCCGGCTCGTGGGAAGATGATAAACAAAAATCTGATTGGCGCGGCCGCACGCCGCGAATTGACCGTCACGCGTCAATGCCACCGCATAAATCGCGTTCAATCCCGCTGGCATCGGCTGCCAGACCACCGGCACGCTCGCGCGCACTTCACCTTTGGCCCCTTGCTCGATCCATAACTGTAAAAGTCCAAGCTCTCCCGGCTTCAACGCCACCGCCGCCACCTTGTTATCCGGCGGCGGCATGATCAGTTCCGGGTCCTGATGCGCCGCCACTTTCAGGAGCAAACTCTCCGCTGGCTTCTTCGGAACGATGGCTGGCCCTGCGTCGCCGCCTTTGAGAATCGTCTGCGGCGTCTCCATGACCAAACCACCTTTCGGCTTCGTTTGGTTATGACACGCGATGCAGTTGTTTTTTAAGATCGGCAGCACCTCGCGCTCGAAGTCTACGGCGGAGGAACGTTTAATCCTGGTGATGGGGATCGATTTCACCGGTGCGTCCGCCGCTGGTACGAACAGCGCCAACGACCACACCAGAGTGATTGCCATCCTCAACCGCAGAGCGTCCCTGTATATCTGGGGAAGTTTCATTATTTCGCGGGCGAATTCGTGGACACTGGACTGACCTTCAAAGTGATCGGCGCGGAATAAAGCGTGAACGTGGCTTCCTTCGTCGCCGGCTTTTTCTCTCCCTTGGCAGCTTTCGTGGCCTTAACGGATGCGAGCCCCTGCAACGCGAAGGTGTAAGTGCCGGGTGCGAGCTTTTGCTGGCCCAAATCAATTTCGTAAACCGCGTTCGTGGATTTCGGATCGAGATCGAACTCCTTCGCTGACTCCAGGCCTGCGGCTCCTACGGTTTTCAATTTCAAGTTTCCCGTCAACTCACCGTCACTTTTAATCGTGAGCGGAATCTTCACCTTGCTGCCCGCCACCACTTCCCAAGTCTTCTCTTCCGTCGCCGTCAACCGCACCGGACACATTTCTTCAATTGTGCTGACGACGTATTCTGCGCCAACGTGAGACTGCACGGCCTCAGTCGCCGGGTCGGTGACATTCCATGTAAGGCTTGCGGCTTTCGCTTCGCGCGTCACGTTGGTCCCACTCACGCTGGCCGTTCCCTGGATCTTCACCGTGCCGATGGACGCTGCGCAGTCCTCCGTCGCGCGCAAGAAGATCAGTGTCGAGTTCTTCCCGGCTTCAATTCTCCCCGGCGGCGCTGAAAGTCCGTGAACGAGATTCCGTGCCGACACATCGATGGCCTCGGCGAATCCGTCGCGGCGGAAGGCGAGCACTTTGATGGGAAGCACTTCGTCGCGCCGAAGCGATGTCGCCGCCACGGCGATGTCCTTGGCGTCTTTCTTCACCGGCAATGGCGTCGCGGGCCAGGCGACGAGCCGGAAATCTGGCGACGGCTTACGAATCACCAGGTGATAAACAAGCGCGGGATTGCGCTGCGGCTGGCTGAACAGATCGCGCACCTGCACGCGATAGGTTCCGTCCTCCTTAACTTCGAAGCGTCCTGACGGATCGCGATGCGTGGTGTTGAACTCGGCACCGCCGACATTCGCTTCCGAGTCGTTCAATTCCAGAACGTCCGTCGCGCCATTCGTGCCGACTCGCTGCACCAACACAAAAGGGTCGGTCGGCAAACCCAGTCGATGAGAGATGACTTCGATCCAGTAAACCTCGCCCTTCTGCGCGTCGAAACGGAACCAGTCGCGATCGTCGTTGGGAAAAAGCTGCCCGGCCACCTCGCAGGGCGGCGTAATCTTTCGGGCTGCTGCCGGTGCATTGTTTGGTTCCTCCTCCGCCACGGCTGACACCATCGGAAATCTGATGAGCGCCGCGTCCGACACTCCGCCTTCGTTGCGAATGCGATACTCGAACAAATCGAGACCTGCTTGCGCCGGGATCGTTGTCAGAGGAACGGTGAGGCCGGCATCATTCTCCGCCAGTTTAACTTCGATGCGCTCCAACGCAGGCTTCGCTTTCGCATCCATGACTTTGCCGCCAGGAAGATTACGGCCATAGATCGCAAACTTTGCCTTCTCGCCAACATCGCCCGCGATCGGCACGACGTAATCGACATGCGGAAACGTGCCGATGGAAAGCCGATAGAAGAAATCCGCGCCGCCGCGATACGTCGTGTCATGCAATCGGAGAGTGAATTCGCCATCCTCGGGCACCGAGTGTTCCAGCAATCCGCCGCTGCGCGCGCGACTCACTTCGCGTCCGGTGCTATCATACAGCGCGAGCGCCGGCTCCAGCCTGGAATCGATCGCGCGCGTCTCGCATCGCGCGAGCACCCGTTGACCTTTCTTCGCGCTGAACAGAAAATAATCAACGGTGTTGGCGTCCGTGCGACCATTGATGGTGCTTTCGAGCGCAACGGTCTGCGGGCTGTCGCTGCTGTTCTTGCCTTCCATCACTTCAGGCAACACGCCGACGGCAAACGCCCGTGGATTCGATGCACCGTGCTTTCCCACCGCGCGCACCTGATACATTCCCGGCGGCACGGCCTTCGCGATGGTGACATCGAAACGGTTCGTCGGTGTGCTGATGGCCGTAATGCCACTGTGGGTAAAGCGAAGGTGCGTCAGTCCATCCAAGTCGGTCCCGCTCACGGCAACTTCGACTGTCGAGCCGGATTTCGCTCCCGAAGGAAATACTGTTTGCAACCTGGAAGTTGGAAGCTGCGCACTAGCTGTGAACGCAGCGACAAGCGCGACGCACAAAACCGAACGCAGTGAGTAGTCCAACACTGCGGGCGATGAATGACGCGGTGCTCTCAACATCTTTGCCATTACCTCGTCCCCGCTTTACCACCCGTGCAAAGAGTGGTCAGGAAATCTCCTTTTGGCGCCAGGTAAAGGTCGGGTCGTGAATGCCATTCGTGAGCGATGCCTCGCATCAGAAGAGCGCAATCGAGCTCAGCCGTTCCTGATGGAAATCGATCTCGGTTGTCAAAGAAGCAAGACCGAGCCTCCTCGACCGCAAGCGGTACGATGCTCCAATCAAGGCACCGCAACTCCATGCCGTGGTAATGACCTTCAGAGTAGGTTGCCGAGTAGCCGGTTGCGCCCAGCGAAAAGAACGAAACGGCTTCTGCAAGTGACGGAAAAATGCTCGCGAGCGGTAAACTCTCCGAGGCATGGCCAGCGAAGGCGATTTCTTGACCTCCGTCCTCTCGGACGATTCGAACAGCTACCGATGAAGACGCCTCGCGCACTTCGAACGTGCTGCGTTGGAAAATACCCGGAAACACCCGGCCGCCCACCATCTTGTTAAAGCCTGAATTCGTATCGCGCCGTGGAATGAAGACTCCCTCGCGCTGCTCGCCGTCCTGCTCCCACTCCACAGCGATTCGGTGGGCGGCATTCTCGGAACTGAAACCCATCCACTCTGGTGCGAAGCGTGGACGCAATCCACTGAACCGAATCATGCAGACTCCGCCAACGCCGTAATCGCGGTAGAGCTTGGGACGAAAGGGCGGCGGAAGCGTGCGCTGCAACACGTCTGGGTCGATGCGGTAGTTGAGCAGCACCCTGCGCTCAATTATTCCGTGAATCATGTCCAGCCACATAAAGTACTGCGCGCGGCCTGACTAATGGTTGAACAAAAACTCTTTCGTGTTCAGCAGCGCCCACACGATGTCTTCATAAGCCTGGCGCTTGGCTGGAATTTCTTTGTCGCCGAGCGCTTTCACCGTTTTCTCGATGTGTGATTTGGCGGTGCTGGTTTCTGTCGCGATCGGTTCACGGGCGAAGGCCAGCAAATACAAGTCGCGCACCTTCTCGTCGTCGCTGCGCGTGCTGTCCTCGGCGAGCGCGGCGGCGCGTCCGCTATCGCGCGAAAGCTTTTCCTGGATGTCCTTCGCATTCAGCAGGTGCAAACTCTGCGCGAGGCTTGCGTCCTGCGAACGTTCGCATTCGCATGAACTCGACATGTCCGGGCGGCCGAACACGGTCAGGAAATACGAACTCGCGTTGAAACTGTTGTCCGGCAATTGCACCGCGCGCGTCCCTACGGGCAACCCGTCGAATTTGCTCTCAGCTCTCGTGATGGCGTTCACCGAATCGAGCAGCACTTCCGCCGTGAGTCGCTTCGGGTAGTAACGCGAGAAATTTTGTTTATCGACGTGGTTGTGCTCGTTCGGAATCGAGCTGAGCTGATATGTTCGTGAGTTACAGATCGTGCGCACGAGTTGCTTCAAATCGTAGCCGCTGTCCGTGAACGACTTGGCGAGCGCATCGAGCAACTCCGGGTTCGTCGCCGGATTGGTGTCGCGCATGTCGTCTTCCGGTTCGACGAGACCGCGATTGAAGAAGTGCTTCCAATAACGGTTCGCCAGTGACTTCGCGAAGAAACGATTCTCGCGGCCCGTCATCCAATCGGCGAGTGCGCCGCGCGCATCATCATCCGCCGTCAAACTCACCACCTTTGCGCCAAGCCCTGCCGGCTTTACAGACTGTTTGGTTTTCTTGTTCGTCGCGGAGGCAACAGTGCGCTTCGCGAAAACAATTTCCTCTCCAGGCTGCGAACCCGCTTTGCGCCCCACCTGCGAGAAGAATGCGGCGAAGCTGTAATAGTCCTGCTGACTCCAGCGTTCGAAC